>Ga0315905_10005773_pt1 | contig 12589 bp, 1 predicted proteins | sample LakEriMetagenome_5_FD_203522 | JGI IMG/M metagenome (GOLD analysis project Ga0315905, IMG submission 203522) | Freshwater fungal communities from buoy surface, Lake Erie, Ohio, United States - Buoy 4 MA121 | ecosystem: Environmental > Aquatic > Freshwater > Lake | place: USA: Lake Erie, Ohio... | reverse complement strand
GGTGATTTGTTACAACAGTTTACTCAAAAACAAATTACTGAACCTCAATTTGTTCAAGGAATTAATGCGATAAACGATAGACTAAATAAAGACATAGAGTTACGTAAAAAGAATAATACAAAGTTTGACGCAGTACAAAACAAAGTAAGGTCACTAGATTTGCTTAAGTACATGGCTACTAGGTTTGTACGAGAAGAGTTAGTTAATGGACCTATACCTGCTGCTACTGTTGCTGCAGTTATCCCTACTCCACCGCCTTCTAATGTACCTATTAAGAGTACCTCAACTACTCCTGACGCTTCTACTGAGTTTCCTCAAGTAGTTGCTAAGAATAAGACTCTTGATTCTCAAATAGAGATTAGATTAGCTAGACTTAGATTTTTAGCTACTCCTATAAGAAGTGTAGGCATAGAGTTCAGCAGATCAGATGAAAGAAGAACTGATCCTGCAGATATAAGAAATGCAAGAGCAATAGAAGAGATTGCAGATAGACCTTATCAAACTAGAATTCAAAGTCGTAAAGGAACAGCATTGATGTTCTTGGCTATGAAGTTTCCTGATAAGACAGAAGAGCAATTACTAGAGGACTTTGCTACCATTGAATCCATGTTTGAGAATACTATTCAAACTGCAGAACAATGGAATGCTAAGAGTGCTGAAGAACAAGATGCTATTCTTGAACCTATGCATGCTCTTCTGGGTAATGAGTATTTTGATCGTGCTGCAATAGCTTACTTTATAGTTAATAACGGTAAAGGATTTACAAAAGAATCTACTGTATCTATTACTTCTGCTGATTCTGAAGGTAACTTAAACTTATTTGAGGGTTATCCTTTACAACTTAACTTTCCATCTGAGGGTAGAGTATCTGAAAACTTAGAGAAAGAATACAAAGAAGCTGGAGGAAATGTTGAACAACTAAAGCAAGAGCATGCTAATAATGCAAATACACTTGCTAGACTTAAAGTATACTTGTCTGAGAATACAGATGCTTTTATAGATACAGATTACAGTGTATCAGAAGGAGTTATATTTAAAAGTGCAGCACAGAAGAAAGCAAGTGACTTAAATAACGAGCTAGTTGATAATGCAAATCTGCAAGATTTTGATCTGGCAACTGAAGCAGGTCAATCAATCTTTGGAAAAAGATTTAACTTTAAGTTAGGTAGAGTCTATTTTAACAATAATGGAAACCCTGTTATTTTAAGTAACACTAACATAGACGAGAAGGAAGCAGAAGCTATTGCAGAGATGTTATTCTCTGAGACACTACCTTCTGAGTTTAGAACTGTAGAAGCATTAGAAAACTATTTGGTAAGTTTAATTAACCAAGTAGATAAGAAAGATCGCTTACATTTCTTTCCTAACAAAAGCTTTCCTAGTAAGACAGATGCTATACAGTATCCATTCAACATAGTACAAACAGTATACAAAGATGGTAAACCAGTAAACACTAAAGTAACTAAGGAAGAATTTTTAAAGTTCTTAAAAGCAAGTTTTTACAAAGTAGATAAGAAGATGCTTCAAAGTGGTGAACCTATGATGAGAGTATCTTTGGTTGACGGTAAACCTACTATCACTAAACAGTCTTATGTAGACTTCTTAAAAGACACTCATACCTTTCCTGCATCTTCAAATGGAGAACTATTAACTCCCGTTAACAAGGTTGTTTATCCTGATCCAAAAAACTTTATTGAAAGAGCTGCAGACTTGCTTCCTAGAGTTCAACCACAACCTGCTCCTATTGCACCTGCCCCTGTTCAAACACCTACACCAGTAGTTACTCCTCTAGCATCAGCTGCACAAGGAAAAACCTTAGATGAGTTTATAGCTATTCCCTATATGGAAGCTATGAATTATGCGAAGAGCAGTCCTACTGCACAAGCTTATGGAATATATAGTGCATTTGTAAACTTCTTAACACAAGAAATCTATGACCAAGCTGTACAAATTATTTCTGATAATCCTGGAAGTGTAACTTATCAAATTGTAACAAGGACAGTAAATGATACAACTATGACTCCAAGCATAGTTCCTTATAGTTCTGATACTAAAGGGGACTTTATCTTAGCAACTGTTACTTTAGAAGGAGGCAAGAAGATTCCTATAATGTTAATACGTAAGGACGAGGGAATTGGAGGTACAAAATTCAGGTATAATGCTTTAAGAGTATTCAGAGGAAACAGTCCTGAGAACTTTGAGTCAATGTCTAAAGAAGAATACTTAGATCCAACATTAAGACAGACTGCTCCTGTACCTGTCCCTGTACCAACTCCAGTAGATGTTCAAGTTACTCCACCTAAACAATCATTAGCTGACAGACTTAACAGTCAGGATCAAAGTGCAGCAGATATGTTTGATCAAGATGACATAGACCAAGCAAAGAAAGCAAAAGAGGATTGTATCAATCCAGCCAAACAAGTTAAAGATCAGATAAAAAAGAAACCTAATATTGATATCTCAGATTTTTAAATCTTGTAATTGACTTATATTTGTATAACACACATTTAACTTAAAATAAAAAGAATGATTTGTCCAAACCTTAGCATACCATCTATCCGTGGGGAGTTTAATTCCTTAAAAGAAATTGTTGGAGAAGACTTTGCTTACTTCCTATGGAATAGAAACCAAGGACATCCTCTTAGTAAAAAAGTAATTACTAAGAATAAACAAGAGACTGTTGTAGATAATTCTATTTATACTAAGTTCTTAGAAGAATACCAAGGCAATGAAGCCAAGGCTACTTTTGCTGTAGCAGTTACTTTTAGTAAGAAGTTTAAAACTCAGTATCCTAAGTTTGATACTTTTAACTCTTTTATACAAAGTAGAGTTGTTCATTCTTATATCTCTAATAACGGAGGTGACCTTGATGTTTTAGCAAGTAAAATTATTGCTCAAGTTAATCAAGGATTCAAAGCAGAGACTTTTAGACCTGAAGAACTTCAACAAGTAAGTAGGGAACTTCTACAACAGATTGATGAAGAGGTTGACAATACTATAGATAAACCAACAGGTCGTCAACTCTTAGACGCTTATTTGTGGTTTGCTACTTCTCCATTAGCACAACATACTAGTTACGTTAATATGAGTAACATAGTAAACCAAAAGGCTTTTGCACAATGGACTAAGTCTGCAATTACACTTTATCGTGGATCAGACTTTACTGATTTATACCACGAAGCTTTTCACGAGTTTACTCAGAAGTTTTTAACTAAAGCAGAAAAAGCTGCTTTGTATAATATGATTCAATCTCGTCCTGGTACTATAAATCTAGGAGGAGTAGAACTCCCTTACTATTCTTTGACTAATCGTCAGATAGAAGAAGTACTTGCAGAAGAGTTTAGATCTTATGGATTAGCTAAAAGTCTTGAAGTAGAAGAGCCTGAATTAGAATTACCTGTAAGAAACTTCTTTCAGAAAGTAATGGACTTCTTACGCAGTCTATTTACAAAGGGAACTATAGTTACACCTGAAGGACAGATTGTTGAACAGAAGGCTCCTATAGATGAATTGTTTGAGAAACTATATAAGGGTAACATACAAGAGTACGAATACTCTGAAGAAAATATTCAAAACAGTAAACTTAACAGAAGTAAAGCTTTAAACATAGAAGTAGTAGATAACAAGGGAAATAAAATTCCTATTGAATACAGTTCCTTAGAAGGTGCAGAGATACTTAGTGCTATAGACTATTACTTTAACACAGCTTTAGATAGAATGGGTATCAATGCTTCTTTCTTTAATAGTAACGAACAGAAAGCTAAGATTATCCCTCAGATCTACGATCAAGTAAGAACTTCTATTGAGTCTGCTATTACAAATTACAAGAAGCAATTAAAGACAGCAGACCCTGCTTCAGCAGAGATTATAGAAGAACGTATTAATTCTTTAGTTCCTTTAGTTTATAATAAGAAGGGACAGGACAAATGGCCTGAGATAGTTGCTTATCATAAAAGTTTCTCTAAGGGAAATGTTCTTAAGACTTCTTCTGACGAAGAAACTAAAGATACTGATGAAAAACTAGATGATGTAAACGAAGAAGATCGTAGTAGAAATGATTACGACTCTAAAGGTAAAGAGTCTATTAATCCCATGGACTTAGCTTCTCCTGAAATCTTAGAGTTGATTAAAACTCTTCCTGATTTAAAAAGAAACGAGAAGGGTGAGGTTATCCAAGCAGTAGGAGATATCTTAGGACTTCCTTTAGTAGGAGACTTCTTAACAAATAAAAACTTAATCTTAAATAAAGTAAGTGGCTTGACTAACTATCAGAGAGCTATTGAAGTTTTAATGGAAGCATCTGATTTGTCTCCACAGCTACAATATTTTATCAATAGGATGCCTAAGACTACTGGTGCACTTTCAATGGCTGAGGAAGCTTTAAAAGCACAGTTTATGCAGTTTGCTTCTATGCCTACAGTTGTTCCTATGAACATTAAAGCTACTGTAGAAAAGGGTACTGAGAAAGGTGCTCCTAAACTTTCATTAAAAGCAAGTACGTTTATGGAGAATACTTTGTCTCAAGGTTCTTTAATTGAATTCTTTGATCAAGACTTTGTAGAAAATTCTAGTAGACGTTATCGTAACACAGATATAAATGATATTAACCTACCAACTTTTGACATCAAGTCTGTACTAGATGACTATGAGGGGTTAGTTCCTTTTACAGATCAAGTTGCTTTTCGTTTCTTCAAGGAAGTATTTGGTATAGACTTATACGCAAACATTCCTGAAACAACTCTATTTAATAGAAAAGGAGAGTTTAACTTTAAAGTAAATCCAAAGATTAGTCCTTTAGCATTGAAGAACATTAATTTTATGGCAAGAAAAGCCATAGATAAAATGACTTTAGTAGATGAAATAAATCGTTCTAACATTAAAGATCTTAAAGACGTAGTTCCTGGAGCTACTTCTGGTCCATTGGCAACTTGGACTTCAGACATATCAGAGAAACTAAGTCGTGCAATAAAAAATCAACTTTCTGATCTTCCTGCAACAAGTAAGATAAGACAGATCTATGAAAGCTATAAAGGGGTTACTACTTACAAGAATGAAAGAAGAAACTTTTACAATACAGTAGAATCTTTTAACAACTTATCTAACTCTGCGTCTTACTTAAGTATTGAAAATAACCTAGAGTGGTCCATTCGTGAGTGGAATCACATGCTTAGTACAGTAGAAGAGATTAATAACGTAAATAATATCAGTGAGTTAGCAGGACACTTAAACATGGAAGTAAATAACTTCCCTAGATATAGTGCTTGGTTCAAAAGAATATTTGATGCTTCAGGTAATCGTAGATTAAATCAAGCAGGAGAACCTGTTACCTTAGAAGTAATAAACTTCTCTGGTATGCAGATTGGGGATACTACTGGAAAGAAAACCACAAACCTTTCAGCAGACAGTAAACTAGTTCAGGACTTCTTAGGATTTTTAAAAGATGCAACTTTTGAAAACATAAGAGTAGGAGCTAAGAGTAGTTCATTTGCTACTAGGATTAAGGGAAATATTTCTGAACGTACTTTCTTTAAAAGAGATGAGTTTAGTACTCCAGATGGTAAAGCTACTTTAGCAGGTAGTGTTCTTACTCAAATGAGAGACTACTTAGATTTTGAAATATCTAGAATGTATGACGATAGAGCTAAGTCTACTCCTAAAGAAGTAAGAGGCTTTAACTTTATTATATTCAAAGATATTCTACCTGAAGATCTTCAGAATGAAATCAAAGCATTAGTAGAGGTAGCAGAATCTAAAGAATCATTATTGAATGGCATAGGTACAATGTTCTCTGTTGGACGTGATACTAAGTATGGTGTGTTTGTAAATTCAGTAGAAGCTTTTTATAACTCACAACTTAGTACCTTCCGTGCTAGTCTTGCAGAGATTATCTCTCAAGGTAAACAAGCAAGCTTTGCCGTAGAGTTTAGTAAACTTAACTACGATAGTAAGGTAAAGTATAATGACGAAACTGTCAATGCTATGATTTTACACTATTTGGCTAACTATAACGTAAGTCAGATAGAGTTTGTTCATACTATTATAGGTGACCCTTCTAACTTTAACGTAGATCCAGAGAACAATAACTGGCGTGAATTATTCAAACGTTTAGGTGCTGCTATTTCTCCAGGTAAACAACCTCATTTAGATGATCAAACTATGTTGTCTTGGAATACAGATCCCAACTACGGAAGATTGTTAGAGAAAGAAAGAAAAGGTTCTGCTAGAGTCTACGATGAGAATTTTAAATATGTACAATTTAAAGACATTCCTTCTTTTACACTTGAGCAAGCTACTGTCTTAAGAAAAGAGATTGAAGATGGTTTTGTAGAATGGAAATTAAGTCTGCTTCCTAAAAATGCAAGCAAGGTTAAAAAAGCAGAAGCAACAAAAGCTGCCGTAGAAGAGATAAGGTTAAATTTAGACGAAATGTTTAAGCAAAAAAAAGAGGCAGATGCTCAGGCTTATGCTAACCTTGATTTTATTCGTTTCTATTTAAACTCTATTGGAGAGTGGAACCCTGACTTGGAAGATGCTTACAAACACGAAGTAAAGGTACTTAAAGCAATTCAAGCTTATAGAAGTAATAAAGGTACTAAACAAGAAGTACTTGATCTTATTAACCAAGCAAACAAAGGTATACTTACTTCTTTGAAGTTAGGTTACTATGGTTCTCCTTTAGAGAACAGTAAATATGTAGCACTTGGTAAATACTCAGTATTCAACCTTCTTCCTTCTGCTGTATTTGATACAGACTTAGAAGGCTTTATGTTGGATATGTTTGACAAAGGAGTAGACTTTGCTACGTTTGATTCAGGCAACAAGATGTCTAGTCCTGTAGAGTCTTTACCTTTCTATAAAGAAGGAGACTCTTTAAGTGTTACTAGTATTCCTCCTACTAGCGTTTTGACTTTTCCAATCAAGGGATTGCGTAGACAACAATACATTGCTCCTAAGTTTAAAAATGAAGCCACTCTCTCTACTCAGTTAGTTAAGCTATTGTTTGGGGACTTTTACATAGATGGACAAATCAATCCACAGTTTGCAGCAATTCAAGGAAAGATGGATGCACTTCAGGGTACATTTATTACAATGGTTCAGAATGTTGTAAATGCAGAAAAGGCTAAGATCTATACTCAGATAGAAGCAGAGACCAATAGCGAAGGAAACATTACTTCATTCTCTGTTCCTGCATTTAAGAACTGGTTGTTTAAGGAGTTTGATAAAAAAGACATTCCTAACTCTGTATATCTTTATATAGATAGCTTAGATGAAAGTAGCTTTGCTAGATCCTTAGATGGTTCTGCACAGCGTAACCTAGTAGAGAGTGTAATCACCTCTGCTTTATCTAAGCGTGTACTTAGACCTAAGATGTTTGGTGAAGCTTATATTCAGTTGGCTTCTTCTGGATTTAACAACTTAGGAACTCGTTTTACTAAACCTACTGCAGAACAAGTTGCAGAGTATGGAACTTCAGGTTTAAGGGATTACCGTATACAAAACGGTAAAACTCAACCTGCAGATATTAAAATCTCATTTAATCCTAAGAAACATCAGGCGTTACTTAATCTTACTTGGAATGGACAACCTATTGGAACTCTAGATAGATTAAATAAAGCATTGATGGATACTGCTTGGGTAGCACAACATTCTGCTAAGATTACTATAGTAGGAGTACGTATTCCTGTACAAGGATTTAACTCTATGGAATACTTTAGAGTTAGACAGTTCTTACCTACTTCCGCAGGTCCTGTAATTATTGTTCCTCCTTCAATCGTAACTAAGTCTGGATCTGACTTTGATATAGATAAATTGTTTATGTATGAGCCTAAGTTGGATGATGAAGGTAACATTATAGACGATGCAATAGTAGACTCTTCTAACTTTACTAATGACATGTTAAACAGTATCAGAGAACGTGTTATTAATCTTCAGTCAAAGAAAGAAATTAAAGAGTTGCTTAACAACACAGGAGCTTACTTTGTAAAAGGATTGTACGAACAAGACATTAAAAACTTAAAAGGAGTTCTTTATGATCTATCTACTAGAAAGGCTTCTTATGATGATCCTTTGGTAGAAGGAGCACACTTACGTATTAAGATGTTAATTGCACGTATTGAAGATTTAAAGACACAGAATCCTACTTTGGTTTCTACTTTAAATAATTTAAAGGCAATCAATGAAGACCTTAATGGGTTACAGGCTTATACTCCTCAGAACATTAAAAACATTTCTTCTAATAGAATGATTGGTGTTATCTCTGATGTATTGTCTGAGCCTGCATTATATTCTAGATTCACTAAACCTAACGCCAATACAATCCTTCCTACTATTGCAGATAGGTATCTTAAAATGAGAGGTACTGGAGGAAAGATTACTGCTAGCTCAATGTTCTCTCCTATGACTTCTGTGCAAATTTTTAACGAGAATACATTAGGTAAGAAGTCTTTGGGTGTAGATGCTAAAGTAAACGCTTTACATAAACTATTCCAACAAACAGGTTTACGTCTTACTGATAACTTCTTAACTAATAATTATTATCTTAAGTCTAACAAAGATAAGAACGGTTCAATAATTCTAGGAGGACATTTAGATGCAGATGGAGTTAATCTTATTTCAGACGTAATTAATGAGTTTATTAACGGACACGTAGATATTGAAAAAGAAGACTGGATCAACTACTTCAATGCAGATAAAGCACGTACTCCTTTGATTCTTCAGATGGTTCTTAACGGAACGCCTATTGAGGATGCTATTCTTCTTGTTAACCAACCTATTGTACAACACTTTTTAAGAAGTTCTAAGGTAGGTGATGTAGGAATCAGCTTAGGTCAGAAGAGCAAGAAAGCAAACTCTTATATTTTAAATAACTTGGATCTTTTAGAATACCCTCGCATTATGATGGAAGATAATCCTAATATGGTTGACATGGATAAGACTATTTCAATGATTTTGGGTGAAGACTACTTCAATAAACACTTACTTAATTTTAGTGAAGCAAACTATCCTCCTTATGTAAGAAATGATCGCAAAGCATTTGATAGTATTGAAGAAGCTGCAAAGAGAGGAGATGTAGAAGCTAAATCTCAGTTAGCAGCTCAGATAGCATTTTTGACTCAGTTCATGATTGTAAAAGAACAAAATGAAAGTTTGCTTAAACTGACTTCAAATGTTGACTTTAATACAAATTCTTATAGAAGTATTACAGATTTCTTTAGTACTAAGTATGGAATACAAGAAGCAAGAGCGTTATTTAACGATGAGGCTGTAGATAAGATTCTAAACAACAGTGTAGTATCTCCTTTTAATATTGTAAATGATGCTTTGAGTATTTCTAATCAATTGTTTGATGTAGTTAACTTGCCTGTAATTCAAGATGAGATACAAGAATGGTTGAGTACTAAACCTTTCTGGGGTAAAGAAAGAAAACTTAAAGCAGTTAATACAGCATTTAATGGTTTTATGCACTTGCTTATCCAAACTTACGGAACAGATAAGTCTAGAGCAATTTATACTAAGTATGGAAAAGATTCAGGATTCTTAGATAAGAGTTCTGATAAGAATCTAAAGAGTGAGTTCATACGTTTGTTCAGAGATAGTAAAAACCCTGCATTAAAAGATTTTGGGCGTAATAACTTGTTTTTAAGCAACTTTACTACTACTGACATCAAGGATAACAAGAAGTTTTACATTACTATGAAGACTAATGAAAAAGATCCTGATACTGTAGATGCTGTACAGAAGGCTTATATGGATGGACTTAATCATCCTAACCCAGAGGTGTCTCAGTTCTTTAGTAATGTAGCTAATGCAACTATTGTAAGTCAAGGATTCAACATCCGCTACAGAAGTATTCAGCCTTACCTTCCTATTCAATCTTACATTGATGTTGCAGCAGGTCTTTCAGATACTCTTAAGTCTATGAAGGAATCTTACAATCTTGAAGAAAATAAAATAGACTCTCCTATTGTTAGCTTATTACGAGATCACATGGATACTGCTATTAAACTTACAGAGAGAAAACCTAAGAATGAAGTAGGCAAGTTTTTCCCTATTTACAGTAAAGAAGAGGTAGCGAAATTAACGAAAACTTATAATGATGATTATCTTCCAGGAGAAGAAACTCCATTTTTAGGAGATCCTGATGTATTTGATTCTGATGATGCTTACCAACAAGATAACTTACGTGCTCCTGTAATGGAATCTACTCAGATGACTGTTGCAAGAAAAGTTCAACCATCTACTAGTGTTAAAATAAATTTCCAGGAAGAACCTACATCAGGATATAAAAATAGAACTATTAAGAATGCAAGTGCTGATGCTACCATCGCTCTTGCTTATGATTTTACAAGTGCTGGAGAAAAATTAACCAAATCTTCTGTATTAAATCAAAATAAAAAATATATACCTTTATCTATTCCTAGAAAAACAGAAACTTCTGATGTAGATAATGCTCCCATAAAAACTATAGTTGATAGTGTAGTGGAGAAATTAAATTCAGTGAATGCTACAACATTAAATATAGCAGGAAATGGTATATATACTATGAGAGATGCTGGATGGAATCAGGAAGAAGTAGATGTAATGACGTATAGAGTGTTGAAAGGTATTGTAGAATCTCCTAATCTTATAAATAAAATAGTTTCTATTAGATCAGGAGGACAGACTGGATTTGATGAAGCAGGAGCTAAAGCAGGTATAAAATTAGGAATACCTACAACTATACTTGCTCCTAAAGGATGGAAATTTAGAAATGAATCTGGTACAGATATATCTAATGAACAAGCATTTAAAGCTAGATTTGCATCTACTCAACCATCTACTACTCCTTCTAAGACAGACTCTGAAACTGTAAAGTGCAGAACTAGAAATTAACCTATATTTGAAATACTAAAAACTTGAAATGAGCAAAGCTTGTATTATACACGTAAACAATCCTATATCAAAAGATAGGCAGCCATCCTTGTTGGGTTATATGTTAACTCAACTAGATTATGATGAAAAATATATAGAGGATACTTTAGATGCAATCTATGATAATACACAGGGTAATTCTTGGGGAGTACTTAAGACTAGAAAAAGTTTAAGTAACAACTCAGAGCCTGATGTAGAAAAGTTTTTAGCTTTGTCTGGAATTCAAGTAGGACCTAGAAGGCTTGCTTATATGCAAGAGGTACAAAGATTTTATGATGATCATGGAATGACTATAGATGAGGATTATAACATAACTCAACTAGAGCAGTTTATTAAAGACATGACAGATTACAAGTCATTTGCTTTTGAGATAGAGGTTGTAAATCCAGATGTGCCTGTAGGACAACGTACTTATAAGTTAACTCCTATTACTTACAGTAACGGCTTTACTGTTAATATGTTACAAACTTATGAATTAGAGATGCTTGAGTTTCAGGCTCCTAATCAAGTAAGTAAGTTAGAGCATTTAAGACCTTATCTTGATCTTGTAAACCCTGATGTATTTGATACTATTGCAAAAATTGTTAATGATCCTAATACTCCACGTTACCAGAAAGAAATTCTTAAAAAACTTCTTAGAGTAGTAGAGTTAAACCCAGACTTAGGTTTAAGTTTCTTTAAAGGAGCTACCTATACAGAGAAGACAGATCCATATAAAGATGGTATGGGAGTAGGTCGTTATTCTAGATTCCAACAAAAGGTTTTATTAAATCCTTTAGCTTTGGCTAGTCTTGACTTAGATAAGTTCAGAAGATTGTTTATACATGAACTTGTGCATGCAGCTACTCTTAGTGCTTTAATGAATCCTCAGAATGAGACAGATCGTAAATTACTTAATGGTCTTGTAGATGCTTATAAGTATTACAGAGACAAGTACTCTAATCAAGAGTTCTCAGACTTGTATTATGGTTTGAGTGGTGTAGATGAGTTTGCTAGTGAGTTTCTTAGTAACCCTGAGTTCAGAGCCCTATTAGAAAGTGCAGAACCTGAGTATGCTCAAAACATATTTGAAAGAATCTGGGAGTTTTTACTAGAGAAGTTAGGATTAGGTAAAGTTAAAACTTCTATTGCTCCTACTCAAGAAGACGTTGAAAATCTTCTAGATAACTACTTTGATCAAGTTGTATTTGCAAAAGATTTAAACTTAACTAAGCCTTTACAAGAAGAAGAGGGAGCTAACTATCAGATGAGTCCTATGCAGATTGCAGAGGCTGACGAATACTTAAAGAAGAATTCTGACTTTCAAAATAACTTATCTACTTTCTTAGAAGGAGACTTTATTGACTGGCGTAAAATCTTTATGGAGGCTAACAACATAAAGATTAACTTACCTCTTCTTTATAAGTCTGAAGAGTCTCTACAAAATATTTCTATAGGAGAAGCTAAAGAAGCCTTTAGTTCTTTGGTTACTTACTTCCACGATACAGCTAAGTATCTTCGTTCACTTCAGTTAGCTATGGACAGTATGTCTGCTAATGGAGTACATACAGATGAAGAGATCTTTAGACAAGCATATCATGCTCGTGAGCTAGGATTACACTTTAAACAAGTAATGCGTGAGTACACTGACATTATGGGTGATACAGGCGTAGGCACTGTTCTTACTTCTCAGATTAGA
>Ga0315905_10005771_pt1 | contig 12590 bp, 11 predicted proteins | sample LakEriMetagenome_5_FD_203522 | JGI IMG/M metagenome (GOLD analysis project Ga0315905, IMG submission 203522) | Freshwater fungal communities from buoy surface, Lake Erie, Ohio, United States - Buoy 4 MA121 | ecosystem: Environmental > Aquatic > Freshwater > Lake | place: USA: Lake Erie, Ohio... | reverse complement strand
AACATCTTCCGCTTCACGCAGGCGGGTTCGGAAGTGTCGGCGCTGCTCGGCCGTATTCCTTCGGCGGTGGGCTATCAGCCGACCCTCGCGACCGACATGGGCGCGCTGCAGGAGCGCATCACCTCGACCACCAAGGGTTCGATCACCTCGGTGCAGGCGATCTACGTCCCCGCAGACGACCTTACCGACCCGGCGCCGGCCGCTTCGTTCGCGCACTTGGACGCGACGACCACGCTGAACCGCGCGATTTCGGAACTCGGCATCTATCCGGCGGTGGACCCGCTCGACTCGACCAGCCGCGTTCTCACCCCGGCCGTCGTCGGCCAGGAGCACTACGAAACGGCCCGCCGCGTTCAGGAAACGCTGCAGAAGTACAAGTCGCTGCAGGACATCATCGCCATTCTCGGCATGGACGAGCTTTCGGAAGAAGATAAGCTGATCGTGGCGCGCGCGCGCAAGATCCAGCGCTTCCTTTCGCAGCCCTTCCACGTGGCCGAAGTGTTCACCGGCATTTCGGGCAAGTTCGTGCAGGTCGAAGACACCGTCCGCTCGTTCAAGGCGGTGGTTGACGGCGAGTACGATCACCTGCCGGAAAGCGCGTTCTACATGGTCGGCGGCATCGACGACGTGATCGCCAAGGCCCAGAAGATGGCCGACGAGGCCTGACAACCCGGTAAGCCCCTCCCGCTTGCGGGAGGGGCTTGGGGTGGGCCTAGCGCTTCACCCCGGCCCACCCCCGATCCCTCCCGCAAGCGGGAGGGAAGTAGAGGTTCAAAATGTCGCTGCACTTCGAACTCGTCACCCCGGCCCGCCTCGTCCGTTCGGAAGAGGTCTTCATGGTCGAAGTCCCCGGCTCCGAGGGCAACTTCGGCGTGCTGGAGGGCCATGCGCCGTTCATGTCGACGATCCAGGACGGCGCGCTTCGCGTCTATCGCAGCGCGGGCGCGGCGCCCGAAGACATCCGCATCACCGGCGGCTTTGCCGAAGTGAGCGAAAAGGGCCTCACCGTGCTGGCCGAGCACGTCGAGGGCTGATTTTGCGCTTTCAGATTTGCCAAGGGGCCGGTCCGGTTGGGCCGGCCTTTTGCGTTTGGGGGGGCGTGGCTTGTTGTGCGCCCGTACCCCAACCTTCGTCATTGCGAGCGCAGCGACGAAGGTTGGGGGAGTAGGGTGCAGGTGCGCTTACGGACGGGTCCAAACTTTTTTCGCTATTTCACATAACTGAACTTTTCAGCCCGATGAAATTCAGGCATGGCGCACCGGTAACCGCATATCCGGGAGAGCCCTGCCATGACCCAATCGCTTGAAGCCTTGATCGGCGCGCAGCCTGATCTCGTCCATTTCCTGCGCAACCAGCAGGTCGGCCCCAACGTCTATCCGGGCGTTCCTGCCGAGTATTCCAACTGGCGCGCCGAGCAGTGGGCCTGGGGGCACACCGCGGTGCTCTACAACCAGTCGTACCACATGGTCGATCTGGCAGTGAAAGGCCCGGATGCCTTCGCGATGCTCGAGCATCTCGGCATCAACTCGTTCAAGAACTTCCAGCCCGAGCGCGCCAAACAGTTCGTGCCGGTAACGCCTGACGGCTACGTGATCGGCGATGTGATCCTGTTCTATCTCGATGAGAACCACTTCAACCTCGTCGGCCGTGCGCCGACGATCGAATGGGTGGAATACCACGCCGCCACCGGCAACTGGAACGTGACCGTGGAGCGCGACGAGCGCTGGGCCATGCGCACCGACGGCAAGCGCAATTCGTACCGCTTCCAGGTGCAAGGCCCCAACGCGATGAAGATCATCGAGAAGGCCATTGGCGCGACCCCGCCCGAGCTCAAGTTCTTCCACATGTGCCGCTTGACGATCGGCGGAAAGGAAGTGCGCGCGCTGCGCCACGGCATGGCAGGCCAGCCGGGCTTCGAGCTGTTCGGACCCTGGGAAGATTATGGCGCGGTGCATGCAGCGCTGGTCGAGGCGGGCAAGGAGTTCGGCATGGCGCTCGTGGGCGGCCGCGCTTATTCTTCCAACACGCTGGAATCGGGATGGATCCCCTCCCCCTTCCCCGCGATCTACACCGGCGAGGCGCTGGCGCCCTACCGCGCGTGGCTGACGGCCAATTCCTATGAGGCAAAGTGCTCGGTCGGCGGCAGCTGGGTTCCGGAGACCGTCGAGGGCTACTACACCACGCCATGGGATCTGGGCTACGGGCCGTTCGTCAAGTTCGACCATGAGTTCGTCGGCCGCGCCGCGCTCGAGAAGATGGCGGCCGCTGGGAACCACCGCACCAAAGTGACGCTGGCGCTCGACAACGAGGACGTGATGCGCGTGCAGTCCTCGGCGCTATCACAGGGCGAGCGGGCGAAGTTCATGGAGTATCCGAGCTCGGTCTATTCCATGCACCCGTTCGATCAGGTGCTCTCCGGTGGCAAGCAAGTCGGGCTTTCGACCTGGATCGGCTATACCGCAAACGAGGGCAAGTTCCTGACGCTCGCGATGATGGAGCCGGGCTTCGCCGCGCCGGGCACCGAAGTGACGCTGCTGTGGGGCGAGCCCGATGGCGGCACCTCGAAGCCCACCGTCGAGCCGCATGTGCAGACCGAGATCAAGGCGGTGGTTTCGCCCGTGCCCTATGTGGCGGCGGCGCGCGACAATTATGCCGAAGGCTGGCGCACGCGGAAGTAAGGTTTGGCCGGGGTTTCCCGGGCAGAGGAAGCGCCGGTCTCTCCCGATGAGGCCGGCGCTTTCTTGTGCGTGGCAGCCAATGGCTGGCCTGTGAAATTAGTTTGTGTTGCTAACGATATCTGGCAAATTGCGGGCAACGAGAAACGAGAGGATTCCCCATGGCGGCGAACAACACGATCACCTTCTACGACCTTGCGCTGAGCACCGGGGCGACGATCAGTCCTTTCGTTTGGGCGACGAAATATGCACTGAAGCACAAGGGTTTCGAGCTGGACGTGGTGCCCGGCGGGTTCACCGGTATCCTCGAGCGGACCGGCGGCAAGACCGAGCGGCTGCCCGCAATTGTCGACGATGGCGAATGGGTGCTCGATAGCTGGGGGATCGTGGAGTACCTCGACGCCAGGTATCCGGACCGCCCCGCGCTGATCCCGCATCCCTCGGTCGCCGCCACGCTGAAAGCACTGGATCACTGGTTCTGGAACGCGGCGGTCGGCCCGTGGATGTTCTGCTTCTGCCAGGATTATCGCGATCTCTCGCTGCCGCAGGATCATGAATATGTGACGCATAGCCGCGAGAAGATGCTGGGGCGCAAGCTGGAAGACGTGCAGGCGGGGCGCGAAGAGCGCTTGCCGAAGATTTCCGCCGCGCTGGAACCGCTGCGCGCGGCGCTCGGGCAGAGCGAATGGCTTGGCGGCGACACGCCCAACTATGCCGATTACCGCATTCTGGGGGGCGTTCTGTTCACCGCGTCGGTGTGCAAGACGCCGGTGCTGGCGAACGACGATCCGCTGCGGGGCTGGATCGAGCGGTGCCTTGATCTCTACGGCGGGCTGGGCCGCCACCCGGGGCTGTTTCCGCTGTTCGGCCTCACGCAGCGGGAAGGCGATCCAGACCTGTTCAACCGCGCGGCGGGTCAGGGCGGGATCTACAAGCGGAACACCGGGCCTGCATCGACGCAGGCCGAAACGCAGCGGATTACGGCAGGGATGAAGACGTAAGGGGCGATTGATCCTCCACCACCCGCTGCGCGGGCGGTACCCCTCCCCATGTGCACTTCGTGAAAATGGGGAGGATCTAGGACAGCGCCGCTGCGGCGCGCATCAGGGCCTGCCGCACACGCGCTTCCAGCGCGGCGTCGAAACGGACGGCTGGAATGGCGACACTGAAGGCACCCACGAACGCCCCGTCGATCCATGCGGGAACGGCGGTGCCGACGATGCCGACAGTCGCTTCTTCGCGCGCGACGGCCATGCCATCGACGGTGATGCGGGCAATGTCTGCCGTGAGGTCCGCCTCGCTGGTGTGCGTCGCGGGGGTGAACACGGCGCGAGTGGTTTCGGCGAAGTAGCGCATGCGTTCGTCTCCGGGCAGCGCGGCGAGGATGACCTTGCCCGCCGCAAGCGCATGGAGTGGCCGCTGCGTGCCGGGATCGACTGCATAGCGCAGCGCCTGATCACTGGCTTCGGTAACGAGCGCTTCCACTTCCCACCCGCGCTGAACCATGAACGAGGCGGTTTCGTTGAGCTCACCCTTCAGCGCCCGGACGAGCGGGGCGACACGGTCGGCCAGCGGAAGGGCCTGCGGCTCGGCGCGGAGGCGCTCGAGGCCCGGACCGGGGAGATAGCGGCGGCCTTCGCGCACCAGATAGCCGCGATCTGCGAGAGTGGTGAGGAGGTAGGACAGGCTGCTGACGGGGATCGCCAGCGCACCCGCGATTTCCTGCGCCACGACGCCCTGCCGATGCGCGACGACGAACTCGATCACATCGAGCGTGCGCAGCGCGGATTTGACAGGAGGCGTGGCGGACGCGTTCACGTGAACAGCAGGCTCCCGCGCCGCTCGGCGAAGCGCCAGCCTTCGGCGGTGCGCACGAACTTGTCGTGGAACGAGCCGACCAGCGGCTCGGCAGCGCCGGTGAACAGCAGCATGGCGCTTTCGCCGCGCGCGGTACTGTCACTTTCCACATCGATCACCACGTTGCTGCACACGTGGCGCGTGACGCGCGGCGGGCGGGCCTTGAACGCGGCGAGGATGGCGGTGCGGCCCGTGACCGGCGCATCGGGCGCGGTGGGGCGGACCATCACGCCCTCCTCGGCATAGAGCGCGGCGACGTCATCCCAGCGCGCCGCGTCGTTGAGGTTGGCGTAGAGCGCTATGAGACGGGCACAATCGTGCTCGGCGGCGCGGCGTTCTTCCTCTGTCACAGGCGCGCGCCTGCGATGTCGGCACCTTCGCGCAAGTTGCGCAGTTTGCGCCATGTGACGATGGGATCGATCTTGCCATAACCCGCAAATGTGCCGAAGCCGCAATCGGTGCTGCCGACGACGCGGTCGGGCCCGACAATGGCGGCGAAGCGTTCGATGCGCTGGGCAATGAGTTCGCTATGCTCGATGTAGTTCGAGCAGGTGTCGATCACGCCGGGGGCGAGGATCTTGTCGGAGGGCAGCTTGGCGTCCCTCCACACCTTCCATTCATGTTCGTGGCGCGGGTTGGCGGCTTCGAACAACACGGTCGAGGGGCGCGCCTTCAGCACGATGTCGATCACGCGCTCGAGCGGAATGTCGTGATCGTGCGGGCCCTCGTAGTTGCCCCAGCACACGTGCATCCGCATCCGCTCGGGCGGGATGTTGGCTGTCGCGGCGTTGAGCGCCTCGACATTGGCGGCGGCCACCTTGAGGAAATCGTCCTCGCTCATGTCCTGATAGCCGGTGTGGCGGCTCATCGCGAGATCGGGGCAATCGAGCTGGAGGTAGAAGCCCGCGTTGACGATGGTCTCGTATTCCTCGCGCATCGCGTCCGCCAGATCGGCGAGATAGGCCTCGTGGCTCGGGTAGTGGCGATTGACCTGGAAGGCGGTAATGAGGCCGGGCGAAGCTGCGTTCATGAAGGCTTCGGTATCCGGCCCGCCATGCTTGTCCAGCGCGGCGCGGAAGCGGCGGATGTCGTCATGGAGCGGCTGCAGCGAGACGAGCCGCACATCGCCGATGCACGAGGCGCGGACGAACTCCTGGCTGCCCATGATAGCCGACAGCTTCTTGGCAAGGTTGGGCACTTCGGCGAGGTCCGCCGCCGGTTTGCGATCGATATGGCCGCCGAAGCCCGAGAGGCGCTCGATCATGTAGGTCGAGTAGCCCACCTTGCCAAGTTCGCCATCGGAGACCACCGAGACGCCGGCTTCGACCTGCGCCTTGACCGCGGCATCGACAGCCTTGGCCACTGCCGTATCAAAGGCCTCCGCGTCGTAGGCCTCGCCTTTGTCGCGCGCGAGGAGCAGCGGCGTGAGCTCATCGCCGCGCGGCAGGCTGCCGACATGAGTGGTCTTGATCATCGCCATCACGCATCGCTCCAGTTCATGCTTGTGAACTTTTCATAGAGGATGAGGCCGTGGTGGCAAGCAGGCGATTGCCTGCGCGGCGGATCAGTCGCCGCGTTCCTCGAGCGGATCGGCTGGCAGGCGCTCGGAATAGTCGAACACGGCGAGCTGGCGACGCAGCAGGGAGGCGCGCACGCCATCGGCGGCGAGATGCGCGGCCTGCTGTTCGGTGCCGCCGGGGTACTTGGGATTGAGGAAACCGCCCTTCTTCAGCACGCGCCACCAGGGGGTCAGTTCGCCTTCGGGCACGCCCATGCTGCGGCGCTCCTCGGCGGCGCGGGCACACATGTTGAGGAAGATGGCAGTCGAGACCGGGCAAGCCACGGCGACATCGTGGCGGCGTGCAATGGCGCGGCGCAATTCATCGAGTGTGATGATTTCGCCTGCCCTCAGCTGGCGCACAAGGCCATCAACTTCGGCCGGCGAAGATACCACCATCGCGCCCCCGGCGGCCTCTCGAAAGCCCGGCGCACCGGGTGGGATCATGTGAACGATATGCGGCTGGCGGCCGCTTTCCAGGTGATCGATCGAGGACTTGCGCTTGGCCATGGTATCTCCTTTCCGTGTGGCCCCATGGCTAGCGCGTTGGCGGTTCGCGGGGAATAAGACGGGTTTGATCCCGTTCCGTTCGTCCTAGTCGCGCTCCTCGCCCGGGCGTCTGCCGGTCATGCGCAAGTAGAAGCGCGAGAAATAGGATGGGTCCTCGAAGCCGAGTTCGCCGGCGACCTGCGTCGCGGTGGCATTGGTGTAGCGCAGCAGGCGCTGGGCTTCCAAAGCGACGCGGCGGTGGATCAGTTCCATCGGCGAACAGCCGAGCCGCGCGGCCGTGAGCCGCGAGAGCGTGCGACGGGTGAGACCGAGCGCACCCGCATAGAAATCAAGATCGCGGTGCTGGCGGTAGTGCAGCTCGATCAGCTGGCGGAACCGGGTGAGCCGCTGATCATCGCGGATCGGCGCATCGGCCTTGCCGTGATCGCGCCCAAGCGTGCGAAGCAGGCCCTCCGCCAGCGCGAAGAACAGCGGATCCTGCTGCTGCCATTCCTGCTGAAGGCCAAGCATTTCGCGCGCGAGCCAGAGCGCGCGGGCGGCGGCCTCGGGTGAAAGCTGCGCGATGCCGCCGCGCGCCAGCATGGCGAGGAGCGGGTCCTCGGCGCCGGCGGCGCGTGTGGAAAAGTCTGTCGACAAGGTGAGGACAAATCCGCGCGTACCCTGACGGAAGCGGAAGCCATGAACCATTGCTGCGGGGATAATGACCCGGCCGGGGCCTTCGAGCCCGGTCTCCTCGCCTTCCAGCGTGACGGCCGCGTGTCCCTCTTCTACCAGCAGAACCTGCACAAAATGATCGTGGCGGTGAACCCCGATTTCCCAGTCATGCAACGCGCTGCGCTCGGCAATGGTTTCAATATGGGCGAAACCGCCCGGAACCTGAGCGCTGCCCTCACCATAGAGCGCGTAGTGGGGAATTGCTTCGGTCATGTCCCGAAAGTGCCAGATGTTTGTCCCAGCACTGCCTTCCACCCATTGGCCCCGGCTGTCAAATGACGAAACATGCCCCGCGCATTGGGCGGGCAGCGCGGGAGAGACGTTCATGCAAACCGAAGTTGCCATCATCGGTGCGGGGCCGGCAGGCCTGCTGCTGGGGCACTTGCTCAAGGCCGAGGGCATCGATTGCGTGGTGATCGAGCGCCAGACGCCGGACTACGTTCTCTCGCGCATCCGCGCCGGGGTGCTGGAGCAGGTGACGGTGGGCCTGATGGAGCGGCTCGGGCTCGACGCGCGCCTCAAGGCCGAGGGACTGGTCGAGGAAGGTTTCAATCTGGCGGATGGTGAGCGACTGATCCGCATCGACGTTGCGAAGTACACCGGCAAGACGGTGACCGTTTACGGCCAGACCGAGATCACGCGAGACCTGATGGACGCGGCGCCGGCGCGCGGGCTCGAGGTGATCTACGGCGCCGAGGATGTGGCGCTGCACGATATCGAAAGCGACTTGCCTTCGGTCACGTTCCGCCGCGATGAGCGCGAGAAGCGATTGGCTGCGCGCTTCATCGTCGGGTGCGACGGCTTCCACGGCCCTTCACGCAAGGCGATCCCCGCAGGGGTGGGGCGCGAGTACGAGCGCGTCTATCCCTTCGGCTGGCTCGGCATTCTGGCGGACGTGCCGCCATGCAACCACGAGTTGATCTACGCCAACCACGAGCGCGGATTTGCCCTTGCCTCGATGCGCAGCCACGTCCGCAGCCGGTACTATATCGATGTGCCGCTGACCGAGAAGATCGAGGACTGGAGCGACGAGCGCCTGTGGGACGAACTTGCGGTGCGGCTGGGGCCCGAGGCGGCGGCGAACATGACGCGCGGGCCCGCCATCGAGAAATCGATCGCACCGCTGCGGTCCTATGTGTTCGAACCGATGCGCCACGGGAGCCTGCTCCTGTGCGGGGACGCGGCGCATATCGTGCCACCGACCGGCGCCAAGGGGCTCAACCTGGCGGCGAGCGATGTGCATTATGCGGCCGAGGCGCTGCGGGGCTACTTCAAGCGGCGCGACAACGAGTCCGTGGCGGCCTATTCGGCGCGCGCCCTCGCCCGCGTGTGGAAATGCGAGCGTTTCAGCTGGACGCTGACCAAGCTTATGCACCGCTTCCCCGATGACGGCCCCTTCGAGCGCGCGATGCAGGTCGCCGAACTCGACTACATCGCCACGAGCGATGCTGCGCAGGCGAGCATTGCGGAGAATTATGTGGGGTTACCGGTCTAGCGCCGCGCGCCCTTCCCCACCGCCGGCTCATCTCGCAAATGGGAAGGGAGAAGATGAGGGGCATGCCTGACACGCGCTGTCACATCGTCATGGTGTCGTCACACATGGGCGACAAATAGCCCGCGCGGGTCGTTTGCCCGCCTGCGTGGGAACCGGCTTCGATGCGGCAGATCGATATTCTCCTAACCAATGCGCTTCCTGGCGGGCAGGACAATTTCGTCCACGGCGACCTCAGGGTGGTTTTCCATGGCTGGAACTGGGCGTCGCCCCTGCCGCTGCTCGATGGCAGCCCCTGGGCCTTCGTCGACTGGCTGCTGCCCGAGCTTTCCGGGCTCGAGCTGTGCCGCCGCCTGCGCTGCGATGCGCAGACCGAGACGGCACATATCACGCTGGTGCTCGAAGAGGACGATGCCGAGGCCAAGCGCCGCGCGCTGCGCGCCGGGGCGGACGACTACATCATGGGCCCGATCGACCGCGCGGCGGTGCTCGACCGGGTGCTTTCGGTCCAGCTACCCGAGCGCGAGGCGCCCGCCCGCGCGCTGCGCCTCGGTGAACTCTCGCTCGACCTCACCGCCTTGCAGGCGCGCTGGCGCGATAAGCCGGTGCCGCTCATGCCGAACGAGCTGCGCCTGCTGCGCTATCTGATGGAGCAGCCGGGCCAGGTCTTCAGCCGCACCCAGCTGATCGCGGCCCTCGGCAAGAAGGAGCAGCCGATCGACGAACGCACGGTCGATGCCTGGGTCAGCCGGTTGCGCCGCGCACTGCGCGAGGCAGGCGCCGGGTATCCGCTGCGTACCGTGCGGTCATTGGGATATGTGCTGGATCGTCCTTAAGGAAAGGCGGGCGCCCCACGCTGGAGGCGCCCGCACTTTGCCTTACAGATCGTGGCCGAGCTTGATGCCGAACACCTGCGGCTTGATCGGATAGAACCGCCGGCCTGCGCCGCAGATCGTCGGCGTGCACACGGTGTTGATGCTGAGAATGCCGCGCTTGTCGAAGGCGTTCTCGATAAAGGCCGAGATATCGAAGCCCGAAACCTTGGCACCCACCGAAAAGTCGAACGTCTCGAACCCCTTGGTCCGGCCGAGGAGGTTCGCCTCGAGCGTGGTGAGGTACGAACGCGAACTGGACTGGTGGTTGAGCGAGCCTTGCACGAAAGCCTTGGATTGGCCGAGCTCGAACTCGTACCGCGCGGTCATGTTGCCTTTGAACTTGGGCTGGATCGGCAGCGGAGTGCCCCTCGGTGCCGCGACCACACCGAGCGTGCAGTCCGGATTGCCGCTCGCATCGAACGAGCAGAAATCGGTGGTCAGCTTGGCGTCGATATAGGTGCCCGCGCCCGAGAGCGTGAACCGGCCGAGACGGAGGTTGAAATCCATTTCCGCGCCGTACACGCGCGCATCGCCCGCGTTGTAGATGTTGGTCACACCGGCCGAACCGACCGGGCTGAGGCCGAACTGCAGATCCTTCCACTTTTCGTAGAACACCGCACCATTGATCCGAAGCTTGCGATCAAGCCACGATGTCTTGAAGCCGAACTCGTAGTTGGTCAGTGTATCGGCGACATAGGGATTTACGTTGGGGCGGCGGTTGTTGCCGCCGGGGCGGTAGCCGGTCGAATAGGTCGCGTAGACCAGCCGGTCCGGATCGATCCTCCATGTCAGGTTGACGCGGTGGGTCTCGCCATCCTGCTTCGTTTGCCGGTCGAAGTTGTTGCAGACGCGGTTATCGGCCTCGACGGGGATGCAATTGGCCGCCGTCGTGCCCGACTTGAAGCCCGAGAAGCCGACGAAGGTGTTGTTGACCTTGAACACGCGGATACCGGCCGCGAGGGTGAGCTGCGGGGTGATGTCGAACGAGCCGTCGGCAAAGGCGGCATAGTCGCGATCGACGCGGTAGGCGCGCGTGGCGAACAGGTCGTCCCCGGCCTTGGGCACGGCGGGCGAATTGGGAATGCTGGCCAGGCCGTTGATGAAGTAGTCCGCCGTGATGCGGTCGGTCTGGCGCTGGTAGAACAGGCCAGCGACCACCTTCAGGCGATCGCCCGAGGGCGAGGCGATGCGCAATTCGTGGCTCTGCTTGGTGAACGCGTCATGGTTGTGGACGATCTGGGTCGGATCGAGGAAGCCGCCGCTGGCGGTGGGAAAATAGGTGTAGTACCCGCCTTGGAAGCTGTCATAAGCGACGGAATATTCAGAATAATCGCCCTGGTTGTCGATCTTGCGATCGAAATAGCCACCAGCGTAGGTCAGGTCCCAGTTGCCGAGCTTGCCGTTGATCGTCAGCGTGGCGAGCGCCCAGGCATCGCGGTTGAACGAGGGCGAATAGTCCGTGACCTTGAGATCGCCCGCGCGCGGATCGAACAGGAACGAACCGCGGGTCTTCTGGTTCTGGTAGGTGACCGCGGGCTGGATCGTCCAGCTGTCGTCGAGATCGACCTTCAGCGCCGCACGGCCGCCGGCTGTATCGGTCTTGTTGACGTTGTCCTTGACCAGCTTGGCATTGTTGATCGTGACGTTGGTCGCGGGGTCACCGTCGCCCAGCGTGTAGGTGCGCTCGCCGAAGATATTGTCGATGAAGCCGGCGTCGTGCTGGTAGAAGCCCATCACGCGCAGCGCAGCGCGATCGGACAGCGGAATGTTGACAAAGCCTTCGACGCTGCCGCCCGTGCCGCCCTTGCCAACCTTGTTGCCGGAGACGTCGATGCGGCCAGCAAAGCCCTTTGTATCCGGCTTGTTGGGGATGATGCGCAGCGTGCCCGCGAGCGAGCTGGAGCCGAACAGCGTGCCTTGCGGACCCGAAAGCGCTTCGACCCGGGCGATATCGTAGACGTGAAGATCGACCGCGTTGCCGATCGTGGTGACAGGCACTTCGTCGAGATAGACCGCCGCGGTAGGCTGCGAACCGCCGCGCAGGCCGTCGCCGCCGCTCGTGATGCCGCGGAACGAGAGCTGCGTCTGGCCGGGGCCGAACGACTGGAAGCTGACGCTGGGAAGGACCTTGGCGTAGTCGTCGAAGCTGGAAATGTTGAGCTCGTCAAGCTTCTTGGTGCCGAGCGCCTGGATCGAGATCGGCACGTTCTGCAGGTTCTCGCTGCGCTTCTGGGCCGTCACGATGATTTCGTTTCCATCCGAGACGGCGGTGGATTCACCGCTGGCCTGCGGGGCGGTCTGCGCGAGGGCCACGGGTGCCGCGAATGCCGCAGTCGCCATCAGAATGCTGCGCGAAACGCGCGTGTAGGCCGTCTTCATGTTATCTTCCCACCTCGTTGGTCCCCCAGGACGGCGCAGACCGTGGTCCGACTTGCCGACAATTTCAACCGTGTTTCAGTCCCATGTCGCCTTGGCCCGGCATGCGTGGCCGATATGCAACGTATCTTTGCCCAAACGCCTCAAAATTTCTGCGGCGCAGCAGGATAAGCGGGAAGCACCTCGCCGAGCGCGGACTTGAGAGGATCAAGGAAGGGTTCGAACGGCTTCCAGGCTTCGGTGCCTTCCCGGAAGATCGGGCGGCGGACCTGCTCGGAACTGGGCGTGCGCACGGCGCGTGCCGTTTCGTAGAAGGCAAGGCAGGCGGGCTCGAACGGAAGGCCGCAGGCGGCGAGCAGGGCGCGCACTTCGGCTTCCGTATCCTCGACCATGCGTTCGTAGATCACGCGGTGGACCTGGCCCGGCAGGACGCGGTCGACATGCTCCATGAGGCGGACATAGTCGCGGTAGTAGGCGCCCATGTCCTCCAGCGAATAGGAGAAACCCTGCCCCCGAGCGAAATGTTGCTTGAA
>Ga0315905_10005770_pt1 | contig 12590 bp, 17 predicted proteins | sample LakEriMetagenome_5_FD_203522 | JGI IMG/M metagenome (GOLD analysis project Ga0315905, IMG submission 203522) | Freshwater fungal communities from buoy surface, Lake Erie, Ohio, United States - Buoy 4 MA121 | ecosystem: Environmental > Aquatic > Freshwater > Lake | place: USA: Lake Erie, Ohio... | reverse complement strand
ACTGGGCGCAGAGCAAGATTGATGCACTAGATGCTGAAGCCGACTCAAGGAGCAAAATGAAAAAGATTGAACGCCGTACATTTACAGTGCGCGATGTTGAAGCAAGACAGGCCGATGATGGCACAATGACACTTCGCGGATACGCTGCAGTGTTTAATGAGGCCAGCGTTCCCCTACCATTTATTGAAACAATCGCCCCTGGCGCGTTTCGTAAGACCTTGAGTGAGACACCTGATGTGCGCTTGCTTATTAACCATGAAGGTTTGCCACTAGCTCGCACAAAGAATGGCACCCTAACATTGACCGAAGATGATCGTGGCTTGTTTATGGATGCAACTATTGCAGACACTAATGAAGGCCGTGACCTTTACAAGTTAGTTGAGCGCGGAGATGTTGACCAAATGAGTTTTGCTTTTCGTGTGATTCGCCAAAAATATAATGATGACCGTTCGCAGCGCACACTTACTGAAGTTTCACTAGCAGATGGAGATGTTTCAATAGTCACATATCCCGCCTACCCGCAAACTAGCGTTGAGGCGCGTGAACAGATGCGAGCAGCATTACAGGCAATGAAGGAAGGGCGCGACATAAGCCCTGAAGCAATGAACGCACTCAAGATGATTTTTTCTGATTTATCAGAGGGTCACGAATACATAATGAGATCGCTAGAAATGATGAGCGAGTTTATGGAAACAGAGGATTCAACTTACAAAGATGAGGATGAAGAAATGAACAACCGCGCAGTAGATGTTGTTGGGGATTATGTTTCTTGGGATTCATCGGGTGGAACTGCCCGTGGTCGTATCGTTCGTGTTGTACGCGAAGGCACACTACAGGTTCCTGAGACAGATTTTACAATCAATGCTGAAGATGATGACCCAGCCGTTTTGATTCGCCTATACCGCGAACTGCGTGATGGGTATGTTGCAACAGATACCCTTGTTGGTCATAAGGCATCAACACTTACATCTATCGGCACACTACCTGAGCCAAGTGCAGAGGCTGCCCGCAAGATTTCATTGCGCCTTGCTCAAGCAATTATCAACAACACAAAATAAGTTTCTGCTGCACAAGTAGCAGATCGAAGTCGGAGCAAATCCCACACCTTCGGGCCGTGGAGAGCATTGCCACCACCTCAAACAATTACAACACTCATAGGAGAATCATGTCAAAGGCTTATCTTGATGTAGCTCTTGAGCGCCGTGATGCAGTTAAGGCAGAAATGGATGCAGTTCTTGAGGCAGTAGCCGCAGAATCACGCACCGACTTAACTACAGAGGAAACCGATAAGGTTGATGCTCTCGTTTCAGAGGCACGCGCACTAGATGCAAAAATCGAAAAGTTCACAACACAGGCAGCAGCAGATGCAAAGGTTGCAGAAATGCGCTCATCAGTTGCAGCAGTAATTACACCTCGCGTTGGTGGAACATCAATCACACGCGAAGAACGCACATACACACCTGAAGCACCTGTTTCATTCGTTAAGGATGTTTTCAATGCTCAAGTTCGTGGTGACTATGCAGCGCAAGAGCGCCTAGCACGCCACACACGCGAAGAATCAATCGAGCGCCGCGATGTTGATACATCAAACTTTGCTGGATTAGTTGTTCCACAATACTTAGTTGAACTCGCTGCACCATTGGCACGCGCAGGCCGACCAACTGCAGATTTTGCAACTTCAAAGCACACACTACCGCCCGCTGGAATGTCGCTAGAAATTAGCCGCATGACAACAGGCACATCAACTGCAATTCAGGAAACTCAGAACACTGCAGTATCAGAAACTGATGCCGATGATACACTGCTCAGCATCCCTGTAAGAACCATAGCGGGCCAGCAGGATCTATCCCGACAGGCGATCGAAAGAGGAACAGGCATTGACACATTTGTTGTTGCTGACCTAATCCGTTCATGGCACACAACACTTGATAACCAGGTTCTAAACGGAACAGGCTCAAACGGCCAGTTCAAGGGAATCCAAAATTCAGGTGGAAACGCAGTAACATTTACTGCAACAACACCAACAGTTGCTTTGCTATATCCAAAGTTGGCTGATGCAATTCAAAAGATTCAGTCAAATGTCTTTGAGACACCAACACACTGGATTATGCACCCACGCCGCCTAGCGTTTCTACTCGCAGCAGTAGATGGCAGCAATCGCCCATTAGTAGTTCCTACTGCTGGTGGACCAACAAACGCCGTAGCAACTGGCGCAGGCGCAGCAGGATACGCCAACTCAGGTTACTCAATGATGGGCTTGCCAATCATTGCTGATGCAAATGTTGTAACTAATCTCGGTGCAGCAACAAACCAAGATCAGATTTACTGCGTAGCAGCAACTGAAATGCACCTTTGGGAGCAGCCAGGATCACCATTCGCATTGTCATTTGATGCAACTGGTGCCTCATCTCTCACAATCAAGTCTGTTGTTTACGGATTTGGTGCCTTCTCTGCAGAGCGTTACCCACTAGCAGCCTCAATTATTTCAGGCACTGGTTTGGTAGCACCAACTTTCTAATCGAAAGTTAACAAATTGTAAGAGGCGGGTTTTTCTCCCCCGACTAACCCGCCTCTTACTTCTTAAATGATTCGGGGGAATCTATGAAATCAGCACACAAGGTTTCAATCGGAAGTTGCGACCCAGGAACAGTTAACGGAGGGTTTGCATTTAGTTTAGTTCAAGTTGCTCAATCACGATCAGCACGACTTGGCCCATTCATTCGCATCAAGGGTTCAGGCTTGCTTTCAAAGCAACGCAATCGTTTGGTCAAGCAATTCTTAGAAACTAAATCTGACTGGTTGCTGATGATGGATTCAGATGAGCAACTATCTGTTGAAGCATTTGATAAGTTAGTTGAAACGGCGCACGATAAAGAGCGCCCAGTTGTAGCAGGGTTGGTATTTGCTAGTTTTGAAACAGGCTATCCATACCCACAACCAGTGCCAACGATTTTTCAAGATGCACCTGAAGGTTTCTTGCCACTAAATAAGTACGATAAAGACTCAGTTTTCCAAGTAGATGCCGCAGGCACTGGATGTTTGCTCATCCACCGAAGCGTGCTTGAGGCAATTCAGGAAGATGCCGACCCACACCAGGGAAAAGATTGGTGCTGGTTTTGGGATGGACCTATCAACGGTGAATGGATTGGCGAAGATTTACAATTCTGTCGCAGAGTTCGCTCACTAGGTTTTCCAATCTATGTTCACACTGGCGCGATACTGCCTCACTCAAAGAGCTACTGGTTAGATGATAGGCAGCACGATATATGGAACGCATAAAAAGAATTTTAAGAATTAAGGTAAAATCAAAGGAAACCGCTACCGCCGTTCCACAACTGGAACGCGCAATGCTTCCCAAAGTAGAAACGAGAACCAAGCGTGGCGATCACTAATGGGTATGTAACCCTGAATGAAGTCAAGGATGCACTCAATCTTGAGGATTCAATTGACAATGCAGCCCTTGAAATGGCGATTGCAACCGCTTCACGCCAAATAGATGATTATTGTGGCCGTTTCTTTTACAAGGACGGTACCACTGCGGTACCAGTCATCCGCTACTACACACCGACTGACTACTACATCTTGCCTATTGATGACTTTGTGAGCATCAATCAGATTGCAACCGATGATAATTTTGATCAAACATACGGCACAATTTTTGCTGCAGATGATGCAATGTTTGAACCTGTCAATAATCCTTCTCGCGGGTGGCCAATGTCGCGCTTACTCGCCGTTGGCTCTTATGTTTTCCCATTCAACTTGCCACAATCAGTGCGAGTTACAGGTGTCTTTGGCTGGTCAGCGGTGCCTTATGAAGTAAAGACCGCCGCAAAGATTCAAGCATCTCGCCTGTTCCTGCGTAACCAGTCACCATTTGGAATTGCTGGCAATACAGATTTAGGAACAGTGCGATTGGCTGCCAAACTAGATGCCGATGTAGAGGCACTACTGCGCCCCCTACGCAAGAACAATGGCTTGGCTAAGTAATGTTGCCTAGTGAGGTTAGAAATGGCTTAAAAGCCAACCTAGAGACTATTAAAGGGATGCGTGTTTACGAACTAATCCCAACGGTGCCAGTGGCACCAGCAGCCATTGTTGGCCAGTTAGATTTCACCTTTGACTTAAATAATGCCCGTGGACTTGACCAGGCAAACCTAGATGTTGTTGTTTTGGTGCAGCGCTTTACAGAGCGTTCAGGCCAAAACGAACTTGATAAGTACCTTGCAGGTAGCGGGGATTTCTCAATCAAGGCAGCAATTGAATCTGATCTAACTCTTGATGGGGCTTGCAGCACTTTGCGGGTCACATCTGCCGAAGCGGGTAATTACTCATCAGGCGATATTGAGTTTCTTTCGTACCGCTACCGAATCACCGTTTACGGATAGGAGAAAAATGAGCTACATAGTCACATCGGATGTATTTGCGCCGAAGAAGAAAGGTGAGTCAATCACCGAGAAAGAATTGCTTGAACTTGGCCTCAACATTGATGCCCTAGTTGCAGGCGAACATCTAAAAAACACCGCAGCAATCAAACCAGTAGAGGAAGTAAAATAATGCCACGCATAGTATTAACGGATGTGTCAGTTACAGTAAATGCTATTGATCTCTCTCAATTTTTAACTAGCGTTACACTTACAACAAGTGTAGATGTTGTTGAAACTACAGGAATGTCAAGCTCAGCAACAAAAACCAGGCTGCCTGGCTTAAAAGATAATTCTGTAACGCTAGAATTTAATCAGGACTTTGCAGCAGCAGGTCCTGAAATCACAATCAACGCAATTGGCTCATCACTTGTTGGAACAGTAGTTCCTATTGTAATCAAGCCAACATCAGGTGCAGTCAGTTCAACAAACCCTTCATACACTTTTTCAGCGGTTTGTTCAGAGTGGCAGAATCTTCAAGCTGGCGTGGGCGAGCTATCAACGATTTCTGCGACTTGGCCAATCACGGGCGCAATTACAAAAGCCGCTTCATAAATGCCACGCCTTGTTCTCAATAACGCTTATGTGCTATTTGCAAGCAACGATATTTCGGAGTTTGTAACACAGATAGAATTGAAAACAAGCGTGGATACAATTGACACAACCCAAATTGGCGCACAATCAAGAACGCGCCAGGCAGGTGTGTTTGATAACTCTGTGACTTTTCAGTTCAATCAAGATTATGCCGACAATGCCCTTGAAGAACTTGTCAATGGTACTTCAATGGCAAACACAACAGTTGGAACTGCAGTTGCAATGCAGATTAGGCCAGTCAATGCTGCGGTCAGTGCAAGCAATCCAAAATATACATTCAACGCGGTTATCACCGAATGGCAATCTGTATCGGGTGAATTGGGAAGCCTATCCACTGTTCAGGTTTCCTGGCCAATCTCAGGCAACATAACAAAATCAATCACATAAACTAGGGGGAAAAGATGGATGGATTATCAGTTAAAGTAAAAACAACCGATGGTGTTGAGGCTTCTTACAAGTTAACGCCTCGCATCATCGTTGCATTTGAGCAAAACTTTGGCGCAGGTATGCCAAAACTTCTAGGTGAGCAACAAAAAGTAGAACACATTTATTGGATTGCGTGGAAAGCCCTTCAGGTTGCTGGAGTTGTTGTTCCAGTTTTCGGCCCTGCCTTCTTAGATACTCTCATCAGCGCCGAATTGGATGCTGATGAATCTTTCGAATCCACCGCAACAGTCTAACTTATACGATTGCAGCCGTTGCGGTTGAGACAGGTATTCCAATCAGTGATTTGCTTGATGCGCCTGAAGGTATCCTTGAAGCAATCACGATTTATATGAAGGAACGAGCTAAAGCCAATGGCGGATGAAGTAATTGTTCTTTCAGGTATCAAAGAAACTATTGATGCTCTTAAAGAGTTTGACAAAGATGCAGTTAAGCGCTTCAACAAGGTTATCAATACCGAACTTGCAGGCGCAGAGCGAGATGCCAAAGCATTGATTGCAGGCGTTGCTGGTTACAATGATGACAATACCCCTATGAGTGGCTGGCGCAAAGCCGATGCAGCCAAACCTAGCAAAACTGTTAGAGGTGGCAAGGGTTGGCCTGGTTGGGATACTGGAGTTGTTCAATCAGGCATTAAGAAAACAAAAGTTCAGGGCAAGGTTCGTGGCGATTACACAACTAGCGCAGGCGCACTTCTCAACAAAACTGCAGCGGGTGCCATCTTTGAAATTGCAGGTAGGAAAACTAAACCAGGGTTCGGTGGCGGTTCGGGCAGTCAATTCTTACGAACATTGGCCAACAGATTTGGCAAGGCCTCGCGTGTAGTATGGCGCGTTGTAGATAAAGACAAAGACAGAATACAGGCAAATGTGGCGCGGGCGCTTGAACAAGCAAAAACCGATTTACAGAAACATCTACAGGGAGAGCGAGCTAAATAAATGGCAGTTGGCGCAGTTGTAGCCCGCATACTCACCCAGTATTCCGACAAGGGTTCAAAGGCTGCTCAAAAAGACATTAAAAAACTTGGTGCAAACATTGATAAGTTTGCAAAAAGGTCAGCAAAAGCCTTTGGTATTGCTGCCGTTGCATCTGCCGCCTTTGCAGCCAAGATTGGCAAAGATGCGGTTCAGGCTGCAATTGCAGATCAGAAATCTCAAGCCTTACTTGCTAACTCATTGCGTAACACAGTCGGGGCATCAGATGCGCAGATTGTCAGTGTAGAAAAAAATATCACGGCGCTTCAAAAGCAATTTTCAGTAGTCGATGATGAGTTAAGACCTGCCTTTGGTCGCTTGACTGCAGCCTTTGGCTCAACTGCTGCCGCACAAGAGGCGCTACAAATAGCTTTAGATGTAAGCGCCTTTGCAAGTGTTGATTTAGCAACTGCATCTGATGCAATCATTAAAGCAAGTCAAGGACAAAATAAGGCTCTATCTAAACTTGTTCCTGGTATTGGTGCTGCAACATTGGCAACAAAAGACTTTGGGAAGATTACAGATAAGGTTTCAAAGATTGTAGGCGGTGCTGCTGCTACTCGCGCAGGCACCCTTGAAGGTAAAATGGCTGGCCTAAAAATTGCATTTGGCGAAGCGATGGAAACTTTGGGTTATGCGCTTTTGCCAGTTCTTGAGAAGTTTGCCACGATGCTTACAACACAGATACTGCCAAAGGTTGAAGCCTTTGTTGCACTTAATAAAGACAAGTTAGCGGCAGGATTTGCAGTTGCTGCAGATATGGCCTTCAAGTTGCTTACAACTGCAATTGCCTTTTCAGACTGGTGCGCAAATAATTTTGGTGTTGTAAAAGGTATGGCAGTTTTGATTGCTGGAATGTTTGTTGTGGGTCGCATTGCAGCCTTTGTAACCGCAATTCAAAGCCTCATTGGTGTATTTGCACTATTGCGAACAACCGCAATTGGAGCAGCAGTAGCAACCGCATTTGCAACAGGCGGTGCAAGCATTGCGTTAGGTGCTGCAGCACTTGCAACAGTTGGACTTGGCATTTACACAGTAAATGGAATGGTAGGCGAAAACGCTAATAAGGGTGGTACCGCTGGTAAAAAGGGAGTTAGCCCGCGTGGTAATACTAACAACCGCGATTTTAGCGTTACACCTTACTCACCTGTTACTAATGCTCTTAGTAATTTTACAACTGGCCTTAATAAAGCAACTGCAGCAACAAAGAAATCAATGAATGATGAAATCAATGCTGCTGCTGCAAAGAAAAACTTAGAGCGCCAAAAGATGCTTTCAGGTTCAACATCACTAGCAGTTGGCGGGGGTCGCAAGTTGTATATGCCAAATAGCGGTGTAAATGTTGCAGTTAATGTTCAAGGCTCAGTTACTACTCAACAAGATTTGGTAACAAGTATTGTCAATGGCATTGAAAGAACAACACGCCGTAGCTTTGGAAGCGTTGGAGCGTTTGATAGAGTGGCAATTCTGTAATGCCAGCATTTGATGGTACAACTTCGCCAGCAGTAACAATTCAATTCTTAATGAGTGGCTCATTTGTCACAGTTGCAACCACTGATGTAATCAGCATAAACATCCGCCGTGGTCGCACTCGACAAAGTGAGCGCGACCAATGCGGCACTGCCGACATTATTCTCAACAACTTCAGCGGTATCTATAACCCTGATGCGACCAGCGGCACTTATGTTGTCGGCGGTGTAAGCATTTTGCGTGATGGCTTACAGATGCGCATTGTGGCTACAATCGGTGGTACCGCATATAATCTTTACTACGGATTCTTGGAAACAACAAGAGTAGATCAGGGCGAAGCGCCAGCGGTAACAATGACTTTTGTTGATGGCATTGCCTACATCGCCGATGCCCAGGCACCAGCACTTGCTGCTGCCGCAAACGCTGAAACCGCAGCCACACGCGTTGGCCGTATGTTAGACATTGTGGGCTGGCCAAGTGGCGCATCACGCTCACTGACAGGTTCAGTGGGGATGCTTGCCACGGTGCAGAATCAATCTTGTATGGCGATGATTTACCAGGCAGTTGATTCAATCGCGGGGCGTTTCTATATCTCACGCGACAATGTTGCAACTCTTGTGCCTCTTGCTAACAAATTTTCACGCCCAACGCAGTTGCTCTTTACTGATACAGGTGCAAGCAACACCGTGGGCTACATGGAACTTTACACAAACCCTGGTACTTACTTTGTAGTTAATCAGGCGGTAGTAAATCGTGGCAATGCCAATAAGCAATACACATCAACCTATAACCCAAGCAAGAACGCATACGGTATTGCTAAAAATATTTTTGATGCACCTGTTGCTACAGATAACAATGCGCAGAATCTAGCTCTTTATGAGTCACGCAAATTAGCCGAGCCGCTTACCTATGTTGAGCGCATTGACTTTAACGCACTGGCACTTGCCGATTATGGTGCTTTGTATCCTGATTTTCTAGCAACAGAATTAGGTGATCAAATAAGCGTTGTGCGCTCAGGCACTCAATACAACCTAGTGGTCGAAGGTATGGCGTTTTCAATTATGCAAAACAATTGGATGATGTCCTACACAACCAGCGCAATCAACCCATATTCAATTACAATTTAGGGGGTAACAGATGCCATTATGTCCACAAATCACTAACACCCCAATTACTGTTTCTTTAACTGCTGATTTTACTGTTACAAATGTGGTGCCAGTTCTTCCTGCAAATACTCAGCAACTTGATGAAGTAATCGTGTTGGCTGATGGCAAAACAAAAGCCTTTTACCAAGCCACCGCGCCAACTGTAGGTGTCAGCGAAGGTGACATTTGGTTTGATACCGATGATGGCAACAAACAGTATTATTACAATGGCACCGCTTGGGTATCAGTTCAAGATACCGCTATTGCGGCAGCAACCTCGGCAGCAGCAGCAGCAACTGCGGCATCAGCAGCAGCGGCAGCAGCAGCGGTTGCAGCTCAGACAACTGCAGATGGCAAGAACAAGGTATTCCGCCAAACTTCAGCGCCAACAGCATCGGCCGCAGGCGATCTTTGGTTTGATACTGATGACGACAATCGCATTTACCGTTGGAGTGGTAGCAGTTGGGTAGCAAATGATCTTGGTACAAATGCCTTAGCCAATTTTAGTGCCAACAAAATTACTTCAGGAACAATTGATGCTTCAGTAATCACCGTTTCCAACATCAACGCTGGCAACATTTCAACTGGCACATTGGCCGCAGATCGCATTTTGGCAGCAAGTATTACAGGCGCAAAGATTGCTGCCAATACAATTACTGCAGCCAACATCACTGCAGGCACAATTACGGCAACTGAAATTGCTGCTGGAACAATTACGGCTGCAAAAATCGCTGCTGGAACCATTACTGCGACCGAAATTGCTGCAGGCACAATTACAACTGACAAACTTGTTGCTGGCACTCTTACAGGTTTCGTTGTGCAAACAAGCGCAGGTTCAAATGCGGTGATTCTCAATGGTGGTTCCAACGCTATTCAGTTTAAAAATGGCGGTAGTGTTCTTGCCAATATGGTGCCACTTGGCAGTGGCGGGCTTCTTATGCACTACGGAACTACGCCTGACCCTAGTGGTGGTGCTTTTCCACAAATCTTTCTTGGTTCTGCCAACATCTCACTCAATGTTAATAAAACTGGTGGAGGAGGTATTAACACCATTGCAGTCAATGGAGATTATATTTCTCTTAGTGCTACTTATACTTATGCTAGAGAAAGATTTTATGTTGAAGATACTTCTATCTCAACGGCTGCACCAAATGGTCGCATTGACTCTGATGGTAGAGTAAGAAGAACAACAGGTTCAAGTATAAGATTTAAAGACAATGTTGTTGATTTAGTAACAATTTCAGAAATTGGTCCAAGCAAATTACTGGAATTACCTGTAAGAGCCTTTAAATTTAAAGCTGATTATTTGGATTCATTGGATAATCGAGTCAATGTAATAGTTCCTGGTTTCATTGCTGAAGAAATGGATAATTTCTACCCAGCAGCAGCCGATTATGATACTGAAGGCAATCCTGAAAACTGGAATGAACGCTTTATTATTCCAGGAATGTTAGCTTTAATCCAAGATTTATACAAAGAAGTTCAAACACTCAAGGGGGAATAAATGGAACAAGAAGTGGATATTCAAGAAGTTCTAAAGAATATGCGTGACACCATCGGCGTACTCGCCCAGGAAAACGCAGTCTTGAAAGCACAACTCTCATCATCTAAGTAGAACGGGAAACCGCGCAAATGACACCAGCAAACTGGGCTGGCCTTATCGTCTCAATCATCGCAATCATTAGTGCCTTTGCAGGCTCAGTGCGTTGGCTTGTAAAGCATTACCTCAATGAACTCAAGCCCAATGGTGGCAGCAGTTTGAAAGATGCAGTTAATCGCCTTGAAGTGCAAATGGACATTGTGCTTGACCTATTGGCAAAGAAGTGAAGGCAACGCCAGCGGCAACGGCAGTGCTACGCCAGGCCACCGCCCTGAAGCCATTGCGCAAGAAGTTATCAGATGGGCTTTTGCCATCGGCTGCCCACCAGGTTCAAAATCCAAAGTCAGATCATAATACTGGCCTAGCCGTGGACTTGACCCACGACCCTAAGAACGGCATTGATTGTGCCAACATATTTGAGCAGTTGAAAGATGATAAGCGCGTTGATTACTTAATTTTCAGCGGCAAGATTTGGTCAAAGGCAAGAGCTAAAGAAGGCAACCGCAAATACACAGGTTCAAACCAGCACAACAAGCACCTTCATATTTCAATCAAGGCAGAGTTTGCCAATGACACTTCACCGTGGTTTTGGTGGATGAACCAGCCCAAAATAATTACACAAATCGGTGCTAAAATCGTACCGATTCCTGCTAAAAAAGCATACAAAGCCGAAGTTTGCACTTGCTGCAAAGTTCACGGCAAGAAATAAGGGAGCAATCAAATGGAACAATTCAAGCAAATCGCACTTTCTTGGTTTCGCGCAGCAGCAGCGGCAGCAATTGCCCTATATCTTGCAGGCGAGACTGATCTAAAGACTCTTGGAATGGCTGCCCTTGCTGGCGCTGCTGGTCCAATTCTTAAGTGGCTAGATTCATCAGCCGTAGATTTCGGCAGAGGCTCAAAGTAATCCACCCTTAAATTTTGGAGTAATTAAATGGCAGGTCAATACAACTTCACAATCGAGCAAGGCGCAACTTTCAATCTTCTTATGACTTGGAGAATTGACAATGTAGCAGTTAACCTAACTGGTTATACTGCCCGCCTACAAGCACGCATTGATGTTGATGAAACTGACACAATTCTGTCACTTACAACAGGTGCTGGCATTACTCTTGGCGGTGCCGCTGGCACAATCAGCTTAGATCAGACTGCAACACAAACTGCCCTATTACCAAAGGGTGAGTATGTTTATGACTTAGAATTACAATCAAGCGGTGGCATCGTCACCCGCTTACTACAAGGTGAACTCAACATTTCTGCAGAGGTGACTCGATAATGGCCACAAGCGTTGTAACGATTAACACTGAAGATATTGATGTCACTATCTCTAATGCACAAGGTCCTCAAGGTCCTTCAGGCCCTGCTGGTGCAACTGGAAGTATCGGCGCAAGCGGTGCTACTGGTGCGACAGGTGCAACTGGAATTCAAGGAAATGTTGGAGCCAGTGGAGCCACGGGCGCAACTGGTGTTCAGGGTAATGTTGGTGCGACTGGTGCAACAGGAAATGTTGGTCCAACTGGAGCAACTGGCGTTATCGGTGTCAGCGGCGCGACTGGAGTTACAGGTCCAGTTGGTGCAACAGGAAATGTTGGCGCAACTGGTCCAACAGGTGTTTCAGGTGCGCCGTCAACTGTACCTGGTCCAACTGGTGCTACTGGAATTCAAGGCAATGTTGGTGCGACAGGTCCACAAGGAAATGTCGGAGCAACTGGAGCGACTGGAAATGTCGGAGCAACTGGTGCGACAGGACCTCAAGGTGTAATTGGTGATACTGGAGCGACAGGTGTTGCTGGAGCAGTTGGAGCTACTGGAGCAACAGGTGTTGCTGGAGCAGTTGGAGCAACTGGAGCGACAGGTGTAAGTGGAAGTGTTGGCGCTACAGGTGCGACTGGAAATGTTGGAGCCACGGGTGCAACAGGTCCACAAGGTCAATCTTCTTCTT
>Ga0315905_10005769_pt1 | contig 12594 bp, 25 predicted proteins | sample LakEriMetagenome_5_FD_203522 | JGI IMG/M metagenome (GOLD analysis project Ga0315905, IMG submission 203522) | Freshwater fungal communities from buoy surface, Lake Erie, Ohio, United States - Buoy 4 MA121 | ecosystem: Environmental > Aquatic > Freshwater > Lake | place: USA: Lake Erie, Ohio... | reverse complement strand
CTTCATAACCGGGGCCTTAGCTACTGCGGCCTGGGCGTTATCGAACCACTTGAATACGGGGTTGATCTCCTCCGGCGACACCGGCAGCATGATTGCCTTTTGCAAGAACTCCATGCTCTTCTCCAAACCCTCTAGCATGAACTGCATCTGCTTGAGTGTCTCTTTGGCGTTGTGCTCGCTCGCATAATAGGTGACCTTGTTCTCACCATCACCAAATGCCAGGTTGATATAAAAATCATCACCCTGTGACGCGCGGGCTTTCACAGCGACAAAAGACTGGTCGGTTGGAAAGAACTTTGAGAAATCTAAGCTAACTGCTTTTGACATACTAATCTCCTTGTTAATTGGCAAAGTCGTCAGCAGCGCTGGGTCCACCACCAAGCCTATCACCGTCTTCAAGTTTCTGAAGATTATTCAAACCACAGGCGATGCCCTTGGAGCCCTTACTGTCGTAGGCGTAGAACGAAATCGACGCGCGACCATAGCAGCCTGAGTAGAACTCGTCAGGGCTGATGATGGGGTTGACGTCTTGGTCTACTACGCCAGGACGATTCCAGGTGTTTGCATTTACAAAGAAAGAATTCTTGTAAGGTGCATCATCCGGTTTCTCCAAATCGCCATCGCGCAGACCACCTTTGAGAACTGCGGGAATCTTGCCTCCAAATTTGGATTTCCCTTCTTCCTTTGCTGCATCTATAGCTGCATTAATCTTAGCAATTGTGTCTTTGTCGGACTTGGAGATGATCAACGACACAGACCACTTGTCGCGACCCTGGTCATCTTTGACCGGATCAAACACGTGTGCATAAGAGAAACGAACTTTACCTGTTACTAATTTAGTTGTACCTGCTTTTGCCATACTAGGCTCCTGTTTGACGTAAGAATCGCATTTTCCGGCGCGACTCGACCCGGCTACTACGCATCATATAACATCTTGGTTCTGGACAAGGCTTCACGCATTGCCTGGGCCTTGACGTAGTCTAACACAAAACGATCTTTTTCCATAAGATTTGGATTGCTCCTCAGCATTTCAATCAAAACCATTGTGCTGTTGCGAATGGAGTTAAGATCGCCTCGAGATAAAGGGTACATCATATCAGTAAAATCACCAATATATTCCTCTATCATTTCTTCTGGGATGTCAAAAGACATGCCCATATCTTCAATTATCACTTCCCGAACCTACTTCGAAGGAATCAATTATGAGCCCAATCTGCCCGATAGTATAGCCTATAAATGCTATGGCCATTCCTATGCGGCGGATCTTAAAGTAGGAAAACATCGTGAAGATGTACATAAGACCGACCAAGCTTAAAAATATATGAGGGCTCATTCTAGCACCGAGTCGTCGATGTACACAGGGGTGTTCTCTCCCATGTACGCGCCAAGGATGTTGAACTGGTAGTGCTCCATCGCCTCATCTGGGGTCATCCTGTCGTGCTTGATTAGAAGCTCAATAATTTTGGGCTCGCTGTAAGCTATGGCCATCATGCCGATGGAGCTTGTTGCCACGCCTATAATGGCCTCGTCGAAGTACTCTGGGTCCATGAATAGAAAGTCATCTCCGCCAACGTAATTGTTGGCTATTTGCTCTCGTCTGCTCACTTGAAATCCTCCTGCGCTGAGTTGTCATCTTTCACCAGCTTTGGTGTGCCTTCAGGCTTCACAATGAGCGATGATAGTAGATCAACAATGTGGCCCTTTTTACCCAGCTTCTCCAGTTTTGCAATTGATTTAAGGGAGGCCGGTTCCATAATGTCCTCCTCTTTGAAACCTTTGTCAAGCAAAACAGTTTTGGCCAGTGGTTCGTCGCTTATCTTTCGGTTTGTTTTGGATGGTGCGAGCTTGTATCCCCGCGGAGTAACACCCTGGTTTATTGCCCGCTCGGTAAAGAAAGCCTCAAGATCGCTAACATACGACTTCAAATGCCCTGATCGGGAAAATACCACCTCGATCTCTTCGTCGCTCAGGAGCGCAGGCTCCCTGAACTCCAGGGACGCGATCTCGTTCACAAAGTCTGACCTGGCTCGGCACGTGGCTTTGGCACGACAGAACCCGCAATGGTCCCCTGCTACGAACTCGCCCGACCCCGCCCAGGCCTTTTTGGCTTTTGGCTTGACGAAGTAGTTTGCCCAGTCGACGAGGCGCGTGATGGACGTTTGGTCGGTTGTGATGCTGTCGAGTCGGGGCTGGACGATGGTGTACTCGACTTCTTTGATGTCCGGGTACTCTTCTTTGAACTTGCTCCAGGCGCCGAGGGCGTAGAGGCGGAGCTGCGAATTGTCTTTCGCAGATACGGGGATGCCTTTCCCGAACTTGAGGTCAATGACTCGAACCTTTCGTTGCGATAGTACCACGACATCAGCAGTACCAAATCCGTCAGGAGCCCAGTCAGAGTAATCCACACGCTGCTCAAAAAGTGGCCTGTCGCCTTCACCAATCTGGCTGCGGACGTATAAAACATAGTTGTCAACATATTCTTCAAACTCCTCATTGTAATATGGTGTTGCCTTAATAATCTCGTATTCCCTCTGGTACTCCTCGTAACCGATCTGGTTGTAATGATGGCGAAGCTTAGCCTCGGCCAGGGAGTGAGCCATGGTGCCCTCCTGGCTATAGTCGAAGCTATGGGCGGGTCTTTTTGGTTCTGGGAGCGTGGCCTCGAGACGGGCCGAGGGAGTGCATGTTAGCCAGCGCTTGGACGCGGAGGCGGATAGAACGGCGTGAGCAGTCATGTCTGTTTTCCTGTTTTCCTGGGTTCACTGTTTGCTTGCATTACTACTAATGCAAAACGGGACAGCTTTTTGGGCTGTCCCGTTTAATAGTTGACTAACCTACTAAGGTATTCTTTAATTACGTAAGTCTATTCTTTAGCTTCCTTTAATTTGGAGATCAGGTCGTTGACGGCCCCGGTGAAGTCCACAACCACGTCGGCCTTGACATCGATCTTTTGCTCCCTGGTCTCCTTGTAGTCCGTGGGGAACTGGCCCCGGAGCGCTATCTCCGCGATCCTGGAGTTAAACGCCCGGTTCCCTATGTTGGCCAGCAGCTCACGCTCCCAGTACGCCTGGGAGTGGACCAGGGCCACGCCAAGCGCGTCCGAAAACTCTGGGTACTTCTTCTTCCAGTTATCGGCGACGTCCTTGCTGATGCCAAGCTCAGACCACATCATCTTTTGTGATGCGCCCTGCTTGCCCATGTCGATGAGCGTGTCGCACATCTCAGGCTTAAACACAAACTTTTGTTTTGCCATTACTTTTTAGCGGTCTTTGCCGACTCTCTAAATGCCTTAGCCGTTGGGGCGCCCTCTTGGCCGGGCTTACGCATCTTCTCGCCGGATCCTTTTTCAATCCGTTCACGCTTAGCTGCGATATTGGCATAGAGGCCGGGTTTTGCAGAGCCGCCCTCTTTCTTCTTGTCCCTGCCCATGAGCTCGGCCAGGGTCTTGCCTGACCCACGCACGCCCTCTTTTTTGGGTGGTGACATGGGGTTAAACGGGCGAACAGGCGCCGGCATGATAGTGCCTTCTGGTCTGGGTGGCTGACCGCCTCCGGCCATCTTTGGCATTTTTTTGAAGCCTTCCATGGTCTTCCTTTCAATCTCGGAATAGGGTGAGTAAGGGGCGTCTCCCGACGTGCCCTACTTCAACCTATGCAAAATCCAACCAAAAACAGCCCCGAAACCTTTCCTAGACTTTTTGCTGGTGTCGGGCTTTGGATCGGCAGCTTTGACGGTACCCAGGGCCTGGTTGATTAGGACCTTGGTCATGGCCGAGGCTCGTTCGACACGCTGGGCCTCCTTGACGGGGTCCTTCATGGGCTTCATCTGCTTTGCCAACAGTCTTCTCATCTCACGGTTCATAGCTTCTTTTCCTTTATCAGTCTTTCGAATAACTCAAACGCAAGCTCTCCACGAATTTGGATCATCTGCTTTATCCCCAGCAACGCGTTAGCCATTTCCTCAACGTCAACCTCTCCCTGGCGGTCGTAGTAGTACTTGAATAAGGTTTCCACGTCCTGGTCAGAGCTCCAAAGGCGCATGATTGCGTCCTCAAGATCAAACCTTATTCCGCTTGGTTTTTTTACTGGTCTCACTTAAACTCTCCTCTCTAATCGCTTGGAATAAATCATCAAACACGTGAATTAGCCTGTTGTTTATCTTGTCTAACTCTGACGTGATGTGGTACATCATATTGTCCGCGTCTTGTTTGTTAGCCTCCGGAGCCCCATAGGACATCACACGAACGGCGCTCGCAAAAACCGAAAGGTCTATGCTGATGTTTTCAAGCTGGTTTAATTTATCGAAGTGCTTCATGTTCCCATCTCATTTTTAATTAGATCAATTGCACGTTTATAGTGATACCTCCAATACTTTTCTGTCACCCCCAGGTCTGCGGCGTTTCCGCCCATCAATGCAGTTTCAATAACTTCTCGCTGCTTTTCTGACATCTTTTCGTCAATCACTTTGCGAATGTCGATCATGTCTTCGTGAGTCCACGGCAGCCAACCTTCTACAGTCTGCCCGGAGATGCCCTCGACGTCTTCCTGCTCCATCAAATCCGGCTCTTCATCAGATAGCCGGGGCGCCGCGCAACAGTTCTTCTTATGCTCTTTGATAGTCGAAAAGCGCTGCTGAATACACATTACCCATTCCTGCTGCCAGGGAGAGCATGAGTCCCCCAGGCGCCGGTTGAGGTTCAGAGAGATACCGGCTATCGTGATCTGTCCTGTTTTTGATGGCTGGCACGAAACCTTTTTTGATGTCTTCGAGGAGGAGGCATGTTTCAAGAAGACCACTGGCCCCAACGGTGTGCCCAATGTGCTGCTTGTACGATGTAGCGATAAAGTTTTGGAATAGGTGTTCAATTGCCGCCCTTTCAGATGCGTTGTTGCTTGCCGTGCCTGTGCCGTGCGTTTTAATAATACCAACCTCATCAAAACCATATCCGCGCATGGCGCCTTCTATAGCTCTGATGTAACCTTGGCCGTCAGCTCTCTGACCAAGTGGGTTGGTGCTGTCCTCTGAGGCCGTATAGGCCCCAAGAAGTTCTGCATGGATGTCACGGTCGTACCTCTGCACCGTCTTCTCCGAATCAAACACGGCCACCACGGCACCCTGGCCAAGGTAAAACCCTCCATGTTTTGAATCGAACGCCGACGGCACAGCTCCCGCCGCTTCATCAGACAAACATATGTTTGCCTTTGACACTCCAAAAAAGTTTAGGACCATGTTGCATATCGAGTCTTCCATAGCCAAGACAATCACACGATCAAATCCGTACAGGTTTATCAGGTGACGAACGTCCATCATTGTCTTGAGACTAGAAGCGCACGTGCTGGCGTCGGTAGATATGTGCTCTACCGGACCAAGTTGAGCGGCTACTCGAGCGCCGAATATGTTGGTGACGTTTAGTATCTCCATCTTGTAGGCGTGGGCCATGGTGTTGGTTAGACACTTCTCGTAGAGCGGCACGCCGCCCGTACCCCACACCTGGGACCCGGCACCCAATAAAAAGCCAACCTTTAGTCCCTGGTTGCTTGATTGAACAGACTCAACCAAATCCTCAGTTACAACCTTGTTAACTATTTTTTGCGGCACATGAAACAGTCCAGTCTTGGTACGCTGGTAGGTCTCGGGGAACCAGTGCACCCGCTGTGGGTACACTGCGTCCTCGATGACACTAGTCTCTGTGGTGCTAACCGTTCTGTAGTCAGTCAAGAAGATTCTCACTTCAGACCCTTCAGCGCCTCAGCCATGTTGTCTGGCTCCTTGGTCTTGTGCTTGTCGACAAAGTCAAAGATCATCTTAAGGGTCATGCTCGGGCGCTGTGAGCCATCTGGCTCCGTGACTCGCATCGGGCTTAGCTCCTTGAGCTTTTCTTCCGGTATGCCATATAGGTCGGCCAGGTAAATCGTAAACATCAGAGTGTCCAAGCTGTCCAGGTTCAAGCTGCGAGTTTCCTGGTCGAGAGATGTCGCCTTGACAATGTTAATCCCTGCCGGCTTTGCAATCTTGATAATCTCGTTTGTTATTTCTATGCGGTCCATCATACCTCCATCTTTAAATCGTTCATCAGCGCCTCTTGGGCGTTTATCTTGCCCTCAAGTACCTTAACAACCTGCTCGTCAATTGTCTTCTCCAGCAGCAGGTGGTGTATGATCACTGGCTTCTCCTGGCCCTGCCTGTACACCCTGGCGTTGGCCTGGATGTAATTCTCCGAGCTCCAGGGTAAATCATACCATACAACCTGGGCGATCTGTCCCTCGTTGCACTGTAAATTTAGCCCTATGCCGCCCGATTGCGGGTGCGCCAGCATGATCTTGATCTTGCCTGCTCTCCACATATCCAAGTTGTCGTCTGACAGCTCCTGGGCCTCGGGAAAGCGCTCCTTGAGCTTCTTCAGTGCTGTCTTGTAGTGATAGAAGACCAGAGTTGGGTGAGGGTTCTCCTCAACCAGAGACTCCAGGAATTCAATCTTGTCATCATGGGAGACAGCCTCACCCTCGTCGGTATAAATCGTGCCACTCGTGAATTGAAGCAGTTTATTCGCAAGCGCCGCAGCCGAGACTGCTGTAACTTCTTTTCCATCAATCTCACTAACCATCTCCTTACGTAATTGTTTGTACTTCTTCATAACCTCGGACGAAACTGTACATGTATGGTACAACTTTGTCAGGGGTGGCAGGGTCAAATAATCTTCGGCGCGCAGACTGAAACATATGTCAGAAACGCGATCCTGAATCTGACGTTCCATGCCCGGACGTACTGCCCACTTATACACAACATTGGTGTGCCTGTTCCTCTCCGCGGCGTACATGTAGGTGTCGCGAAATGATGTTAGGGTTTTCCCTAGTCTATCGCCGCGATCCAATATGCCGACCTGCGCCCACAGATCTCCCATACTTTGCGGTGTCGGTGTGCCTGTGAGAATGAGTCGCCGCTTAAAATCTCCGACAATCTTCTTGATTGCTTTGAATCGCTTTGTGTTGGGGTCTTTGAAACGAGAGCTCTCGTCGATTATCAAATTCTCAAAAAGACCTGGCATCCAGTTTTCTACCAGCCAGGGCACGTTGTCGACGTTGATGATGTACAGGTCCGCGTCGAACGTGTAGAGCCCACTAAGCCTCTCCTTTGGTGTGCCCATGAGCTTTACTATACGCAGCTCCTCCAGGTGATCCCACTTCTGGCACTCTTGTGCCCATACTGACTCCGCCACTCTCTTGGGAGCTATCACCAAAGTCCTCCCCGAAGAGTTCTCCCTGATAATGCTGAGAGCCGTCACAGTCTTTCCGAGACCTGGTTCCATGAAAAGCCCCATGTGCGGTGTTCTTTTTGACTGTGCGACCATTTGTTTTTGGTATTTGTGCATCTGTGATTTGTAAAGCATTTAATACTTCCTTTCTCTTGTCGTGCAGCCAGTCGGCCACAGCGTATAGTTCTTTTTCCGTGACGTTTTGTTTTATTGTGTTTGCGATTCTGGATATGAACACAACGTTTTCTTTTATGTATCCAAGTGTCGGTATTACTTTGTCCAAAGAAGGACCCTCCGGGCTGTAACCGTTACCCTGGGACCAAATAAACGGCGTCTTAAATACAGGGCACTTGTCTGAGGCTATTGAAAGTAAATAGTCAACATCCAAGTCATATGCAATTTGCTGTTCTCTGCATCTACGTCTTACGTTCCCAATAAGTCGAGTTATGAAGCCCCGTTTTGTTTTACGGTAATCCATTTCGATCTGATAGTATTTTTTCCGCATACTGATCAACGTCCTCTTTAGACCTCAATACGGTTACCGGATGTCCTAACTCGGCTAATTGAGCGAACACTAATTGCTGCCTTTTTGATAGCGCGCCTGTTTTTGTTTTTAACTCGACCAGGTGTATTTGATTTTTCAGAAACACAATCCGATCCGGGACTCCCGTTATTGTGCTGATCCACTTTAGACTCAGGCCTCCCAGCTCCTTTACTCTTTTGCTTAGATGCTGTTCTATGCTCTTTTCTAACATTTTTCTGGATCTCCATGTTGATCCCGGTAGTGATCTGTTTGACGATATGCTCAGTTAGATACGCGCGTGACTCTTCGCCAATCTCGTCTGGAGCTTCTCCGATGTGCTCGAATATGCGGCACACGCAGTGTGTTGCCTCATGTGCGATCACACCGGCCAGAAACGCCGGGTCCTCTTCAACGCACTCTGCCAAATCAAATGCCATGATGATAACGGCATGCTTTCCGTCGGTCAGGTAGTGCGTCTCAGCAATACCTTCGTCCAGTGCAGTTGCCTTTTCTGTAATGCCATGGTCTCTTAACACTCGCTGAAACGTCTCGTTGGAAAAACACAGCTTGATCTGCGACGGAAAATGCCCGCAGTCTACGTGGTAATAGCCCCAGTTTTTAGGCATTGTAATCTCCGTAAAATTCTAATACGCGCTTAAATGCCTTGATAGTCTTTTCTATTTTCTTGGCGTTCTCAACGGGGTCGTTATCATACATAGGTATTGAGCTGGGTTTTTCTAACTCTTCTCTAAACATCGCCAGGTCACGTTTCAACTCGTTACGTACTATCTTTTCAACAAACTCAACATCTACTTCAATGTTATAGCCCGACATGTTTTTTCCTTTCTTCAACGTTTGCCAGAATACGTTTCTTTTCTTCGCTGCCGCAGTTTATCCATTCGCCTATTTCATCTAACGTGCGATGACAACCGATGCAAACGCCTTTTACATAATCAAACTGACAGATTTCGACACAGGGTGACTCAAGATCTTTTTTGGGGTTTCCAAATATGCGATCCCAGCCAGCCTCAAATGCCTCTTTGTTAACCTGGCGATGCCGTGATCCCTTACCTGCCTCTGCCATTTTTGTCCTCCCTCATGCCGATTAAGATTCCGATTACAATTACGAGCAGCATCCAGAGTAAGAATTCCCCGGCTCCGCCGTTTGTAACAATATATTGCTTTTCTACCAGGTTCATTTATTTTTCTCCATGAGCTCTAAATAACGGTTTAAGTACCACTGCGCCTTTCTCAGATCTTCAATCGGACAGTGTGACTTGATACCAGCGCGGCTGATATATTTCACTACGTTTCCAAGATGATATCCAAGTTGCTTTGACTCTATGAAGTCTATCGTTTCAATTCCGCCGGCTTTATAATGCGGCGGGTGGTTTACGACGTCGGTCATGTGTTCTTCTCCTTTAGTCGTTGCAGTCCCGTTTCCGGTGTAAGACACATTAGGCCGCGATACTTTGTAAACTTGAATGTCGTCGTCCTCATCATCATAGTACTCAGCCTTGCTCATAGCCGCCCTCCCATGACGTCGTCCTTAATGTTGTCCGCCATCCAGTTAGCCTCCATGTTGTTACTGTTCGCGGTCCAATAGCGCATCTGCTGGTCGGACCTGCTGATGCTGACGATGATGACCGGGTCCTCGTCGCCCACGTGCTGAAGCGCCTCCTCAATCGCGGCCCTCGATGTCCACTTCCCGATTCGTCCCACGATGCTCATAGCGGAGCCTCCCCGTACTCTTGAACCGGGTCTACCTTGCCCTGCTTCTTGTAGTACTTCACGACGAGCTTGCGCTCCTCGTCTGTTTTGAACGGCCAGTCCCAGCGCTCCTGGGTCATGCCAGATGGGTGCATGTCCATAGTTATTTGTACTCGTAACACGTTGCTTGGTCTAACATGGCTTGAGCAATCCGATATGCGTCATGTGCCAATACAGCGTTTGCGTTTGGTGATGTATCACCTCTTGATATCAAAGCGTGCATTGCCTTGGCCGCAAAATAGTCGCGCAAAGTCATGCCTTTATTAACGTAGTGATACTGCTTTTTTTGGTCGTTCTCAGACGGAAACGCGTAGCTTATTTGGTCAGACATTTTGATTCTCCTTTATTTTGATTCGATAAGGACGAACGCGACAACGTCGCGGTGATTGTCCGTGATTGTAACGTGCGCGCGATTTGGAAACAAGCCGGGCTTTTCTATGTGCAGCTCGGGCTTACCCTTGAAGTCGTTCAGTATCTGAACGTCTCTCAGGTCCATCTCCGGGGTGATGCCCGTTCCCAGCGCCTTCAGCGCGGCCTCCTTCGCCGCGAACCGGCGAGCCAGGTAGCTCACCGACATTGCGCGGTTATCGCAAATCTGCGCGAAGTAGTCAAGCTCAAGCTTACCCAAAATCCTGTGCACGAACGCCCAGGACTGTTTCTTAAAGCAATTGCCTACATGGTCAATGCTAACAATGTCTGATCCTATTCCGACTATCAAAATATCTCCTCTCCCATCATGGTGTCGCTAACGCTGTCGGCATACTGCTGGGCCTTGGCTGTAAGTTTAATGCCTCGGTACACTTGAACACGGTTGCCGTTCGAGCGGTTCTCTGTCGCGGTGATGGGCTTATCGCCCGTCGCGGCCAGAAATTTGCGCTTAAATGTCAGGTCGGTGCCTGGGTGTAGTCCCTTATTCATGGACCATTTCTTAAAGACATGGTACAGATCGTCTTTAGAAACCTCACCCTCCGGATTTAGTATGAGAACGTCATCAAAAAACGATCCCAACGGATTGGAAAGCTCTTCCATAACCCGCAACAGGTCCGTGCCCGATGTCGGCTGAACAAACTTACCACCTCGCTCCATCCTGCGGCGCAGGCCAACCATGCTCCAGTTAAATATGCCCGACAGCTCACTCTTTAGCTTTGTGGACAGCTGAGTGTCTTCGCGGCCGTAAAATGAGTTAGTCATCTTCAAAACAATCATGCGGCCTGTGAGAGCGTTTGAGTTCTCAGTGAGCTGCAAAACTTCGTTTGAGTAAATGATCAGTCGTGTTGGCAGGTAGCCGTTCCAGGCTTCTTTGTTCTTGCGGTTTACAGTGACGGTATCGCCACCAACAATACGCAGAAGCTGAGAAACAACAGCAGAGCGATTCCTCTCCGGCGCACGCGCGTCCGTAAACGATGCAAGTAACTTGCCAAGCCATGGTTGTAATCCGAATGTGTCACATAACTCTCCTAGTTCTGGCGCTACAGTATTATGTTGGCCAAGCAGATCAACCAGCACCTTGTTGATCGTGCCCTTTCCTGAACGACGCGGTCCGATGATGTTAAAAAACTTCTGTTGATCAGTCTGTCCAGACAGCACATAACCGAAGATCTCCTGCAGCGTCTCAGTAGACTCGGGGTCGCGGCCCCAGAGCTGCTGCAAAAACTCTTCCCACACCGGGCACTGCGCCTGCGGATCATACGAAAACGGTAGACTGTTCTGGGTAAAGAATCCGAGAGTGTGCGGCAGAAGCACCGAGTCCTCGAGATGAAACAGCCCGTTCTTCAGACTGATCAGCTTGGACGCCTCGGGCATGTTACGCCCAAAACCTTCCAACCAAACCGGTGGGGCTGTATGCGCCGCCTGCGGCAAGTGAATCACTGCCTGCAGTGCATCGATGGCTGCGCTCACTGCCGGCGGTGTCGGTGCAAACGGAATCATGTTTCCCTTACGGTCCGTCTTTTTGCACTTGTCCAGAAAGTTATACATTTTGGACCTTACCGTCGCATCCTCTACCGGTTCGTAGCAGTTGCCCGTGTACTTGAAAAACTCAGACGCATAGTGGACCAGTGTCGTGCCCTCTTCGTTCGTGTGCTCAGAATCAAGGTACTCTTTGGCATGATCGAGCGGCGCCGGGTCAAGGATAATCTCACCTCTAGCCAGCGCATCTTGCTTTTTTGTCTGGTTAACCTCGAAGATGATCGAGCGCAGAGTGGCTCCTTTGCCTTTTGTGAACGTGTCCCATTTCTTAGAACACTCCCCGGGGTGATACGCACCGGGGCGGGTTGCCTTCTCGGACCAGCGGTCCCACGCTTCGCAGGCTTCCACGTCACCGTTAAACTGATGATGCAACGCCATGCCCACCTTCAGCCATTCGGTATACCCGCAGTCTGGGTCCAAATGGTCGAGCAGCTCACTCTCCACCCGCGATACGTCATACTCAGCCACCGGCGGAGTATAGTCAGCAAACGCATCCCCGGTCACACGCATAGTGCGCTCAGGGATAAATGGGGACAGATCAATCGGTGACGATGGAATGCCTGTCCGTAGAACGCGCCCAGTGACGGTAAAGTATCTTCCTCGCGGATAGACCTCAAGGCCCTTATCGTGGTCAACGTGCGCTGATTGGATGTCTGCCAGAGTGAATATTTTGACCCCTGTGCCGCTCGGAGAGACCTCCATGTACCCAGGTATTGACTCGGCTATTTGGGCCGCTTCTGGGACCGTAAACTGGCCTCCAGAGTAACAATCATCAAGGTCAACTCCAACAAGGCCATCTGACCCATCAAAAACGAACCCAACGCCATCGAATTTGCCTTCCTGATACGCATTCTGGGCACTTAGAAAGTCTGTCCAAGTGTCTGGGTTGGTGCTGCTGGCCGCGTGCATATTGGCCTGAACCGGGAGCTTGGCCCATCGGCGGTTGGTCCCCTCACCAATCTCAACGAACCTCCACATGACCCAACGGGGTATCTTTTTAAGCTCAAACGGTATCTGATCAAACTCTACAGGTAGTGATTGTGGTTTTTGCATAGTTTCCTTTCATTTTGCGCGGGGGTCG
>Ga0315905_10005767_pt1 | contig 12595 bp, 13 predicted proteins | sample LakEriMetagenome_5_FD_203522 | JGI IMG/M metagenome (GOLD analysis project Ga0315905, IMG submission 203522) | Freshwater fungal communities from buoy surface, Lake Erie, Ohio, United States - Buoy 4 MA121 | ecosystem: Environmental > Aquatic > Freshwater > Lake | place: USA: Lake Erie, Ohio... | reverse complement strand
ATAATGATGAATTATTTAACGAAAATGATTCAACCTTTTTTAAAAATAACTATTATGCTGAATTTAGAGATTTCACATTTAGTAATTCACCGAAAGACTCAATATACACTTTAAGTAAAGATTTTAACCAAGTATTTGAATTTCAAAAAAAAGGAATTAAGATAAAACTAAATTATTGTAAAATATTTCTTTTTCCGGAGGGTTTACATTTCTTTTTACTTGACTTTACTCCTATTGGAAGAACTTTAGATGTTATTTCTGACACAATATTTTGTGTACAAAAGTTAGAATTAAACAACTTAATATCTGATGAAAAACATTCTTCTTTTGAATGGATTGATTGGGTTGAAACGAATTGTTTGAATGGAAACAAAATACTATCAACCAAAGATATACATGTTTCTGTAGATGATTATTCTGGTTCAAAATTCAAATTATTTACTGTTATTGATCTTGAAAATCAACTATCCCATCAAGAACGATTAAACCTCCTCTATGATATAGGTTGTAATGCAAAAATTGGGTCAGCAGCTGGAAACGAGGAGAATTCTCCAAGTGAAGCATATTTCAAAGAATTGATTGGAAATAAGATTTCGGTATTTAAAAATTATGATATTTTACCTTTGTTTGATTCATTTACAGTTATTGGACACAATATCTTGTCACCTGAAATATGGAAGAAAAAAACATGGGAGGTTACCTATTTTAGAATTATTCTATACAATCTATTTATAAAGTACAACTTATTTAAATTTAACAAAGAAGCAAAAGAAGATTCCATACAAACTCGTGATAAATTTGAAGGTTTTGTAAATAAGTATAACTTTAGCCATATTTCTTTCAACTTTCTACCAAATTTACTTTTCAAAAATCATCAGAAAGCATTAGAAATTGATAGTGAACTAACATTATTTCAACAACGAATTAATCGGATTAATATAGAGATTCAAGAAAGACAACAAACAAGAATGAATACATTAATCACAATTGTGACCGTGCTTTCCTCCCTTAGCAGTATTTCTCCAATCTATGATTTTGTTGATTCATTTAGAGAAAAACATGCTTGGTCGAACACTTTATTTTATGGTGTTTTAAGTATTCCCTTTTTTATTATCGCATTTGTTTTAGTTAGATTTATTTTTCCTGATCAAACTAAAATTCTTTTAACAAAAATCAAAAAAACAATTAAAAATTAAACCCATGGAAGAAAAAGACATCATCGAATTATCTAACGACATCGTCAATTGCATTACGAAATTATCTTTAGGTGAAAAACCTGGGATGTTATCTGGTAAAGTATTTAAGAACTTACACGAACATGCTAATTTTGGAACTATAAAAAAACTTTATGCAGAGCATTTACTAGATTTTAAAGGACAATATTCTTCAACGGAAGAACTAAAAACCCTTACAGATTTACGTTATAAATTGGTAGAGCTATATTTAGATTAACTTAGACCAATCCTAAAAAATGTAGAAAAGGAATTAACGTTTCAACGTTTATAATAAAATGATTTTTCTAAAATATAGCAATTACAATTATTAATACCGCTAACAAATTTGTTACGCTAATAGTAGTGGATGTTTGATATTTTTGTTTGGAATTCGTGAATGATAAATAATAATTTAATTCATTAAAAAATTGATTTTCGATGTTTTTCAATCTAGAAGTTTTTCTGTTTTTCAAAGTAATGATGACATTTTTAAATGTCTCAATTTGTTCTACAGAAAATTTTTGAGATTCTATATCATCAACTTTTAAATCGATAGCAGCTTCACAACTATACCCCATATCATTAAAAAATCAATTTTTAATTATTTGAAAAAAACCAAAATAAATTACTTTATTAACTTGACAACTTTCTGATTACTAAATATTGAGCAATTAAAATGACTAAAATGTTAAATATAAATAAAGGAAGATAAACTACGAAAATGATCAAATTCATAGTTTGATAATCATACTCTAAATTAGTTCCAATAAAACGAATAAAGTCACAACACCATTCAAAAGTGTTTAAAAAATGACCATCTTTAGTCTTACATTTTTCTAAATTACTAAATACATAAAGTAAATCAGAAACTGATTTATATTCAAATTTATTTATTAATTTGTCGTTTATTATCACTTTATCTGCGTAATAAGGATAGAAATCAATTTGTTTTTTAGTTGCATTTCCACCAACAAAAACAACAAAACTTAAAAAAATCCAAAAAAACAAACTTCCTAAATAAATATATTTTAATTTCTTCATAACAAGCAAATTATTTATTTTTAGTATACCACTCTTCTAATTTAGCGCATTTTTCAGATTTGAGCCACTCTTCTATAGTTGAGAATCCACGTTCTTTTACATAATCTTTTAAATCTACTTTTCTAGATTCTTGTCCAATTGGTATTTTAAAATCAGAAGATTTAAAACGATCTAAAAAATTTGAAATAATACCGATGGTTTTTATTCACTCTAAATGATTAATAATGATAAAAATAACTAAAAAACTAATAAGGGATATTAATCAAGAAAAATTCAAATAAAAAATTTTCAAATAATTGATACGTAAAATAGAGTGAACCAATGATTAATCCTAACAAGATTAAAGCAAACTGAGGCGCTTGTCCTATTTGTCTAAAACACCCAATTAAAACCATAGGATAAACAATTACACAAACGATTATTCCAACAATTAATAGTGTTATTAACGAAAATTTACCAAAAAAACCAATAGTAAAAAATGAAATCTCATTTAAGTCTGTGAATTTACTTGACAAATAAACTTTTTGAACACTGGAATTTTCATTAATTATAAAACCTTTCCTCCAATCACTATTATTGAATTTATTATCAATTAATATTTCGTCGTATTTTTTTAAAGAACCAACTACATTAAAGTTGATTCCAGGACCTGCTCTGAGATTTAATTGTTCTGTTTTTACAGAGGATAATTTTAAGTTATCAATCGGAATAATAGAACTATCAGAGTCAAATGGGATAGAAATATATTCAACATCATTTGCTTTTCTAATTCTGAAATCTAATGTAATTTCATTTTTTGAATTCATTACATCTAAAGAGTTAAGATAATCTAACAACTCTTGTTTAGCATTTAACAACCTAACTCTTACCTTTACTATATCTTTTTGATCTATACTTTCAGATTCAATAACCTCAAAATTTGTCAATTGACTGTTTGCTAAAAATCGCTTATTAAAAACATACAATTTGTTATAATCTTCTGGCCAAACATATTTTGAAGAAGCATTTACCTCATTAGCATTTAATCTTTTGAAGAATTTTTCCACCATTCTTTCTCTATTGTTGCAAGAGAATAATGAAAAAAACAACAACGATAAAAAAAGTAATTTCATAAATTAATAAAATGTTAATCAATTATTTAAATTAATCTTCGTCATTATAATCATATCCGATTGAACTTCTTTTTTCTTCAATTTTAATTCTTGGTAAGTTTTCTAATTTAAATTCTTCAAGATCTTCTAGTAAAATAGATTTCTTCATTTCATCTGTTCTTTGATCTGCAGGTATCTTAGAAAGTCTTATCTTTTGATTTTTAACCGCTTCAGCAATAATTTTCCTCACTTCTCTTGCGTTACCAAATCCTTCTAAATTTTGATTTTTTACATAGGATAAGTAATCTTTAATCAAATTATAAACCTCTAGATTAGCTTCTTTTCCTTTATCATCCAATATTTTTTTGGCAATTACAGACAAGGATTCAGTATTATAATCTCTAAAAACAAACTCTTTGTCGAATCTAGATTTTAAACCAGGATTACTAGACAAGAACTCTTGCATTTCATTTGTATATCCAGCAACTATAACCATAAACTGACCTTTATAATCTTCCATTAACTTCAACAAAGTTTCAACCGCTTCATTTCCAAAGTCACTATTACCTCGACCTGTGAGTGCATATGCTTCGTCTATAAATAGAACACCACCAATTGCATCCTCTACTTTTTTCTTTGTTTGAATCGCAGTTTGACCAATAAATCCTGCAACTAAATCGCTACGATCTACCTCTACTAATTGCCCGCTTTCAAGAATACCTAAAGTCTTGTAAATTTTTGCTATTAATCTTGCAACTGTAGTCTTCCCAGTACCTGGATTTCCAGAAAAAACATAGTGTAGAGTGATAGATTGTAAATCTAAACTACCTTCCTCTAAATCATACTTTAAGACGCTAACTAACTCATTAACTTCTAATTTAATATCTTCTAATCCTTCAAGATTATTCAACTCAATTAAAACATCGTTTAGTGTTTCAATATTTAATGCTTCACTAGAATTATTTTCTTTTTTTAATTTTTCTTTATCTTGGATGTTCTTACCTGAATTAATTGTTTGTTTTCTAACCTGTTTAACAACTAGAAAAATAAATCCAATTATTAATAGAATAAATATAATCCCTAATACTTCTAAAATAACTCCTAACATGCGATTTTGATTTAATAAACTTAAACTTTTCAACTAAAATTACTTCATGTAATTGATTTTAATTTAAAATTAGTTTAAATAATGAATATTCACTGTTATTTTAAATTTATTTATCCTTAAATCAATAGACATCTACCCCCTCTCTATCCAAAGGAATGCCATGTACTCCGCTTGGTAAAGATTGGATGTAATACTTTTGAGCAATCTCTTCTCCAAGTGCTTTTTTGAATTTACTTTTAATTCTAGAAAGATTGGTATTTAACTCACCATCAAGGTAATTTACCAATAATCGGATTGTATTATGCATTTCCAAAATGTTGGACCTACCACTTATTTTTTGATAAATACCAAACAATTCTTCTTGATGATCGATCAATGAATTCAAAGCTATACCTTCTTCATGTTGAATAAACAACAAATACAAACTTAACTCTTTAGGATTTAAACGAATATCTAAGTTACCAAAATCCAAAAGAAATATTTTTTTAGCTTCAGTATCGATTTTTATCCTACTTGCATTATTCATAATTGAAATTCGCTTTCGAAAAAGTAGGTTCGAACGAATCCCATCCATAATGCCAAAAAGTTGGTTTACATAAATTGGTTCAACATCTTTATTTTTAATTGTTTTCATACATTCGTCACAAACATCAGAAGTACGCATTTTGATTGTAATTTCGTTTTTGTTTTTGCAAAAATCATTTAAGCATCCGATAGACTTTTTATGAAATCCATTTAAAACTTCTTGTTGATTTGAATACATCAAACCTCTTAGAATCCAAGCGCTTACTTCATATGAAATTGGATACCTAATATCAGTGTCATTTCCAAAAAACCATGGCCAATCATCCGTGTGAACAAATCCAGTTCGCATGGTATGACCTAAAAATGCAAACCAATTTTTATCATTGTAATGATTAGTTAAAAGAAAAACAAAATCATTACTATCTATTTGATTGTGTTTTTTGTAAATTTCTATTGCTAAAAAGAAATTATCCCAAGAATAGACTTTTTTTATAAGAGGAAAAATAGGAAATGCATAGTCAGAAACTCCTTGTATTTTCGAATAGGTATGATATACCTGTTCTTGATGATTAAATTTAGTTTTATTTTTGAAAGTTTTAACTTCATATGGTGCATCTAAATCCATAGTGCCACCGTTTTTGAATTCGATGGCACCTGGGTATGCATTTAATAAATTATAAACGTTCTCAAAATCTTCGTTATTGAAATTATTCGTTCGTACTAAATATACTTTCATTGAGTTTCTTTTGATACTTAAATTTAAAGTTTATTTATTACTATTTTGAGAAAAAGTTATTTTTAATAATTCCTTTTTCTTTACTGTTTGAATAAGATCGCATGTTTTCATTGATTTCTTTAGACATGCACATATAAGATGCTTTATCGATGCTCATCGTGTTTTCAGCTTTAATATTTAACATTCTTGATGTATGTATTGCATCAAAATCAGCTCCAATGAAGGTAAAGGTCCATTTATTAGTACTTTCTAATTCTGCGATTTTTTTAGCTATTTCATGATATGAAAAGAAACGAGAGGCATTTTCGTATCCATCAGTAATAATCACAAAAACAACTGACATTTCATCTGATTCAATTTTCTGATTATATTTTTCTGTTGTATCGTGAATGTTTTTTCCGATTGCATCTAGTAAAGCGGTCATACCTCTTGGGCTATATTGACCTACCTCAATTGGATGAATTTCAGAAATTGGAGAGGATTCTACTATCGTTTCAATTTGATTATCAAAAGTTGTTAAAGAACATAAAAATTCTTGATTTGGAAATTCTTCTTTAAGACTACGAATCGTCGTTAAATGATCATTAAATCCCTGTACAGCTGCTTTTTCCATACCAGACATTGATCCACTTCTATCTAAAATGAAGTTGTAAAGTGTTGTTTTGTTTTTCATGACTTTTATATTTAAAGATTATACTTCAAATTTCGTTTAAAGTCTGTCTTCATTAGATTATTTGCAAGGTTGCAAATGAAATCTTTTTATGCCAAACATTAATTAACAAAAACAACCAATTGAATATCAATACCTAAAACCGTAGTAATCATAAAATGAATCACTTATAAACTTGATGTCTTCAAAATTATTTAAATTCAACTTTTTTGACTTTTGAATACATGAGTCTAAAACTTTGAAACAAGATAAATTATCTATATAATTATTTATAAAGTATTTATCGATAATTGGATCAAAACTTAAGTTAAATCCATACTTCCATTTTTTATTCCCTTTTTTATAAAGATTATATTTTAATGTAATTACCTCACCATTCAAACTAGGTTCGTATTTAGTGACATAAATAGATTGTATGTATGCGTTACTATTTACTTTATTCAAAGTATCATATATAAATTCATTTTGAACATAAAAGTTTGGATTGTCATTATATATATATGAAATCTCATTAATTTCATTAACGATTTTAGGTTCTAACTTTTTAGTTTTTGGATTTATTTCATATAGTTCATCACCTGTTACTGGGTCTTGTTCAATAAGTGGAAATCCTTGCGTATCTCTAGGTTGATAATTAAAGTTTTCTATTGAATAATTTTTAGCTATAAAATCTTTATTATCTTCAAAGTAGATAAATTGTTTAGGAAATGTATTATGAATATTAAACAAATAAAACTCACTATTAACTTTTGGTTCTACATAATCATATTTTGGTGTAGTACCTTTAACTAAAGCCAAAGAATCATCTTTTAGTTTTATTTTTGGTAACGATTTTTTTGATCCTCTATTTAATTTATTCCATTGAAAATAAAACGAATTAGTGTCGTTAATTAATTTATCAGTTTCATTTTGAGGTATCTTACTAAATATTTTGAAGCCATGCATTTTTCTTAACTTTTCATATGAAATCTCAAAAACCATATCATATTTTTTACTTTTCGGGTATTTTTTAGCAAAAACAACGTCTTTTATTTCTGTTATTATTTCTCCCTTGATGTTTTTACTTTGTTCTTGGAAAATAAGAACGCGTGAAATATCGGTGAAATCAAAGTTTACGGTATCAGGTTCCGCTATTATTAATTCATCTATACCTGTGTTTGGATTACGAACAATCAATGGTTCTCCTGTGTTAGGATCTAATTTTAAAAGTGGATTTCCTAATTCATCTATTCTATCAACTATAAAAACATTAAATTTAACTTCTGGGTTTTCTGATTTTACTCTATCAAATTCTAGAACATGGTATCCTTTGTCAAAGTTCTGAGAAACAATACTTACTAAGCTCAATGGATTGTTATAGTCAAAAATACTTTTAGTTTCTTCAGATTTATCAATAATCGTTACAAATCTATCTACCTTATCGTCTGTATTTTGACTAATTCCTACATAAGAAATAGAAATTAAAAAGATAATGAGAGCTAATTTCATGATTTCAAAAATTAAATGAATAAAAAAACGAAATACATTAATAATTATGTAAGCTTAACCTAAGCTATTAATAATCTTAAAATACTAACGTAGAAAAACAAACTATATTACACTTTTAAAAAAAAATATAAAAGCTAAAATTGATTTACTATAGTATTTAATTAACTGTGTATGTTGGAAAAGTTATTCTGAATTTTTTTTGGGCTCCTCCAAAAAGGCAAAAAAAAATCGGAAATAACTTTTTTAGTAATTTAAACACACAGAATATGAAACCAGAAGATTTATTTAGCAAAGATTTCTTCAAACAGTTTAAAACTGGATAAGAATTAACCTCATTTTTTCATGCATTACGAAAACGTGCGATTGAAGAAATGTTAGAAGGAGAATTAGATGCTCATTTAGGATATGACAAGCATCAGACATCTGAAAACAGGAACTCTCGTAACGGCCATTATACTAAAACAATAAAATCAGAAAATGGCCAGACTGAAATCAAAGTACCACGAGATAGAGATTCTAGTTTTCAACCTATGCTCATTAAAAAACGCGAGAGTTTTATCGACGGGATTGAAAATATCATCATATCTATGTATGCAAAAGGTATGTCAACGAATGATATAGAAGAACACATTAGAGAAATCTATGATTATGATGTTTCTACTGCAACTATTTCTAGAATAACAGATTGAATATCTAACGACATCATTGAATGGCAGAATCGCTCCTTGGAGCCTGTATATTTGATTGTTTGGATGGATGGAATTGTATTTAAAGTACGTGAGAACTCAAAAGTGATAAACAAAACAATGTATATCGCCGTTGGATTACGAACAGATGGAAGGAAAGAAGTTCTTGGATTATGGTTAGGTAAAAATGAATCTTCTGCATTTTGGATGACTGTTTTAACAGATATTAAAGCAAGAGGAGTCCAAGATATTCTTATCACGGTTACAGATAATTTAAATGGATTTACGGATACAATTAGAACAGTATTCCCTGAATCAACCAAACAAATTTGTGTGGTTCATCAAATCCGTAATGCTAGTAAATACGTGGTTTGGAAAGATAAAAAAGAGTTTTCAAAAGACATGAGAGAAATTTATACAGCTTCCACGAAAAAGAACGCAGAAATAGCTTTAGATGAATTAGAAAAAAAATGGAACTCAAAATATTCCTATGCCATTAAAAGTTGGAGAACAAATTGGGATGAATTAACTGCATTCTTTGATTTTCCACTTGAAATCAGAAAAATAATTTATACGACTAATCTTATTGAAAATCTTAATGGTAAAATCAGAAAATACACTAAAAATAAACTTTCATTCCCAACAGATAAGGCTGTTTTGAAGTCGACATTTTTAGCATTAAATGAGGCAACAAAAAAATGGACCATGCCAATCAGAGATTGGGACATGATCCATAATCAATTTTTATTTATTTTTGAAGATATAATAAGTAGATATAAATAATGACTTTTTCAACTTACATACTTTATGAGATAGTGTCATTTTAAATGAACATTTTCAATGTTTTTTTTTATTAATTACAGATAAGTATTGACTTAAATCAACAATTAAAATAAAATGAACATTCTTGTCAATGTGAAAGATTAAATCTTCTTTAGATTGAATTAATACATCTTATATAGCAATTGAATTAAAATCAAATTTTGGTTTGTAATCTTTTGGTAAAGACATATTTTAAAAATAATTAATCTGTAAAATCTTCACAAACCTCCCACAATCGATTAAATTCATTTAAAAATTTTGATGCAATATATTCATCTTCAATTGAAATTATATTTTCCTGATTGTATTTTGCTGCACTTCTAGTCCAATTATAAGATCCGGTTAATACCATTTTTTTATCAACTATCATAAATTTATGATGCATATGATTTGGAGTATTATCAATTTTAACATCTATACCATTGTAAAACAAATCTTTGACATCAGAACCTTCGTCTTTAACTTTATCATTATCTGTAATTATACGAATAGTTATACCATTATTCTTTGCTTCAATTAAAGCGTTAGTAATTCGATCGTCACTTATAGTAAATACACAAATATGTAAATCATTAATAGAGGATCTAATTAATTCAATAATATGATTAACACAATTCTCTCCGGGACTAAAAAAAATGTTTGTCTCCAAAATATTTATTATTTTTGATTATATACTTTGCCATTAACAAAATGAACTTTAGTGATTTTAATAATCACTTTAGTTGCGTCTTTAACCCAAGCAGTTTCAACATCCTCTGTTGTCTCTCCTTTTTTTATTGGTCTAATAAAGTTTCCAGAACTCCACTTCCCTTCAGCCTCTCCTTTAAACTCATCAAAACCATCATAAAACAATGCTTTCCATTTTATTGCATCAACTTCAGTAGAGGAAGAATTTTTAAATTTAACCAAGTATCCAACATTTTTTCCTAATACGTTTTGTGTCACCGTTTTTACCACTGTTACATTTGCTAATCCTTTATGTTTTGGTATGTCCTTAGTAAAGGAAAAAAGTAATAATACACCTAGAGCAATAGAATATTTCATATTTTTTTATTGTAAAATAAACTATTTTTATTCTATAATTGAATATCAAAGCAAGAAATACACAAAAAAAATAAAAAACAATTACTTAAAACAAAAGTAAGATATTACGATTTAAACATTCATTGTTTAACATTAAAAAATATTAAGCTTAATTTTAGCTTACTATTATTTAAACCTTTATTTTGAAATAAACAAAAATATAATGTAAATGCTACTTTTGTGAAATAAAAAATAAACAACTATGAATTTCTTTGCATGTAGAAGCATATTAATCAAAGCGCTAAGTATCTCAATAGTAGTGCTACTAATCAAAAACATAATTGTCAATAAGCTTTTTTTTGTTGGATTTCACATAACCGAATTAATTGAACTTTCTGATATTACAATTATTTTCACAGGGGCATTCTTTGTTTTTGGTTTACTACTTGCTGCAACAATGACGGATTTTAAAGAAAGTGAAAAAATTCCAGGTGAAGTATCATCTAACTTAGAAGCCATAAAAGATTGGATTTATTTGGCTTTTAAAGCTCCAAGAACGAAAGGTCTGCCATTATCTGAGGAAGAATTAGATAAAAAAATGCTTAGAAACGAATTGGTTTCACTTACTGATGGAATAATCCAATGGATTTATAGTCAAAAAAAGGATTCTAAAGAAATTTTCCCATTACTAAGAAAAGGTAATGAAATAGCATATTATTTTGCTGAAAGAGGAGTTGATAAAGAAGCCATTAAAGGTATACAAGAAAATACAAATGCGATGCGAAAACAGCTTACAAGAGCTTACTCAATTTCTAGAAATAACTTTATAAAACCTGCGTACATACTTTTGAAAAGTATACTAATGATCGTTTTTTTACTTTTATTGATAACAAAATTTAAAACATTTTCTGCAGATTGTTTTGTAACAACTGCAATATCATTTTTATTATCTTATTTATATTTACTAATTGTTGGATTAGATGATCCATTCAATATTTCTAAAGGAGATACCGAAGTAGATTTAAAGCCAATAGATCGATTTAAGCAACGATTAGATAAGGAATTTTTAGTTTAATTGAAATAAAAAAAGGTGGTTAAAAAACTCTAACCACCTTGAAATTTATAAAAATTCAATTAATTACATCAACATACCGCCACACACGTGTAATGTTTGTCCTGTTACGTATGCAGACATATCAGAAGCTAAAAATACAGTTGCGTTCGCAACATCTAACGGAGATCCACCTCTTTTTAAAGGAATTGAATTTCTCCATTCTTGAACCACTTTTTCGTCTAATGCACCTGTCATTTCAGTTTCGATAAATCCAGGAGCAATTGCGTTGCAACGAATGTTTCTTGAACCTAATTCTTGTGCTACAGATTTTGTAAAACCAATCAATCCCGCTTTTGAAGCAGCATAATTTGCTTGACCAGCATTACCACTCACTCCTACTACAGAAGACATATTAATAATAGAACCATATCTAGCTTTTAACATTGGTTTTTGCACCGCTTTTGTTAAGTTGAATGCAGATTTTAAATTTGTATTGATTACTTCATCCCATTGTTGCTCAGTCATACGCATTAATAGCGTATCTCTTGTGATACCAGCGTTATTTACCAAGACATCTACTGTTCCAAATTCAGCAACAACATCGTCTACTAATTTTTGTGCTTGTTCGAAATCACCAGCATCTGATTTGAATCCTTTAGCAACACCACCATTCGAAGTTAATTCTGCTTCTAAAGCTTTTGCTTTTTCTTCCAATTCCTCTTGATGCTCCGGTAATTAAAACTACCTTGTCTTGTAATAGTTTCATAGGTATATAAATTGTTTTTAAAACTTGCTATTTTGATTTTTCACTTTCTCCAATCACTTCACGTCGCAAAGATAAGGATTTTCATTAAGTTAAAAGTGAAACTTATTCTTCAGTGTAATTCAGCTCTTTACCATAAGTTTCATCTAAGAAATAAAGTGCAATAAACCCGATTACGATAATAATGGCTCCTGCTACTTGTGTTGCAAGAATTTTATCATCCGCAAATACATAAATCAACCCATCTAACATAAAAGAAATCAATATGGTGGAAGCTCTCACAAAATTCGGTGCAGTTGTTGCTACAGTGGCGCGTATATTCGTTCCAAATAATTCAGAAGCAGCACTGATAAATACTGCCCAATATCCGGTAG
>Ga0315905_10005766_pt1 | contig 12596 bp, 14 predicted proteins | sample LakEriMetagenome_5_FD_203522 | JGI IMG/M metagenome (GOLD analysis project Ga0315905, IMG submission 203522) | Freshwater fungal communities from buoy surface, Lake Erie, Ohio, United States - Buoy 4 MA121 | ecosystem: Environmental > Aquatic > Freshwater > Lake | place: USA: Lake Erie, Ohio... | reverse complement strand
CCACCCCCGGCCCCCCCCCCCCCCCGCGCGCGCGCGCCGCCTCTTTCTGCGCGCGGTTTCTCAGCCTTCTATAGTATCGTTTAATACGCATTAACCCCCCCCCCCCCCCCCTGTCCTCCTCCTCCCCTGGGGTGCCAAAACCGCACAAGCGCTGGCTTGCAGTGATAAGAATGCATTTCAAAGGGCAAAACGCAAAGAGGGCACAGAACAATCACTATTTTAGTCTCGCTACGTTTTGCTTCATTTGCGTGCGTGCCCTTGGAACTGGTCAACGTCAAGTGAAGGGCCGGTTAACCGCTGGTTACAAGTGTAGCTCACGTGCTAGCATGACGACGCACATACAGAGAAACGTTTAGTACGCGCATCCTCGCCATGAGCATCTTGCTCGCCATGAAGATCTTGCTACACGAGCATCTTGATGTGCGTGCTAGCTCCCTGTATGTGCGTGCGTGCGTGCGCCATGAGCATCTTGCTACTTTCGGTCCATCCGGTTGCTGGCTGCAATGGTCTCATAGACAATGTGTATCTGATGTGTGCTTGTATACATATTTATATATATATGATGTATGTTTGTATACATATGTATATCATATATACTCCCTACATGCGGACCAGCCGGTTCAAGGTCACGTGGCTCGCACAAGGCTACCAAGATGTACATGTGAGATACCGCGGTGCTCACACGAGTTACAGGTCCCGATACGCGCACGCTCTCTCTCTCTTCTCTCTCTTCTGTCTTCTCTCTCGCATCCCCTCGATTCTCTCTTCTCTCTCTATTTCCCTCTTGCTGTCTCCTCCTGCTCCTCCTCCTCCTCCTGCTGCTGTGCCCGCTGTTCTCTCAACGCTGCAGCACGCCCCCACGCTGCGGCCGCAAGCGATCGGGCACTGTGCCCCGCCCGCGTCGTCATCTTCTCTTTCCCTCCGACGAAGTCGGTCCGTCGTCGTCGACCGTCATGTCAGTACTCACGCAGGTACGGAGGCCACGCCGTGGCCGCGGCCCTTCATCATTCGCACACTTTTACGGTTGTCCTCCTTCAAGGCAGGGTCAGTTGCTCTCTGGGTCGTTGGTGTTTGTGTGTCGCGTTGTGAGTGCGCTTGGGGTCTTGAAAGGGGGGAATTTATAGCGCCTGGTAGGCGCCGTTGCTCTCGTTGATGCGAGCGCCGCGCTTGTTCATGAGCTCGCCGATCTTGCCCCGTGCCCTCTCGACGTACTCCACCGTCATGTGATCTCCTCTTCTGTAGGAAAAGAAGATGAGGCCTGCACCAACGGACAGGAAGACAGCCATCCAGAACATTTGGACAAAAGCCTTGCGATACCCGTCGGCAACCCCATCCAGCGAATTGTTCCAGTCCTGCTGCTGCTCGTACATCTGGTTGAAGTTGTTGAGACGGCCATACTTGTCGCGAGCTGTCTCGCCGTCGTCTGCGGCCTGCACGCCCTGGGGCCAGTTGGCGCCAACGCCGTCGCCGCCGCACCCGTCCTGCTTGATCCATGTCGTGTCACCCACCTGCTGCTGGATACCCGGCCCCGAGCGGACCTCGTACAGCCCGACACCGAGGTGGATTGCCTCCTCGTCCCCGTACGCGGTCTTGGTGATGCCCCCGCAGTCCTCTATCGCGTTGCAGTGGTCCTCCGCCTCCTGCAGCGTCTCAAACGATCTACAGTCGTCCGTGCACCCGTCCAGCAGGACGCTTTCAAAGGGCCCATCGTAGCAGTTCAGTCCCTCCTCGCCCGATACCGTGAGCGTTTGGAAGCACAACACCGCCAGCACCGCCACGAGCGCGCTACGGCATGCCATGATGGGTGACGCAGCAAATGCAGGTAAATCCAAAAAAATCTTGGAGGGGGGGGGTCCCGTGAAGACTCTTTTCATTACTGAATTATAACTGGAGTAATAAGTTTCGAAAGTTAGTACTGTTGGCGTGTTTTGCATTACGAATAAAACGAAACCGTGTTTACAACCCTGCATGCGGGCAAACTTTGCTTATCTTGCCAGCGGTTCGCGATGCATATTTTAAAGGTCTGCGACTGGCTGCCAAGAAGCGCAGCTCGGCCACTGCAGACGTCTCGGCGATATCTATGTCCATCACCAAGCCAGCGCCCGGTTGGATCCAGCTCGCCGGAGACCCGCTCCTGGAAGGCGCATGCGCCCCGAAGTGGCAGCACGTCCAGACGAGCGACAGGTGGCAGGGAAGATTGGCGCACGGCCTGCCGTCGGGGGACGGGGTCTATGACTTCGCGAACAGCAAGCTGCAGGTGCGGGGGATCGTGCACGGCGATGCGGAGCACCTCGTGTTCAGCGGACCTGGCGTCATGGAGTGGCCGGATGGCGCGCGCTATGACGGAGAGCTCCGCGAGTCCAAGTTCGACGGCCGCGGGAAATTTTGGTGGGCTAATCGCGACGTCTATGAGGGAGCCTGGCGGGAGGGGCAGCGGCACGGTACCGGAACCCTTGACTCTTGGCAGACTTCTCTGCTCGGCGTGTCCGCCGTGGGAATCGGAAAGCTTGCACACTCTATGCGCTACTGTGGCGAATGGGAGAACGACCTCATGGATGGAAAGGGGGTCATCGAATACTTTGAGACGCCGGAGTGCTTTTGGCGCCAGTTTCTCGATGGACCCCAAGATGGTGATGTGGCGCAGTCCCATGGTGAGCTCCTGCGACGGTTTGAGGGCCTCTTCAAGAAGGGCTTTCCAACGAGCGGCTCACTCCTGACACGAACCGAGGCTGGTACCGAGTACTTCAAGCAGGTGCACTTTGACGGCGCCACACACGCTGGAGACTTTGCGACCTGGTACTGGACAGGAAGCGCCACCGGAGAGGAGCGAGGAACCTCTCTGGTTGACCTGGCCTGCATGGGAGAGGAATATCGCGCGGCATCCAGCCGTTTCGCAAAGGGCCTCGGCCTCCCAGGTCTGCACATCGCCTCAATACAGAGGGTGCAAAACGACGACAGGCGTGTAATCTACGACCTGCAGCGCCGTGCCCTTGAAAAGAAGGTGACGGCACCTCCACGATCCAGGGTTTGGAACACCCGCACCATGGAGCGCTGGGCATTTCACGCGCCGGTACTCCCCTTTCTCCCTTTCTTTCCCCGCCTCTATTTTTCCTCCCACTTCCCCCCCCCCCTTCTCTTCCATTAAACAGGGCCTCTCCTCTGTTCTTGTTCGCAATGGTGCAGTGGCTAATGTGGCCATGTGGAGATGATGCTGCATGTTCCAAAAACGCAGGGGCACGGAGCAGCGCAGAACGTTGCCACCGATCGCCACGCAGCACCCTGGGAAAGCATCGTGGAGGAGGGCTTTCAGGCGACTCTGGCAGGCAGCGACAACGGCAAGGTGTTCGGAGCAGGGGTTTACTTCGCCACAGACGCCGCGTTGGCGCACAAATACGCATTGAACAGCTTTTACCGTGGGCGATCGAGCTTGAGTGCGGGCTCTGGCACAGGTAGAGAGCAGGTCAACACGGCGTGCACAACACCACTACGCGTCTTTTTGAGCCGAATTGTCACGGGCATCTACACAGGTATGCGCCTGCCCGACACGCGTACAGCCACACGCACGTGCAAACGCTCAGAGAATAGTGACCCCTGCAGACATATGCGCACTCACGCAGACACACTCACACGCGTGCACACAGAATTCTCTGGCCATTGTCGTGTCTCGTGCTGAGCACACACGCATCCTGACTTGTAGGGCATGCTCCTTACTCAGTGGGAAATCCCGGAATGAATATCCCCCCGATAGATCCTTCTGGGGCCAAGGGCGAACATTTCCACTCACTCGTGGACAATACGACATACCCGAGAATCTGTGTCATCAACGACAACACTCGAGCCTATCCAGGTATCGTGTCACAATGTAAGCCTTGCTTCAGAGCACTTGTTCCCTTTTCCCTTTCAGCATTTTGCCCCCCTACCGATGGGGAGGACGACATTCGTTAACACGTTGACATACCATCTCAAAATCCCACAGCGTATCTTATCACCTACTCGGATTCTTCCGCTCATGCTGTGCCGAGTATCATGGCCCAAGCCCTTCGGGCGCCGGTTTTTTTTGCCCCCCTTAGTAATGCCGTTAGGCCTGTTTCGGGCTCGTCGTCCCAGAAAAACAACCCCCCCAGACAGTCCTTGGCGGGTGCACCGGTTCGCCAGCCCATTCTGGTCGCCGACCAGCGACCAGAACCAGAGCTGCTCTCGGACGAGAAAGGTGCTGCCGGGCACGATCAAGGCGCATCGTCCGAGAGAAGCTCAGACTCGTCGTCCCAGAAAAACAAGGTGATCTTGGCGCCGCCTGCGACCTGCGCCAAGGTCACTGCCACCTTCTTGGACCTTATAAACAAGGTCCACGAAGTCTTTCCACGCAACGCTGAGAAGACCTCAACGCGTGCTCAAAATGCTCCCGCAAACACAAGGAATCGCGGGAAGCGCGTTCGTATGCTTGATTACTCGGACGACGATCCTCCTCCTCGCGGCGCTGAGGAGGGTTCCGGGCGTACAGTGAAGATGTCCAAGATCAGCCAACCAGGCGACAGAGAGCAGAGGCGTTCTGATGAAGTGATCGTGATTTCTGACGACGAGTCGTGAGATTGAGCTAAAACAAGTGGGACGGGGGGGGGGGGGCAGGTAAAGCGTCGGCCCGGGGCATGTGGGGAATAGGCAGTGATAGATCGTCGTCCGAGTAATCAAGCATACGAACGCGCTTCCCGTAAGAGGGACTTTGGGCGTGAAGCCGGGGAGGGGGTCCGGCTTCCGATTGCCCTGCCTGCAACCGACAGACGTCGAGGGCTTAGAGATGCGAACAGCCCAGGAGGAGGCATTGCGCGTGGACCTGGGAGCGAGTAAAGAGGTTGCGGGCTCTTTCAAAACTGAGTATTTACCATACAAATTGCTCAAAAAGTTCTTGAAGCAGTTAACACCCTTCTGTACACAGGCCTCCGGAGGGGTTTCAAGAGTTCATGGGCTGTGGCCTGGCCGCCAGATTTTAGTGGTTACTAGCTCCGGCCGCCTGATGTTAGTGGCTCCTAGCTCCCGAGCGGGAAATGTGACATAGAAAAGTCGAGGAGCGCGGGTAATGGTGACTATGGCGATGAACATGTAAAGGACTGTACACGAATATCAAATAAAATGCCGTCATCCACGCCCCAAGCCGGCCAGCATGATGGCCTCACCCAGAGGCATATCGTGCCTAGAAGGCACAAAAGGGTTCCCAAACCACCGACGCCCCTTATGAAGTTGCTCGAGATGTCGCTTGGGCACACGGCAAGACTCTGGGCCCCTACGCGCGCCAAGGGGGTACGAGGAGACAGATGGACTGCATGCTTTCCAATTGCATTCTCCCTTCACGCCTTATTTCCTCGCAGACGATTTGTGCCTCAAGCGCCAGGCGGCAGACGGCAGGCCGGCGCTTATTTTCTTGCCCTCGACTATTCACCTCCAGAAAAATCTGCAGGAGTCTTTCTCTTCACATCTCGCATCATGCATTCTTTCGGTAGCCCTGTTGATCACCGTTCGTGTGGCAGTTTCCAATCGTGATCGTGCCCACGATAGTAAACAGCCAGCACGCTCCACCACAAGTTGCTGGATTTTTTTTTTCTGCCTAAGGCAGAAAAAAAGGGCAGCCTGGCAAGCTGCGAGGTCCATGTTGTCTCATGATTTTAAAAAAAAAAGGGCAGCCTGGCAAGCTGCGAGGTCCATGTTGTCTCATGATTTTTTTTCTTGGGCAGCCTGGCAAGCTGCGAGGTCCATGTTGTCTCCCACCTTCTTTAGAGAGCCCTTAGGATCGCCACGAGGACACCCGTCGAAGAGAAAGTCATAACTAGGGGCTAGTTACTGCAGGGTTTTGGGGCAGTTTCTTGCGATTTTTCCGCAAGAAAAAAGCACATAGTAAGAAACTGGCCAAATCCAGACTGCAGTTTCTATCTCGCAATTTCTAACTCCAGGAACGCTACTTTATTCAAGGATACTACATTGAGGGACTCGGACCCAGGGCGCCTGCGGTTCACCCAGGGCGCGTCACCCAAGCCTTACAAGTGAGGGTCTGCTCATCTGTCTCCGCGAGACCCGAAAACGTAAGGTGTACGTGGATGGTTTGGGTGTCTATTTTGAAAACTGGAGACGTCAAGCTCTGTCAATGGACTCGTCGAAGGGCCTCTGCGCTTGAATTGTGTGAGAAAGCGTGCGCGCGCGTGCGTAGGTGTGTGCGTGCATGCGTGCGTTTCAAGCGATTGGGCAGATTTTGCCAGTACACTATCATACGGGAGGCCTCCTCACGTTAGCTTGCTGGCAATCATTTATGAATAAAAGACGTTTATTGGCAAAGCACGAGCGACCAGCGCCACAAGCGGAGAAGTCCGGCACACACACACCAACACACGGCATGGAGCGAACTTCAGACACAAACACGCATATAGCACAACTGCCACGAGCGCCAGGCGGCAGACGGCAGGCCGGCGCTTATTTTCTTGCCCCCGACTATTCTGATCATATTCATCTTCGGAAAAGATCACAAGGAGTCTTGCTCTTCTGCTCGTCCCTCATCTCGCATCATCATGATGCATTCTTTCGGTAGCCCTTTTGATCACCATTCGTTCTATAGTAGGTCTCTTTTGCTTCTATAGTAGGTCTAGACCTACTATAGAAAATAGTAGGTTGTGCTTCTATAGTACAGTAGGTTGTGAATATGGTAGGTTGTGCTTCTATAGAACCTACTATATATTGTGCTTCTATAGTAGGCAGCGCTAAACCGTAGTACCCTGCCATTCGTGATCTGGACCTTGAGGGTCATCAGCCAGCACGCTCCACCACATGCTGGATTAGCATTGCAGCCGTTGATTTTTATCGCATTGCAAGTGCTGTCTGTGTCACAGGCAGCCTGGCAAGCCACGAGGTTCATGTTGTCTCCCACCTTCTTCCAAGTGGAAGAAGGGTTGCCACGAGGACATCCGTTGAGAAGCAAGTCATAACTGGGGGCTGGTCACTTCATTTGAGATTCCGTGAGGTCCTTGGAAAGCGCAACCCAGTGGAATCCCACTGAATACATGTTCAAGCCATACAGCTCCACGTCAAAGCCCGCTGTTGTTACCTTCTTCACATCCAAAGTCCACTTAAAGTCTTGCCAGCCACACTCGTCGAGTTTGTTCACATAGAGCTTCACGTCGGGCACCTCTTCAAAGGCTTCTGAAAATGTAAAGCTCCAGGTCGCCGTGCGATGATTGCATTCCCATTTGTATTCCTTGGTCTGAGCTTCCACACGCCAGTTCGCCATGTTCATAATGTCCTTCCATTTCTTCGCATCGACGCACATCGTACCGAAGCACATGCTCGACGCCACAGAATCTTGCGGTACGGGCACGAGGGGGAAGTATTGTTGTGGCCGCACCATGAGGTTCTTGGAAATTGCGATCCACTGCAGAAAATTCCCCGCACACGTCAGTGTTCGTTCGCCTAAAAATTCCAACACAGCAAGGGAAAGGAGGGCGTGGAGCCGACAGCGACAACACGTGATGCAGGACCTGAACGCCTATGGCGTACAGCTGTGTGTCACCCCAGGTCGTTGCCACAGCGCTGAAGCCGGTGGGGTCAGTACTCTCCACCCAGGTCGATGCTCGCATGTTTGCGCCATTGTTGCATATTTCGTACTGGTATATAGTGGTCAAGACGGTGGGCGCTTCGGTGAACGCGCGACTGAACTTGATTGTGTCCTTAGATTGAAACCCCGTTCCACAGACTCCCTGATCATTAATACTCCTCCGATAACGCCCTATCTGCAAGTTTGAATTGGCCATCGACATCAGGCGGTCCAGCATCGTCTCGCCAGCACAGTATCTTCCAACGCACAACATGCCTGCACACTCAGATCAGCATTGTCATACGTTGCAGGAGCTCGTTTCTCACGCTTCTCGCTCCACGTGGACAAAAGCTGTTATAGTGGGCAGCAAATGATTTTCGGTTGGTGCTTGAAACGCGCCAAGACGAGAAACACCATGTTGCGTTTCAAAACATGTACAATAATCTACACAAAGGATGATGCGACCTCTCTTGTCATCCCCGCTCTGGGTTCTTCTCGCTACCAGGGTTGCCAAGTCCGCTGTAAGCTCCGGTCCAATAGCCATCCATGAAAACCAAAAGCTGTGCATTTTCGTGTCCGCCCAAGTTGATGCCTTTATCTTGACAAACGTCGTCGTGACTTGGACCACTTGGATGTCTGCACGAAACTTGACACCGGCACATCCGTTGGTACAGCATACGCCCACATCCTCTGAATGAGCACAGTTGTGACTGCCCCAGCTATTATATATATATATATATATATATATGCATGTCAAATGGATCACCTATACACATACACACATAATATATATACAATACACACACACACACACACACACAATATATATATATATATACCCACCCACGGGAGTGGCAATTCCCCAGGGCTGTCTCCCGACCCGTGCATGCCACGTCATCAAGCCAGATGGGACCCGAACCGCCGCCGAACCAGTGCATATTTCTGCCTCCCTGGCACCCTAGTTGTTTGCAGGCCACCCTGGCGTCCACGTCCTCGAAGCCGTCGTCGCACACTGTACCCCAGGCATTGTTATTTTTAATCTCAAGACGGCAGCAGCGGCCATGGTCAGCTGTAAACTCGACCTGCGCGTCCCGCTTCATACAATGATTGTCATAGGCGCTCTTGCGTGCTTTACATGACGCTTCATTTGTCACACCATCCACAAACCACTCGAGGGGTGTGGTCGTCTCGGACAGGGGCCGGCCGCACCCCGTGGGCATTCTGACCCAGCATTTAACGTCGGCGCGGCAACTAACAAGGCGAATATCCCCCTGCTTCTCGGGTTGACAACTGTGTATGCCGTTCAGATTCACGAACACCGCTGGAGGCCTTGCAAAGGCCGTCTTGAAGTTCACCGTGACGATGGGATCTTTCGGTCCACCACTGCACTCAAGCTTCGCTTCACCCGTGCCACTGAGAATCATGCCGTCTGACACTGATTTCATGCGGGCGAACATGTCGCCAGTCATGCAGGCGGTACCTACGCACGCAGCCTGATTCCAGTTCATCTTGATGTCAGATGCGATCACCTTGCCACTTGTCCCCGTATTCCAAACCGCTTGCGACCTCGCATTGTAGAGAACCAGGTTGCCGTCGTCTTGCATTCGCAACTTTACGGCGCCCTTCCCATTTGTCGCAGAGTTCCACGTGTACTTGCCATCCTTGTCATAGATGACAAGGTTTCCGTCTGATTGCATTTCAAGTCTGAAGGGGCCGGTTCCCTTCCCAGACGTACCCGAACTCCAGAGTTGTATGCCACCTTGCCGGTACAAGACAAAATTGCCATCACGCTGCATGGAGGCTGAGAACATACCGTTCTCGGAAAGCAGATTCATCTCGAATGTCTTGCCATTCGAGCGCAAGTTTTTCGAAGAGATAAGCTGATCAGAAGGATACTGCGGCGGTCCGGCCGGTCGACTCTGACGAGTGAAGGCCACAGCGTCAAAAACGCAGAAGAGCACCTTTGTGGGTTGGGCTTTGTCGGCATCACCTCCGCATTGATTCCCGGTCGCAAATGAAGAGAAGTCGAACCCCTTGGTCATGATCTGCGCGTTTGTGCAACATTTAGCTTCATTTTTGTTGCCTGCGCTGCAGCTGCCGTACCAGTGCACCTGTTCTTTGACGGCCTTCGGGTCTGTCAGCGTCATGTAGCTTTGATCGGTGGGTGTGACCGACATGTCACCACCACTTCCATACCGCGCCAGCATGCACAAATTCTTTGCCTGCGTCGAGCCTGCGTCAATGTTTTTGTCATCGAAGCCCATATCTTTGTACCGCAACCCATCGTCATTGACAAGCATGAAGCCTGAGAGCGAGTCGCAGTTCTCGCAGAGCTGCTGGCACTCACCCCCCAGGTTCTCTTTGATGCCCAGCTTCGTGCACGTCTGGGTCTTGAGAAACTCAGCTCCCCACGTTCCTTGGCCCGCCTTCTTCACAGGACCCGGCTTTGCCGGACCCACACCATCTTTTCCAGGGGCGCCATCCGGACCAACTGGGCCGATGTTGCCTGCGTCCCCCCTCAGGCCCTTCGACCCCGGTGGTCCTTTGGGGCCAGCCTTGCCCGGCGCGCCCGGCGCGCCAGGGTTGCCAGCATCGCCGGCATAGCCTGGCGGCCCTTCAACTCCGTTGCGGCCCGGCGGGCCCGGCGGGCCGTCCTTACCGTTGGCCCCCATGACCCCAGCCGCACCTGGCAGGCCCCGTGCGCCCGGGGGGCCCACAAAGCCCGGGTTGCCCTGCGCACCCTGGAAACCAGTTTGTCCCATCTCCCCTGCCTCGCCAATGCTGCCGGTCATGCCCTTCGCGCCCTTGCGCCCGATGGGCCCACGGTCACCAGGCCAGCCCTGCCAGCCCCGTGGGCCCACCTCCCCCTCGCGCCCTTGCTCCCCCATGACTCCTTGTCCGCCGGGCGTCCCCGGCGGGCCCGTGAACCCGCGCGGGCCGCGCGGGCGGACTTTGATGGTGAGCTCCCGCGGCGCACCCTTGTAGTATTCTGCGCGCACCTCGCGAAACTGCTGCTTCATATTCCGGAACTTCTTCTCGAGCGCATGGACCACCGCCCCAATGCTCATATCCCCCGCCGCCGGCGCGGCGCCCCCCGCCTCCGCACCCTCGTTCTCCTCGCCGCAGCAGCCCTCGTTGGGGTCGCCGGCCGTCGCCTTGTTGACGTTTTCCAGGTAGTGGTCAATGACGCTGGGCGCGTCATGACGCTGGACGCTCAGCGCCTGCTTGAAGGTCGACGTGAGCTCGCTGTGGAGGTGGCTGTTCTCGCCCAGCGCGGCATCCACCTCCCCGCCCAGGCGCTTGAGCCCACCCACGTCTGCCGAGATGCCGCCTTCGTGCAGGCTCGCCCCGCCTGCGCCGTACAGCACCTCCGGCTCCGCCGCACCGCTGCGGCGGCGGTGCGCGGCGGCCAGTGCCGCGCACATCGCCGCTGCGCTCAGCAGGCCCACGACGAGCAGGCCCGCCCGCTTCCGCGCGAGCGACCGCAACAACGGGTGCGCCTCCGCCGCGTCACCCTCCCCTTGGCTCATCGCCATCGTGGTCCGGGGTCGTGCGGGGGGATGACTGCGGTGTGACCTTTCGCTCCTTGTACAAAGTTTACCTCAACATTTTTTAGCAAAAACAAAAACGAAGATTGTGTCCCAAGTCGAAGATCCACTTTCATCAAGATGGCTCTCGAAAACCTCCCATCCAGCGGGCTGCTCTGCCAGATCTCGGAGAAGGTCGTCATCCCGCACGCGGTGACGTGCCCGCCTTCCGCCCCCATCGTGTCCTCTGCGCTGCCAGGCGGGCGGGCCCTGCTCTCCAGCGTTTACCTGGCTTCTCCCTGCTTACTTGGTCGTTCCTCCCTCGTTGTCTTTGCTGCCGGCAGTCTCCCCGCAGGCACATTCAGACCCGGGACGCGGCCGATGGCGAACAGTACCAGGTTGTGCACACCGACTCAACCAACATCCTGATCCGGTGGGTCTCATCCGCTCGCCGCGCTGCAGCTGCGGAATCTTGAGAGACAAGCAACAACTCTGAATGTGCGAAGGGGGGGCAGCCGCGTTAGGGTAAAAGGATGCTGGGTTAGTGCCGAGGCGTCAGGGTCAAGTGAAACGCTGACGCGTTGGGGTCAACGGCTTCCGCGCTAGGGTCAAGGGCTGCCGCGTTCGCGTCAAAGCCGCAGGCGCTACACCTACGGCTTTGACGCTAATGTGGCAGCCTTAGACCCACACGCGACAGCCTTTGACCCTAACGCGGCTCCCCCCCCCTTTGAACATTCAGAGTTGTTCCTTGTTTCTCAAGATGCACCCTCTCGGCCCTGTGTGCGCCCTTTCGCTGCCCCTTGCCCCTTCCTGCTCTTAAGGACCGCCTCACCGTGCAGGAGCCTGCAGCAGAAGCGAAAGAAGAACGCAGACGCTGTGAAGGACGGCGGGTGCGGGAAGGCAGAGGTGCAGGGAGACAAGGGCAAAAAGCGGTAGGTTCGCGAGCATGCGGTGTGCGTCGCCCCTGCTGCTCGTGTCCTGCTCTGTGAGACCAGCGCTGACGATGCGTGTAAGTCGCGCAGCGAGCACGAGGTTGCGTGCGCTCCGGAGGGTGCAAAGAGGCAGCTCGTCAAAGGCGGCTCCGCTGGGGAAAGCCGCGAGGCCCGGGCGGAGGGCGTCGCGGCTGGAGAGGGCTCACGGACTACAAGATCCTGTAGACCCAGCTGTGACACTGGTGATCCCGGCGCATCCGGACCGCAGAGCGTCGGCGGCGTTGCGGCGGCAGAGGCCGACTGCGTGTCGGACTGCCTGGGAAAGAGAGACGCAGAAGCAGAGGCCAGAAAATCGAAAGCGGGGGGGGCAGTGAGCGCTGGTGGCGCGGGCAAGGCGGGCAAAGGCAAAGGTAAAGCGTCGAGTGCAGGCGGAAAGGCCAGGAGCTGATCGTTTCTTTGAAGCATTCAGGACGGTATTGCTCTAGCCACTAATGCTCATGCCTTTCTACATCCACACTGAGGCACGCCCTGCAATCCAAACCCTAAATTCTCTTCTCCACATAGGGT
>Ga0315905_10005765_pt1 | contig 12597 bp, 10 predicted proteins | sample LakEriMetagenome_5_FD_203522 | JGI IMG/M metagenome (GOLD analysis project Ga0315905, IMG submission 203522) | Freshwater fungal communities from buoy surface, Lake Erie, Ohio, United States - Buoy 4 MA121 | ecosystem: Environmental > Aquatic > Freshwater > Lake | place: USA: Lake Erie, Ohio... | reverse complement strand
AGCCGTGGTACTGCCGCAAGATGCTTCTGTTCTGGGCGGCCTGATGAAAAAAAATGCCGGCGTGAAATTCCGCATTACAAGTGGTCAGACCCTGGAATACCGGTATTTGCTGGGCTGGCAAAAGTCCAATGAATATTACGGAAATGCGGTGCAGTTTAAAAATGTGCTGTCTCAGTCGGGTAATGAACTTGAAAATCCTCTGAAGATTTCCGGTAAATAAATTTCAAATTCGATGCGAGTGCAAATGCCAATCCTTGTGAGAAATTTTTGGATACCAGCCAGTATTTATTTTTTGCTTTTCTTTCATTCAGCTTTGTTTGCCCAACAGAATAAATTGCAGACCAATGCTGAAAAAGGTCCTCAAAAGGAAGGCCGCGATGTGGTTTTTGAGAAGAAGAAAATGCTGATTTCCATACTGGAAAAGCAGGAAGCCGACTGGAATAGTGGTAATCTGAATGCATTTCTTTCTGCTTACTGGCACTCGGATACACTTGTAACGGTGAATGTCCGTGGTGTTCAATACGGTATGGACGGGCTTGAACGCTATATGAAGCGAAACTTTCCAGATTCATCTTCCATGGGCCGTCTGGATTACGATGTCATTCACATCAGCCTTATCGGTGAAAATGATGCTCTTCTTACAGGAAAATGGCTCAGGAAAAACGATAAAAAATTCCGTGGCGGTTATTTCAGTATTCTTTTACGCAGGATTCATAACCGCTGGATCATTATTTCAGAGCATCTGGGCTAAAACAAATCCACGGGAATAATTCCAACCCTACACCGGAAAGCTTTGTCTTTGCATCTGAAGCGTTTTTTTACCTGACCACAGTCCAACGATTTTTTTGTTTTGATGTCCATACGACTTTCTCTGCTACTCCTGCTCTGCATTTCCTTCTCCTGTATTCAGTTGAAGGAAGTCGAGGAACCTGATTTTTTTTCTTTGCCGGAAGAGTTTCCGGCCATTAATGTCGAAGTTTTAGGGGATTCTGCCGAAATTAATGTCTTGTCTGCCAATAACATTGATGTTCCGGTAACGCTTTCTTTTGAAAAACCTGCAAACGGAACAATGATACAAAAGCCGGAAAACGGTAGGTTTTTTTACAAGGCTAATCCCGGTTTTTGGGGGAAGGACAAGGTAAATTACCAGATTTGCAGGGATGCGTCCTGCAGATCTGGCAGCGTAATTGTTGATATCAAGCCAGACCCTTCTGCCTGTTATCCGGTTTACGCACAAGCCGATACTTTTGAAATTAATCTTCCGGCCGGGCCGGGTAAAAAGGCAATACCACTTTTTCCGGGCGATGCTTACTGTAGTGGCAATACCCGTACCATCGCCTCTTTATCTGCTGGTCTGCGCTACCCTTCCATTTCAGATTCCATCCGTTTTACCAGCCAGTATTCGCGTTCTCAGCAAAAATCATTTTTGATTTCCTATTCAAACTCCGATCGCAGAACAGGAATGAAGTCACGCCATATGCAGGTGAACATGGTTCCGGAGCCTTCCTATTGCGACCAGTATTTTGAAGTGCTGAACAGAGAGGATGCAATCACCCTGGAGCGCGATGACACGCTGGAGATCAACAAGAGTTCCTTCGCCGCTTTTATTCAATCCTGTGACAATGATGCAGATCCAGTTTTTTTTCAGTTGGAAACCAGTCCCAATGTTGGGGTAAAGGCATTGGGCGCGGGAAAGTACAAGTTTTACTTCCGGCATGTGGGAATGTTTGGTGCAGGAAAAATCATTTACCGTTTCCGGAATCTTCGGGGGGTTACTGATCAGGGTGAAATGAGGGTGTCTTTTTATGGAAGACGAGGCCATTAGCATTCGTTTTCCAAAGGGTTTTGGAAACATTTCAGGATGGATGAAGGAGTGGGCTTGCTGGTCTGCTCTTTCTTTTTATTTTTGCAGAAATGAAGCCTGAGGTATTGCATTCAATCATTCAGGGATGCATACGGGAAGATGCCCGTGAGCAGCGGCATCTTTATGAGCGCTTTGCCAGGCCCATGCTTTCCATCTGCCTGCGTTATGCAGCCGACAGGATGGAGGCGGAAGATGTGCTTCAGGTTGGATTTATTAAGGTCTTTAAGTCCATTTCCACCTTTCAGGGGGGCAGTTTTGAGGGTTGGATGAAGCGGATTTTTATCCGGGAGTCAATTAATCAGTACCACAGCCGCAGGCGTAAGCCGCTTGATTTTGTAGAAGATAATTCGCCTGATTTACTGAATTATTCCGACGGATTTCAGGAGGCTGTTTCCAGCCTAAGCACCGAAGAAATTCTGCGCCTGCTTGCCGGCATTTCCGAAGGTTCCCGCATCGTTTTTACTCTGTTTGCCATTGAGGGATATGCCCATGCGGAAATTTCGGAAATGCTCGGCATCAGTGTGGGAACATCCAAGTCGCAGTACTCAAGGGCACGGCAATTGATGAAACTAAAACTTCAAAAAATCAGCTATGAGACAGGAAGATGAAAGAGGCTTCCTCTCAGGGAAGTTTGATGACTGGTCCGGCGAGCCGATTCCGAATGGCTGGAATTCACTTGACCGCAAAATAACCACTGCCCGGTACCGTAGAAATGCTCTGCTGGCTGTAGTTCCTGTCCTTTTTCTGTTGACTTTTCTCCCTGCATTAAAGAGAATTGATTTTTCTTCAGGTACTGAGAATTCCGGAAATAAGGTTTCTGTCCAACCATCCACTGAATCTGGTGCCAGGCCGGAAAACAGGTCATTTGAAAACCCAGGAAATGCTAAAATCCTTCAATCGGCTGAAGGTGCTCCGGGAGAAGAATTAATGCTTGTGGCTTCCACCGGAGAATCCGGGGCGCCCGCTTCAGATTTAAAGTTGCCTCCACCAGCAAAGGCCGGCAGCTTTCCAAAGGCCGCCTCCCGCCTTTCCTTTTCTTCTAGTGAAGAAAGAAGGAATTCTTTGGAAATCAGCTCCAATGATGGCCATGGCATAAGTCCTGCAAATGAGGAAGCTGTTGATAATGGCCTTCTTGCCGGGGGAAATCAGGATGGAGCTGCTTCTGCAATTGCTTCTTCAGAATTCCAGTCGGAGGTTTTGCCTATGGCCCTCAAAACAGCTCTTATTTCTGAAACGGCAAGTCAGTTAAAAATTAATTTTTCTCCGAAAATATGGCAGACCGAGTCCGCAACAAGAATACCAGGACCCGGATTTCAGAAATCATTTTCTGTTCAGGCTGCTTATGCAGTTACTTCTGTGCAACTCAATCATGCGCAAACCGAAGGCTGGAAGTATGGAATTCAAAATTCACGGTTCACAGCAGCTGGTGTGGTGTCGGCAGGCCTTCGCATGGAAAAACCTATCACACGCAATTTTGGTTTCTTTTACGGACTTGAATCCGGCATCTGGCTGCGCCGCATCGAATGGAAGGCCAGTTCCCGCACTGCTCATGCCTTTGAATATTCCCGAATTTCTTCCACATCCTATGCTGTAAGCCCGGTGATAAAAAGCCAAATGGAGCAAAGGAGCAGCCTGCTGGTTTTTGCCCGAAGTGAAATCGGAATCCGGAAAGCCATCAGCCGGAGAACTGGATTTCTGGCCGCAGCGCAGCTTTGGGCAAGAATTTCTTCCAAAGGATTCACAGATTTGGAAAATGGAGCATCCTTTACGACTGCTCAGGAGGCCATCAAACCCGGTTACCGTTTGGGAATCTGGTGGCAGGCTGGCGCCTTCACCCAGGCAGAGCTTAGTTTTTCATCGTCCCCGGAATCCCTTGCCCCCACCACCGCCGGTGCGGAGTTTAATTCCAGGTTGCTGAGCATTGGTCTCCGGCAATCATTCTGAAGATAATTTCAGGTACTCGGAAATCGCATTCTCCCAGCCCGGCCAGCTGGGATGTTCGTTGTGAAAGATCGCGTGAATCGGGAATCTGCTTTCTTTCCCTGCAAATAACTGTGCCTCTGCCTGCCTCCGAAATTTTTGAAATCCATTCTCTACCCGGAATGCAGCACTGCTGTCCATCAGGCTGAAGGGATGAACAAGCAGATTTCCCTGCTGGTTTTTTTCAAGGTCAAAAAAATGAAATGGATAGGCTGTTCCTGCACGAAAACCCGGAAATGCAGAAAATCCCATGGAGAAATCATCGCTGATGCCGCATTCTTCCAGCAGGCGGTAAGATTCCGGCAGCCGGTATCGCAGGTAATGAAAGCGCGAGGCCGTAACCGGCTGATCAAGGATTTTTTCCAGCCGTTTTTTTTCTTTCAGCAGCATTTCTGGTTTTTGGAAACTGGCATAGGAAGGATGAAGACCCGGAATCATTTCCTTGCTTAAGTTCCGGATCTGATCGCGGTACCAAGTGTTGGTATGAGGAAGTCCTTTGTCGTATTTTCCGTAATCCCCGACCCAGAAAAAAATCCGCCGGCTTTGAAGGTAATGCGTTGAAACTGGGCCGCCCAGGTTGTCGTAGGGGTCACTTTCTTTCCCCCGAAGAACCCTCATGCGGCTATTTGCAGCTGAAAATTTTCCCTGAATGAGCTCGGACAGGAGGGAGGCGGAATTCCGGAAAAGCCCTTTATGCAGATAGGCGGTGGGATTGTCCCAGTCAATGCTTAAGTTTATTGAGGCCGGTTTTTGGGGGAAGGAAAGACCCAGATTTTCCAGCTTCATCTGTAGCTGCGCAACCCAAAATTCCACCAGCGGCTGATGGCTGGTGTTTTCATCAAACAGGACCTCTTCCGGAATGCGGCCATGCTGATCAGCCTCCACGATTATGGTTTGTTCCCGGTACAGGCTAAGCAGAAAAAAAGCGGATCCAAACAGGTCATTGCGGGTTTCGCCCTGATTTGTGTGCAGAAAATATTCTTCAAAACCCGGTTTGAAAGCCACCCTTGCTTTGTTGTTTTCCCGTAGAATACCGGAATCGGGAAATTCCAATTGACCATTTCCGGGCAAACCATAATGGATGGCGATGGCATCTTCGGGCAATGGATCATCTTTGTCTGCAAAGGAATAGCTCAGTCCGAGGCGTCTGCCGAGGATTTCATCCAGGATGTATTCCAGCCGTGGACTTCGGAATTCAGCTCTGAAAAATATTGAACCGGCTTTCATTGCGAAAGCAATGTTAAGCATTTAGTTTTGTGCAGCTTTTAAAAAGCGCAGATTATGAAATTCATCCGGCTAATCGTACTGATTTTCCTGGCAGCAGGCTGGCAGTCCTGCTCTACCGAGCTTGAGGTGAATGCTCCTTACAAGGAAACCAAAGTGCTGTATGGTGTACTTGATCCCACGCTGCCGTTTCAGACCTTCCGCATCGGCAAGGGATTTCTCAGCGATGGCCGCTCGGCGCTGGATATCTCAAAGAACAGCCCGGATTCCAGTCTTTTCAGGCCTGGCAATCTGGAGGTAACTTTATTTGAAATGAAGCTTCTGAGTTCCGGCCGTTATGATACGCTTCAGAAGGTTAAGCTTTTTGCAGATACCATCAATAACAAGGAAGCGGGCGGCGACTTCTATGCACCCGATCAAATGGTATTCCGTACGCCGCTCATGCAGTTGGATACCCTGAACGCTGCCAGTCAGATCCGCTACCGGATTCTGGTGAGAAATAAAATCAGCGGAAAAGAATCTGAAGCCTTTACCCAGGTGCCTGGAAGGGATTTGCGGATTACCAATCCGGCATCCATCAACGGGGAGGGCCCGACCGGGAAAGAATCCTTTGAACTTATTCCCCTCCTTATGCGCCGCACCAATCCGGCCATTGAGGCCAGGGTATTCCGCAGCACGCATTCGTCTGCCATGCAAATGTTCTTCAAATGGAAGGTGCAGAATTTTTTCTCCGCTGATACCACCGAAGAGGTCTGGGTAATGAAGTCGGGTATCGAAAGCAATCTTATTCAGGCTGAGGCTTCTATAAAGATTGGTGCAGGTGTTTTTTATGATTTTCTGAAAGTCCAGTCAGCTCAGCGCAGGAATGCAGACCTGATTTCCCGGCGCCTGCTTCCCTGTGAGATGGAGGTTTATGCCGCCAATCAGGATTTCGACAATTACCGGGTGGTGAACGGTAACTACAATGCCATTACTCAGAGTCAGCCTGTTTATTCCAACATCAGCAATGGTGCTCTCGGCATTTTCTGTGCAGTAAACAGAAAATCTTTTCCGGTGAGCGTGAAACTGAAACAGACGGAAATTGACTCCATCAATAAGTATGCACCAGAAATGAAATTAATAAAATAAGATGCTCAGCGGCAAGACCAAAAAGTACCAGGTTCCCATGAATACCTATGTAAAAATCGGGATGTTCAATATTGTGAAAGAGTGGTGGTGGGCATTTCTGATTCCGCTGGTATTGCTGATTACGGGCATCCTGATCGGAGGAGGCTGGGCCTGGGGTCTGGGCATTACTGCTTTCGTGCTTACCATTCTTTATTTATTATTCTGGGCAGCGCAGTTTTATGGTCTCAGTCAGGTGCCACAGGGAAAAGCTCTTTTTGATAAGCTCAGTTATGAGTTTGAGCAGAAGCAGATTAAAATCATGAAGACCCAAAAGGAGGGAATGGTAATGCCCTGGGATAACATCAAAACGGCGAGAAAGGATAAAGATGCCATCATTCTGAAATTGTCTCTGGTTCAGTTTATTCACCTTCCTTACAGCATTTTCCAGACGGAAAACGACCTGAAATTCACCGAGCGTTTGCTCCGGCAGAAGGGATTGCTTTGAGATTTTCTGATCTCTGCTGAGGCCGATGGACCTGGCTTTTACCTTTCCATTTCTGCCTAAACACGTCCTCAGAAAGCCCTGAGTTTTTATTCATCACCAAAACATCGCCCTTCCGGCGAAGGACATCTATGCCGGCTTCTTCAGCTTGTTCTGCTCATTTTTTCGGCAAGCTGAAATGCATTGAGGGCCAGCTGAGCATCCGTCCTTGCCAGTTGTGCGTATGTTTTTTTTAGCTGAGCTTTAGTATCCGGCAGACTCTGGTGATGGGCAATCATTTCCTATTAAATTCTTTCCGGTTTGTATTTATCCTCCATCGGTGCCGCTTCGCTGCAACGAATTTCGAGAATAGGTCTCTGACTTGTGCTGCCGAAGGCGTATTTTTTGCCATTTGGGGTCTCATAACGAAGTTCCAATGCAACATCCGGGTTTAATGCGGATCACCGTTTAAAATAGAAATGAGCTGGTACCGGAAACAGGATTTTATTACCAACAGTAAAAGCCTGATTTCTGTTTCGCAGAGTTCTTCGGTTTGCAATGTTTGCTTCAGGTCGCTTTTGGGGAAATGATACTCTTCCCAGGCAAGATTGAGAATCTGATTTCGCGATTGTGTATCCAGAGGTGGGGTGAAAGCTATGCCTTCGTCTTTTTGGTTGTGTACTCACTAAAAATTCCCACTAAGCACTTATTGCAGAACATCTTGCATTAGCCTTTTGCTTTCTGAATCAAAAGTTTCCTTACGCCAGGAGACCTTCCCCGGGAATTACCCTCTCCCCGCTGATGAGGTAGCGCATTCCGCTGCTGATTTCCTCGCAAAGTACGCGGCTTCGCCTCAGTTCTATTTTCCGGAAAATCCGCATATCAAGTAAAAATTTTTGTCCGTCCGGCAGGCGGCGCAAGGCGCAGGATAGGCTGTTTTCCAACATATGCTCGGTAGGAAAATCCCCGGTTTCTACCATGGCCGTGGCAGTGATGCGGTATAAGCGGCCCGATTCCATGCAGCGAACCTCGCAGCGCGAGCGGAGGCTCCGGATCCAGAGGTAGTTTTTACCCTGAAAGCGAAATGCCTGACCAGGAGCAAGATCCATCACTTTCTTCTGGTTTTCACTGGCTTCCACAGGATTCAGCAGGGCGTGGAGCCGCGCATCGGTACAGGAAGATGCAGCCGGACTGAGCAGGTGAATCTTCAGCGCATCAAGAATTTCAGGCGGAAAAACGCCCTCGTGCAAGACGGGCTTCATCAATTCCGAAAATGCTGTTTGCCACTCCCTTCCATGCGGTTTGGTCCGGCGTTGGTGATTTTTTCGCACCAACAAATGCGCAACTTCATGCAGGTAGGTAACGAGAAAGGCCTCTTTTCCCAGGTTTCCGTTTACAGTAATGGAGTGAATTCCATTTCGGAAGGAGTAATTTCCGTAGATGCTTTTTCTGGGTTTGGTAATGGTAAGCTGAATGCGATGGGTCTTCCAAAGCGAAAAGCAGTAATCGATGCTCTGAACCGGAAGGTATTTTCCAAGAATTTCCGCTTCCTTCGCATGCATATTGCAAAGAAATCAAAGCGAAGGCAGCATGGAAAATTTTTCTGCGGATTACATCATCAATCATCTGGGGGAAGACCGTTCAGACTGGATGCAGTCGGGTTCTCCGCCGATTTTCATGAGCAGTATTTTTGCCTATCCAGATCTTAAATCCATGCAGGAGGCTATTCAGAAGGAGTCTTCCATGCCCTTTTATTCACGCGGTTCAAATCCGGGTCTGCAATTGCTGGAAAAGAAAATGGCTGCGCTGGAAGGAGGTGAGGCCTGCCTTTTGTTTGCCTCTGGTTCAGCAGCCATTGCGGCTGCAGTTTGTTCTCAGGTTCAGACCGGTGATCATGTGGTTTGTGTAAAAAAGCCTTACAGCTGGACCAGTAAACTGCTCAATTTATACCTGAGCCGGTTTGGTGTTCGAACAGATTTTGTGGATGGCGATGAGGAAAGTGTAAGCGCTGCCCTGAAACCAGAAACCCGTGTTCTTTATCTGGAGTCGCCCAATTCCTTTACCTTTGAAATTCAGGATATTGAGGCACTTTGTTGTCTTGTGAAGCCAATGGGAATCAAAGTGATCATCGATAACAGCTATGCAAGTCCGCTGTATCAGAATCCCCTGAAGCTGGGTGCAGACATTGTGGTACATACAGCAACAAAATACCTGGCCGGCCACAGCGATGCACTTGGTGGAATGCTGATTTGCAGCAGGGAGGACAGGGAAAAAATTTTTGCCGGTGAATACATGACCATCGGCGGAGTAATGGCTCCGATGAATGCCTGGCTGATCCTTCGTGGTTTGCGAACCCTTGCACTTCGTCTGGAAAAAAGTGCCGCCAACGGTCTGGCCGTCGCCCGGTTTCTGGAAGCTCATGCCATGATCGAGCGCGTTTGGTTTCCCTGGCTTGAATCCCACCCGGGGCACCAGATAGCGCGAAAGCAAATGAGTGGCTGCGGTGGTTTGCTGAGTTTTACACTCAGAACAAATGACCCGAAGCAGGTAGAACGCTTTGTAAATTCCCTGAAGGTCTTCCTCCTGGCCTGTTCCTGGGGATCCTACGAATCGCTTTGTTATCCTGCGCTGGCAGCTATGGATTCCGGGAATTATGGAAACAGCCCTTATCCCATGAACATGGTCAGGATATACTGCGGTCTGGAGTCCTCAGAAACACAAATTGCAGATCTTGATCAGGCATTAAAATTTGCCTTTGCTTAAACCTTTTTACGCGGGCAGTTGTCTTTGAATCATTGACAGTTCCGCTTTCATCGGACCTGATTACCAAAGAAAATTATGCTCAAACAAGTATCTGTTTTTCTTCTTACCGCCCTTATTTCATCTTTTGCCGGCACAGCCTTGCAGGCTCAGTGTCCAATCCCCAATACCTGTACCCCTGGCAATGCAAGCAATCCTCAGGCCAATCTCTTTGGCTGCGGGATCCTGCAGGTAAAAATCGGGGATACCTTTAATAATCTTACCGGAGGTACCTCGGAGGGTTATCAGGATTATTGCAGTCTTGGCAATATCCAGATTGCGCTCGGAACTCCAACAGCTGTTTACATCAAAACCGGGAACAACATTTCAGAGAACCTGAAAGTCTATCTGGATGTGAATAATGATCAGACTTTTACGGAGGCTGAGCTGGTGTTTTCTTCTACAAATGCCAAGGTCCATACCGGGTCTTTTGTTGTACCTTCCGGAATCACAGGTTTGCCTCTTAAGCTTCGGGTGACCTCCGATGCCGTGGTTTCTGCAGTACTTCCGGGGCCATGTACCACACCCGAATATTCACAGGTGGAGGATTATGCTGTGGTGCTGGGTGCCAATACCAGTCCGCCACAGGCAAAGTTTAATGTTTCAGATACACTTACTTGCTCCGGCTCAGTAACTTTTTCCGACCAGTCTCTGAACAATCCGACCTCATGGCTTTGGAATTTCGGCGATGGCCAGACATCTACCCAGCAAAATCCGGTGCACCAGTATCAGCAGGCCGGCCTGTATTCAGTTAAGCTGTTGGTTTCCAGCGCCAACGGAAGCGACTCATTGCTGAAGCCGAATCTTGTACGCTACAATGATACATTGCCTCGCCCTGCCGTTTGTTCGCCCGTTACGATTAACCAGTGTTGCGGCTATGGCATCAGCCGGTTTAAACTCAACACCATCGATAATTCCACAGGCCTGGGTTCTTACGAATCTTATGTTTGTTCGCAGCGTACCATCCTGCTTCAGGGGCTTCAATATACTGTTTCCGTCAGCACAAACCCCAATCAGAACCAGGATACCCGGGTATGGATTGATTACAATGACAACGGTATTTTTGAAGGAACAGAGCAGGTATATGAGTCGCTGAACAGCAAGAACCCATCCGGCAGTTTTGTGATTTCAGGTGATACTTCTGTTAAAACCAATCATCCTCTCCGGCTTCGTGTGATGAGTGAAGCAGCAGGTTCCCCCTTCTCGTCTTGCACCAATCTGGACAAGGGTCAGTGTGAAGATTACACTGTCTATATTTTACCCAACACCAATCCGCCGGTTGCCTCATTTGCCGTTTCAGCTGTGAATGGTTTCTGCCAGCCACAGTTTCAGTTTAACAGCACATCGGTGAATTCCATATTTCAGCATCATTGGTATTTCGGTGACGGTTCCGATACCATCACTACTGACAATGTGGTTTTTCATACCTACTCAGCTTTTGGAAGTTACGATGTGAAACTTGTGGTAACGGGTCCGTTTGGTTCCGATTCAGTCATCACTGAAAAGGCTGTTAATTATCTTGGTGCACCAAAACAGGCCTGTGCTGCTGCCACGCAAATTGGCGGTGGCGGTAATTTCGGGAGCGGCATTGCTTCTGTTGAATTCGGCAGCATCCGCCGCAGATCCGGTAGTTTTCAGGAAGGATATCAGAATTTCACCTGTACCGATCAGACCTCGGCACTCAGAGGTCAGCAGCTTGAACTCACCGTGCGGAATTCAGGAACCCAGAATTCAAAGGTTGCCGTATGGATAGACTGGGATAACAGCGGAACCTTTGAAACTTCTGAAACGGTAATGTTCTCACAGAATGATACCCTTCATACCGAAACGGTTACAATTCCGCTGACAGCTGAAACTGATAGTACTCTGCGTATGCGTGTTGTAACGCTCCTTCAGCAGGTGAATCAGGGTCCTAATTCCTGTGGCAATGTTTTCAACGGGCAGGCCGAGGATTATGGTGTGATTGTAAAAGCCATTACCAGTGCGCCGGTAGCCAGTTTTGCTGCTGAAAATCCACTGTCCTGCTCCGGAATTATTCAGTTTTCAGACAGTTCTTCCAATGTGCCGGATTCATGGTTCTGGGATTTCGGCGATGGCAATACCTCATCCGAGCAGTTTCCGGAACACAGCTACAGCAGCACAGGCACCTATACCATTACCCTGATTGTGACAAATTCTTTTGGCGCTGATACTCTGGTGCGGCCGGGTTATGTGGTGGTTTCCCAGTTAACCGGAATGCTAGCCTCCGAATGCCATCCGGTGGCTGCCGGAAGCTGCTGCCAGTATGGAATTTCGAAAGTGGTATTCGCTGGCATTGATCAGTCATCTGCTTCTGCTTCAGAAGGTTACAGGGATTTCACCTGTAGTACCATTGGCTCAGCGCAAATCGGTTCAAGTATTCCCGTTACAATTTTGAATTCAGGGACCAGCAATGAAAATGTAGGAATGTGGATCGACTGGAACAACGACGGTGCATTTGCTGACAACGAGCTGGTGCTTTCTTCCAACGGATCCACCACGCACGGCGGTAACATCAGCATTCCCGGAAATGCACCTGCCGGACTAGGCCTGAGGGTTCGGGTGAAATCTGTTTCAGGTAATGAGCCCATCGGTGGAGCCTGTGAGGATATGCAGTTCGGTCAAGCCGAAGATTATCAGATTGTTCTTACCGGTAATAATCAGCCGCCGCAAACGCTGTTCACCGCAAGTGAGATTCTCACCTGTAATAATACAATTCAGTTTACCGACACTTCCTTCAATGCACCGACCTCCTGGTTCTGGGATTTTGGGGATGGTACCACTTCCGACATTCGCAATCCAGAACATGTTTACCTCACGCCGGGTACTTACAGCGTGAGTCTTATTACCGGAAATGCTTCCGGACAAGATACTCTGGTAAAGGAGGCTTACATCACCATCATAGACAACAAGAATCTGAAGCCGGCACCTTGTACGCCTTCTACCAATAACCTGGCAAATAATCCCGGAATCGGAATTGTAAATGTTAACCTGAATACACTTAGCCGCCAGAGTGCACCAGCACCGGATGAAACCTATTCAGATAACTCATGCCAGTTCCGTACTACGCTGCTTGCGGGTCAGGAATATACAATTTCGGTGCAGACTTCCGGTAATTTTAATG
>Ga0315905_10005763_pt1 | contig 12599 bp, 10 predicted proteins | sample LakEriMetagenome_5_FD_203522 | JGI IMG/M metagenome (GOLD analysis project Ga0315905, IMG submission 203522) | Freshwater fungal communities from buoy surface, Lake Erie, Ohio, United States - Buoy 4 MA121 | ecosystem: Environmental > Aquatic > Freshwater > Lake | place: USA: Lake Erie, Ohio... | reverse complement strand
TAATATTATGTCATTTGACTTGGTTCTCAAGTTTTTTTTTTTTTAAAAAGAAAAAAAAAAGGAAAAATAAAAGAATAAATGGAAAACTAGATTGTAAAAGAGAAAGTAAGAAAAATTTTATCTATTTTTTGTCTTTCCCATGCATATATTTTTAATTCTGCAAAAAATTCTTCTGATGTTTTAAGTTGATCTCATGTCGCCTCAGGTGGATCAAATTTTTCCTCAAATGGTACTTCATATGAATCTTCGATAGTTCCCTAATCGGTTTCTCGATTTGATTGAATATTGGCTTGTGAGTTTTTTTTTCGAGGATTATAAAAAACTTCTTCTATTTGCACTATAATTAATGGTATTTAATTCAACAAAAAATTTTTTTACCAATGGCCTAAATTTATATATAGGTTTATTTTTTTGTCATTATAAATTAATATTGTCTTCCCTTTTTTCCGAAAATATTTATTTTATTATTGTAAAAAACTAAAAAGGGAGTTTTTGAAATTTTTCTGTACCTGAAGAGTTTTCTAAAATTCATCCAATGAGCAATAATTAATTTAATTGTTTTTTTTTCCAGATAATAATTATGAAAATAATAAATTAATTTTATTATTACTGATTTTTTTTTTAAAATTATAACTCCTCTAGAAAAAAAAATATTGATAAATTGTAAATTTTCTTCTTTAAATTCTATGGATTTATCACCTTCCCTCCCTAAATAAGATGACAAATTAAAAAAAAATAATCCTTTGTTATCATCGAACTCCAGAAAAAAAAATTTGTTTTCAAAAAAGAGCAAAAAAAATTTTTCAATAAAAACTCCAGACCAAAACAACTCAGGTTCAAAAAAAAAAAAATTTTTGAATTTCGAGTTATCTCCCACAAAATTCCTTAATCTTAGCAAAATGGTCTTGAATAAAAAATTTTTCATGATTGGACTTTTTATTTTTCGTTTAAAATTTTTAAGAATTTTTTTTCCTATTTTAAGTTTAGAAAAATTTACTACTTTATTTTCATGCCTATCGTTTTGGTTTGAACCTGTTTTTTTTTTTTGTTGAGATAAATTTTCCTTATTTTTATTTTGGGTAAAATTATATTTTTTTTTTTTAAGGTAATCTATTTTTTCTCTTTTTTTGATAATTTTACAATCGCGAAACATAAGTTAATCGTTTAAAATATTGATTTTGTTTTTTTTAGTTTAAATGTTCTGGTTCGATTAAAAAATTATGATGAAAATTATATCTTAGGTTTCCTTTTAAATATTTAAAATTTTATGTTTAAATGACTTATCTTTTTTTTTTTTGTTATTATTTTTTACAATAAATTATTTTCTGTAAAAAACATGAAAATCCAATAATTATTTGCAATTAACAAATTTTATTAAAGATTTTTTTTTGACGAATCTTAACAATCATTGGAAAATTATCATCAAATACAAATATTCAAATAAGAATTTTCAGAAAAAGAATCGGAAAACTCTCTTTAAAAAAAAAATTTCGATATATAAACTTTAAATAAGGCGAATCCAAACAAGAGGCTTTTGAATTCCTGATTTTTCTTGAAAACCTTATAAAACAAAATTAAAATTAAGAATTTGATTTTAGTTATATATTAAATACTTAGGGGTTGCATTGAATCTTGCATATGTTTTTACAACTTTATTTATTGCATTTAGAAAATCTTTCTCTGTTACATACTGGTTTCCATGTCTTATAGCAAACATTCCAGCTTCTGTGCAAATACTTCTTAAATCTGCCCCAGTACAATTTGGACAAAGTCGTGCTAGAAGTTCAAATCGTAAACTTTCATCATATTTCATTTTTTTAGAATGAATTTTTAAAATTCTAACTCTTCCTTCTAAATCAGGAAGACCAAATTCTATTTTTCTATCCAATCTACCGGGTCTCATTAATGCTGGATCAATAGTATCCGGTCGATTTGTAGCCATTAAAATTTTTATATTTCCTCGGGGTTCAAAACCATCTAGTTGATTTACAATCTCGAGCATTGTTCGTTGTACTTCATTATCTCCACCAACTCCATCATCGAACCTTGTTCCACCAATTGCGTCAAGTTCATCGAAAAAAATTATGCACGCGTTCTTTCTTCTTGCAAGATTGAACAACTCTCTAACCATTCTCGCACCTTCTCCAATGTATTTTTGAACAAGTTCCGAACATATTACTCTTATGAAACATGCATCTGTTCTATTTGCTACGGCCCTAGCAACTAAGGTTTTTCCTGTTCCTGGAGGTCCAAAAAGCATAGCTCCTTTTGGGGGATCGATACCCATAGTAGAATATCTTTTTGGATATAAAAGAGGATACTCTACGATTTCTCTAATTTCTAGAATTTGTTCTTTACAACCTCCTACATCAGAGTAAGTTATGTCAGGTTTTTCTTCAACTGCCATCATAGTTACTTGAGGGTCAATTTTGGTGGGTAATGTTATTTGGATTTGATACTTACTTCTATCCACCCCCACTCTTACCCCTTCATTCAAATCTGTAGGGGAGACTTTTTCTCCAAGACCAACTAGAAATTTTCCAGTGTGTTTAATGTGGACGATAAACTTTAAATTTTCAGAATCAGATTTTAAAATTTGAGTACAATTTGCAATCTGTAAAGTTTGATCTTCTTCGACCAAGACTTTGTCCATATTTAAATTCCATTTTTGCATCGGGGATAATCCAAAAAAATCATCTTTTTCCTCTATCAAAATGTTAATTTTGTTGATTTGTTCATTGATTGAATTTATTTTGAATTTTGATATTTCCTCTAAAAATTTTCTATAATAAATTATAAAATCTTCAATCATATTTTATTTATAAATTAAAAAATAAGCATTTAAAATTTTAATAAATTAAAAATTTTTGAAGGATTTATGGGTCTAATTAAAATAAATTGTAAAAGCGATGGGATTTGTAGTTCTTTTTTATATGAAAAAAAAAAAACTTTGTCAATTGGAGATTCCTTAGGAAATATTAGAATTTTTAATCTAAAAGAAAAATTAAACACATCAAAAATCATGCATATTCATGACTTAGAAATAACTAGAATAACTGTAATGGGTTCCAATTTGTTATCCTGTTCACTGGATTCTAAGCTTAAGGTTTGGGATTTGAATAAATGGTGTTTGATAAATTCATTTATAGATCACCGGGGATCTATAAATGATTTGGATGTTCTTGAAAGAAATATTTCTACGGTAAGTGACGATGGTGATTTAAGATTCTGGGATACAAGAAGCAAAACTTCAATTGGGAAAATTTCACACGGATTCAATTTAACTGGTTGCCGTTTTTTAAACGATAAAAACTTAATTTTATCCCACGGGATTACCGATTTCTTGTATTTATGGGATTTAAGAATGACTCGAAATTTTCTAGCTCAATCAAAGATTTTAAAAAAGTCTGCCTGTTCAATTTTATCTTTATGTGTATCAAGAATTTCAAATTTTATTTTTATTTTAGATTCTCAATACAAAGTTCATCGTCTAAATAGTCGGGTGAAAAAAAATGGACCAAAATGTAAAATTTTCAAAAAAGATATTATGAAAGAAAAAATTTTTCACAGAAATATATTGAAATTGAATATAGATGACAGGGGAAAATTCATTTTAAATGGTGATCTTTCGGGAAAAAGTTTTATAAGAAGTCAAAAAAATGGCAAAATTTTGAACCAGTTTAATGATCATACTACTCCAGTAAAAGAAGTTATGATCAGTTTTGCCCTAAAAATGTTTATTTCTTGTAGTGTTGATGGATTAATTGCTGTAAGAACGTTTTAAATATCAAAATTTGTAATTTTTCTTCTTCACAAAAAAGGACCAATTGTTTTTTTTAATCCTTTTGAAATTCTGTAGTAAGCAATACTGCTTTCTCCATCAATCAAACTAATATTAAAAATAAAAATTTTCGAAGGTATTTTGAAGTTTTGAAATAACTCTAGGTTGAATAAATATTCTAACCTTATTATAGAAGTGTTTAAATTTAGTGGGAAAAAAACCTCTAATTCTTTTTTTAGACCATAAAATTCCTGAGCAATTCCCATGACAATAAATCCATCACTTTCTCGACTTTTTATAATTTTCAACCTTTTCCATTTTCTAAAAATACATAAATCATTAAAAATTTGGAAAATCATTAATTTTTTTACTGAAATCCCGTTAAAAAAATAATTTTTATTCTTCCGATAAAATATTTTAAATTTAAAAGATTTCCAAAATTTCATAATCTTTCAACACTATAAAATTTAATAATTTATTGTTTCAAAAATTTTAAGATGATTTAATAAAATTAACCCCTTAAAATTGTGGATTTTTTTGAAATTACACAATTAGTTTAATTTTATTTAACACTTAGAAACACCAAAAATAATTAAAATATATACGAAGAAACCTACAGATTTGGAAGTTAATTAAAATCATAACAAGGAAAAAATAAAAAGTCAAAAACAAAAATTTTTTTCAAGCGTCACAATATACTATTTGAGTAAATTTTAATTTCTTGATTATTTAAAACTTTTTTTAATTTTCGAGATAAATATGAGTTTTAGGTAAAATTTGGGTTTTAATAGAAATTTTTTGAATTAAATTATTTCCAGATGGTATTTTTTCCATGACACCCCCAATTAAATTTATAATGTTATTCCTAAGACTTTTCAAACAATTATTTTTGGAAATTTTAATTAAAAAAGCGAACAAATTTAAATCAGATGTTCTACAAATTGCTAAATTTTTAACAATTTCTACTGATATATCGTTTTTTAGATCTACTTGAATTAGTTCAGGGAGAATTTTTTTGAAAATCCTATTATTAGCATCTATCAAAAAGTTTTTAACTTTTTTGTCAATTATATAAATTTTTGAATTTATATTTTTTTGTTGAAAATTTTTTCTTAATTTAATATCCTCAAAAAATTTATTTAAACCAGAAATTTTTCTAATACTTTTAATCCAGAAAAATGAATTAGCTTCTTTTTTTATTTTTCGATAATTATTTGATAAAAAAAGATGGAAAACTTTTTTCTGAATTTTGTATGGAAATGGGAGAGACACTATGAAATTTGAATTTGAAATTTTTTTTCCTTTTTTTTTAGAAAATTCAATATTTATTTGGTTTTTTTTATTTGATTTTTTTTCTAAATCTACCCACTTCAAAATGGAACACAGTTTTCTTTTTTTTATTGGTAAAAATTGTGAAGATACTCTTCTAGGTAAGATTTCACCATTTAATATATCTTTCATTTGTTTTTTGAGATTTCTTAAAATTTATTAAGACTCAAATTATATTTTAAAAATTGTTTACCTATCGTGGGATTCGAACCCACGACCAACAGATTAAGAGTCTGTCGCTCTACCAACTGAGCTAGACAGGTTAAATCTAAATGTTTGAATATTTCCATTTATAAACATTTATAAATTTATATTTTGATTTGCTTCGTTTTGGAATAGGTGAAAACCAAGGAAAATTTCCCGATAGAAAGGATTGTATTAGCATATAATTATTTAGTGTATGGTTATGTTTACCACCTTTCAATAACAAATCTTTTCTTTGATCAAAATTCTTTAATTTTTTCTTCATGCTATCTCCAATGATTTTATGTACTGTATCTAAGATTTCTTTAGAAATTTCACCTGTTTTCTCTACTTTTATTGTTCCTTTTAAAATCCCCCATTCTCCCGACGCTTCTTCTCCGGAAATTGTGCCCGGTGAATCTATTAAGAATATATTTTTTGATAACTTAAGAAATTGCCATAGTTTAGTCTCTCCTGGAATGCAACTTTCGCTAAGTGACTTTTTACCAATTAAAGAATTTATAAAAGAAGACTTACCTACATTGGGATATCCTATAACTCCAGCAAGAATAGTTTTTTTTCTGGGAAAAAATTGTTTCTTTATTTGTCTTATAACTCTAAGGACCTTTTTTTTTTCATTTTCATTTTTATCTTTACAAAAAAAACCAAAAACCAAAAAATGTTTTGAAAGAACTCTAATCCAATTTTCTGCAATATTAAAAGGTATAAGATCACATTTGTTTAAAATTATTAGAATTTTTTTAGATTTATACTTATCTTTTTGAGTTAAGAACGATGGCCAAGTACCCATTGGATTCCTGATATCTAGAATGAAAAAAATGATTTGACATGTAACGAAAACCTTGTTTACTTCAGAAAATATTCTTCTATTTTCTCTAGTTATTTTTTTAATGTCCCTAAAAAATTTTATTTCTTTATTCATTTTTATTTTATATGAGGTTGCCTATTGGATATCTCTAAAATATGTAAATTGGTTTTGTAGTAAATTTTTCATAACGTGATATGTTTAATTAATTTAAGTTAAAATATTTTCATGAAATTCGAGGATATAGAAGAAAAAAAAGTTAAAACCATACAATTTGGGATCCTTTCCCCTGAAGAAATCAAAAGATTTTCGGTATTAAATATAGAATCCGATCTTACTTTTGAAAATAATTTACCAAAGATGGGAGGTCTGATGGATTCTAAACTTGGTGCAATTGATAAAGAGTTGTATTGCACTACTGATTTTTCATCATACATTGAATGTCCAGGGTATTTCGGTCATTTAAACCTAAATAAACCGGTTTTCCATGAAGGTTATATGGATTTCATACTTTTAATTTTACGTTGTATTGACCATACCGATTCTAGGCTTATTTTAAACCCTTATTCAAGAAGAATAAAGAATGTTCTAAAATTGAAAAATCCTCGACAAAGGCTAGGTATAATTTCAAAATTGTGTACGTATGCATGTGGTTTATCCAGGCTTAAGAAATCCAAAAAAACCCTTCAAGAAAATTTGATCGATTGCAAAATTTCTTTGCAACCTAGATATTCTCGAGATGGATGGTGTATAATTGCAAAGTTTGATGAAGAACTTACAAGTGAGCCCTTACGAGTATTAACGGCAGAAAGAGTATATGAAATTCTCAAAAATATGGCTGATGTTGACTGTAAAATAATCGGATTAAACCCTAAACTTTCAAGACCAGATTGGATGATTTTGACTGTTTTACCTATACCACCCCCTACAGTTCGGCCATCCGTAATGTTTGATGTAAATACCCGTGCAGAAGATGATCTTACTTTTAAACTAGGTGATATAATCCGAACAAATAAATCACTTGGAAATCTTATTATTTCTTGCGCTCCTATAACGATTATTAATGCAGAAATCAATTTACTTCAATATCATATTGGTACATACATGAATAATAATGTTCCAAGTTTGGCAAAGTCTTTACAGAAAAGTGGGCGACCAATTAAATCTTTAAAACAAAGACTTCAAGGAAAAGAAGGCCGGGTAAGAGGAAACTTAATGGGAAAAAGAGTTGATTTTTCTGCAAGAACAGTAATAACACCAGATCCAAATATAAAATTAGAAGAGATAGGAGTTCCGTGGAGTATAGCGTTAAATCTTACTTACCCTGAAATTGTATCACATTTTAACCTTGAAATTTCCAAAAAAATTATAGAAAATGGACCGAATTGTCATCCGGGAGCAAAATATTTAATACGCAACGATGGTAACAGAATTGATTTAAGGTTTGTTAGAAAAACTTCAGGAATTAAAATTGAACCCGGATATCAGATCGAAAGGCATCTGCAAGACGGAGATGTAGTTTTGTTCAACCGCCAACCATCTCTGCATAAAATGTCTATGATGGGCCATGTGGTAAAGATAATGCATTATTCAACTTTTCGTTTGAATTTATCCGCTACTAGTCCATATAATGCTGATTTTGATGGGGATGAGATGAATCTCCATTTGCCTCAAACTATTGAAGCGAAAGCGGAGCTAATTAATTTACTATTGGTTCCAAATTGTATCGTATCTCAACAAGGAAATAAACCCGTGATAGGGATTGTTCAAGATTCTCTTTTGGGTGGTTTTTTATTGACTAAAAGAGATAGTTTTTTGACAAAATCAGAATTCATGCTTCTTTCATCTCACTTGGAAAACGGGAAAAATTTACTATCGATTCCCACAATCCTTAAACCAAATTTATTATGGACAGGAAAACAGCTTATTTCACTCATTATTCCTCGAATAAATTTATCAAGAGTTTCCTTGAGTCATTCTGAAGAACACTGTTCAGATCTATCTTATAATGATACCAGAGTTCTTATAATCAATGGAGAACTTTTATCAGGAATTATCGACAAAAGAACAATTGGAGCCTCTAACGGGAGTATTATTCATGTTATATGGAAGGAATATGGTCCTGAAGAAACTACACAATTTATTTCTCAATTTCAAGTAGTCGTAAACAATTGGCTCATTTGGAATGGTTTTTCTGTTGGTATTGGTGACACAATTTCCAGCTCGGAGATAAATGAAAACGTCTATAAAATAATCAATAGCGCAAAAAAAAAAGTTGAGCTTGTGGCCAAAAAAGATTTAATAAACTTCAAAGAAAATCTATCAAATAAAATAATTAGAGATAGTTTTGAAAATCAAATCAATAAACTTTTGAATAATGCAAGAGACATGTCCGGTTCTGATGCGCAAAAAAAACTAGCCGACACAAATAATATAAAAATTATGGTTGTATGTGGATCAAAGGGTAGTTTTATTAATATTTCACAAATTATAGCATGTGTAGGTCAACAGAATATCGAAGGAAATCGGATTCCTTTAAATTTTAAAGGAAGATCTCTTCCACATTTTAAAAAATTCAATACAAAGCCAGAGACAAGGGGATTTGTTGAAAATTCCTATATTAAAGGACTTAATCCTAGTGAGTTTTTTTTTCATTCTATGGGTGGTCGAGAAGGTTTGATTGACACGGCAATTAAAACTTCGGAAACAGGGTACATACAAAGGAGATTAAGTAAAGCTATGGAAGACGTATCTATAACATATGATCTCACTGTAAGAGATGGTCAAAATGGGATAATACAATTTTTTTATGGAGAAGACGGTATGGATGCGGCATTTCTTGAAAATAAAGAACTAAAATTAGTCAAAATGTCCGATAGGGAAATGGAAGCAACATACCGTATTAATTTTCGTTCTCCTTGCATGGAACTTGATCAGAGCGGTTTTAATTTCTTAAATGCTGAAATTAAAAAAACTCTCCACGAACAACAAAATTTATTAGTTGAGGAATTTACTCAACTAATAAAAGACAGAGAGGATTTGAGAGAAACTTTAACAGATACAAAAGAAACAATCGTTCCTTTGCCAGTGAATGTCGATAGGATCTTGTGGAACGGGTGTAATTTATTTCCATCGAGTAAAAGTAATGAGGATCAACAACCTTCTGATATAATTCGGGGAATAAAAGATTTAGAAAACTATTTTATCGGATCTTTGTGGCCAGAAAGACACATAACATGCGAAATTGTATGCAATTGTCCAAAATGTGAAATTAAAGAAAACGTTAATTCTTTGTTAAGAATTCATGTGAGATCATCTTTGTCATTTAAACAGGTTTCTTTTAAGCATAAATTATCTAAGGATGCTTTTTTTTGGGTCCTTAACGAAATCTGTATTCAATATCGAAAAGCAATTGCATCACCTGGAGAAATGGTCGGAACGATTGCTGCACAATCAATAGGACAACCAGCTACACAAATGACCTTAAATACTTTTCATTATGCAGGAGTATCTGCTAAGAATGTAACATTGGGAGTTCCAAGATTAAAAGAAATCATAAATGTTTTCAAAAATTCAAAAACCCCTTCTCTTACAATTTATTTACATAAACATTGTTCTTCTTCTCCAAAAAGAGTTAAAAGACTTCAACAAGCGCTTGAATATACCAGTCTAAAAGGTATTTTAGATGAGACACAATATATATATGATCCTGATCCTTTTAAGACAGTTTTTTTTAAAGATAGATTTTCATTAGAAACGTATTTTGAAATTCCTGACGAAATAGCATATTTTTCAAACTACGGTCCATGGGTACTAAAGATGACTTTACGACGAGATGAATTTGTTGATAAAAAATTGAACGCAAATCAATTAATAGAAAAAATAAATAGAAAATCCAAACCTTTACCACTTTTTATTACAACTTCAAATGAAAATTCAGAAACTATTTTATTTCGATTAAGAATATTATGGCCAGGAACAAACACTGATGTTATCATGAAATTTCCTTCTTTTGAAAGAAGGTTTTTAACTAGAATGAATCACTATATTGTTAATATGAACATAAAAGATTTTGGTACCGTTGATTTAAAACGAATTTATGTAAGAAGAACAGAAGTAAAAGGATTTATTTCAAATAGCGATGGAATTGTTAAAAAATTTCAAGAATTCATTTTAGATACAGAAGGGACAAATTTAAAATATATTTTAAATTATAATGGGATTGATTTTAGACGCACCTTATCCAACGATATTATTGAGGTATGTAAAATACTTGGCATTGAAGCTACACGAAAAATTTTGATTCAAGAACTTAAAAATTTAATATCCTTTGATGGCAGTTATGTTAATTTTAGACACCTTGCTCTCTTAGTTGATGTAATGACACATAAAGGAAAATTGATTAGTATAACTAGGCACGGGTTTAATAAAATGGATGTAAGTCCAATCGCTAGATGTACATTTGAAGAGACGGTAGATATATTATACCAATCTGCGGTATTTGGAATTTGTGATGATCTTAAAGGGGTTTCTTCAAATATTATGGTTGGAAATCTAGCCCCGATAGGAACAGGGTCAATAGATCTATTTTTATCTAAAAATTACGGAAAAATTGAATTAAGTTCTTAAATTTTTAAAGGATATTATTATTTATAACATAATAAATTAGTTTATTAATATGAAAAAAACTCAACCAGATGACTTACTTTTTATTTTAAAAATATTAAAGAAAAGGAAAATACAATATTTTGACAAAAGAATCCCCCTTATTTTACTTTGTTTGATTTACCGTAAGTAATTGATTTATAGTATTAATATTCGCAATTAATTTTAATATTTAAGACTTTCTTTGGAATATTTTTTATACTGCCAAAATTTTAACAAACTTTCGAGGAACAACTTCAACAAAAAAAAAAGATATTACTTTGGCTTGTATATTTTTTGCAAAAAAAATTGAAAAAAAAACTGATAAAATTTTTAAAAAAGATTTTTTTAAAAACATAGAAAATTCTAATTTTTTCAGAGATACAACCAAAGCAAAAAAAAACAATGTTTTTAATAAAAAAAATTCAGTAAAAACAAATAATTTAAGAATTGTTTAATGATTCTTTGAAAAACTCGAATTAAACTATGGTATAAATTTAGATAAAATGATTTGTAAAAAATTTCATTAAAACTGGAAAAAATTTTCAAACTTTAATGTAATTTTTGGTCCTATTTCCTGAAGTCTTACATCTTTTCCAGATGCTGAGAATATATATCTATAATATCGTATAAATAAAAAATTTTTCCTTTTATAAAAACTTAAGATTTGTCTCCCCTCAAAATTCGGTAAAGTGTAAAAAAATTTCTTCATCATAACTCCAATGACCCTACCGATAGGGTCTTTAAAATTATCAAAAAGAAGTTCAGGGTTATGGGAAGAAATTCTACCACTTCGTTGAATATTATTTTTCAATATGATTGAAATTAAACTATATTTAGCTAAAAAATTGTGTTTCAAGTCAAAATGCCAAAATTGAATAGTTTTTTCAATATGCTCGAGAATAACAACCAAATTTTGAGTTTTTTTTAGTTTCAAATATGAAACAATCTGTCTCATTTTATATTTATTCCTTTTGAAATAAACGGAGTTTGGAAAAATACTTTTTAAATCATGTAAAATGAAAAAAATTGTTTTGCTTGGTTTGATTGAGGTTGTAAAAACAGTGTCTATTAAATTTTTCATCATATACTAATAATTATATATATAAAAAATAAATACTAAAGCATACGTGGCCGAGTGGTTAAAATTACACAAAAGGCGAGAGATTAGAAATAAAAAATCTCTTGGGTTTTCCCGCGCAAGTTCGAATCTTGTCGTATGCGATTTAATGGAATATTTTTGTAATGAGTGTGGTGGAATAGTTGATATTTATTTATCAGATTTGATCATATGTAATTTCTGCGGGTCAAGAGTTTTGTACAAATCAAGAACAAAACAAATTCTTCAGTATGAAGCCAGGAGATCTAAGGAAAAAAAAATTTAAATAAAAAAAAACCAATTATTTTTTTGTTTTAAAACTTCATATTTAGATTTTTTTAATTAAATTTTATGTTTTTTGGACAATTTTTAATCTAAAAAAAAAGGCCTCAAAAAAGAAAATAGTTTTTCAAATTTGTTTAGATTTTTTTCTTTTTGAATAAAGAAATAAATAATTTAATTCGGATCATTTTAAATATTCACGCTTCTTAAAACAAAATATTGTTTTAATAAAATTAAATATTTAAAATTAAAAAATGTATTTTGTAAAATAAAAACGAATAAAAAGATTGGGAAAAATTGAAAAGTCAAAAAAAAATAAAAAATATCATAATTGGTATCATCCCTTTTTTAACTACCCTTTTAAGACAATTTTGGGTGAATTATAAAATAACGAATCGTCGGATTTCTGTTAAATCAGGATTTCAAGGAAACAACCGTTCAGAAATTGTATACCG
>Ga0315905_10005762_pt1 | contig 12601 bp, 20 predicted proteins | sample LakEriMetagenome_5_FD_203522 | JGI IMG/M metagenome (GOLD analysis project Ga0315905, IMG submission 203522) | Freshwater fungal communities from buoy surface, Lake Erie, Ohio, United States - Buoy 4 MA121 | ecosystem: Environmental > Aquatic > Freshwater > Lake | place: USA: Lake Erie, Ohio... | reverse complement strand
GCACAGCGTCGGCTAGCATGGCGGTGCAGGCGTACCAGCCTCCGGGACCGGCGGTGAAGTCTAGCATCGTGCCGGGCAAGAAGTGGGAGTCGTACGGAGGCTACGACCCCAAGGATCGCAAGACATTGGCTGCGGAGGTGGCACCTGCAGCGAGCACACGGACTGTGGCGACGCCAATGTCAACCACCACTCCGCCTAACAGTTCGCCGGCGAAGAAGTGGGAGCCGTACGGCGGAGGCTACGACCCCAAGAACCGCGGCAGGCCTACACCTTCTGCGGCAGGGTCGGCAAGTGCCGCCAACCCGTCGCCCGCTAGGAGTACAGTTACATTAACTTGGGGGGACCATGTCCTCGCCGAGTTTGAGCGTAGCCGTAGCCCGTCCTCGCCCCCAAGGGGGGTTTCGCCTGGGCGTCCTTTGCAGGTAGTAATTCTTGTATTGAAATAATACTTTGTTCTAATATTCAAGGTGTATCTACTGATACAAGTGATACGAAAATGTGCAGATCTCTTGGGGAGACCATGTCCTGGCTGAGTATGGGAGCGGGGAGGCTGCCAAAGGGAGCGGGGAGGCCGCCAACCCGTCGCCCGCAAGGGGGGCGTCTCCGAAGAGGGGGTTGTCGCCAAAGAATGTCAAGATTACTTGGGGGGACCATGTCCTGTACGAGTCTCCCTCTTCTGATTCCAGCTTGGTGGGTGGCACGCAAAGCAGCACGCTTATGTGTGTGTGTGTGTGTGTATTATATATGTATATGCACACACAAACACACACACACATGCACACAACCACATATTATATAGATGAGCATGCCGGCCAAGAAGTGGGAGCCTTACGTGGGGTATGCTCCTAAGAAGTCAACGGCACGTGCTGTGTCTACAGAGACGCCGAGCGATGTTGCTAAGACAAAAACAGATTCTCTGAGTAGCGCGCGGGCCAAGTCATGGTCCCCCCCAATAGGTTTATCTATATACTATGCACATACAACATTGTATATATACATATATTACGTATGCATGTATGCATGTATGCATGTATGTATAGGATATGTCCCCAGTGGTTCCAGGCCTGCACAAGCTGTAGAATCGAAGAAGTGGACCCCACCAATCTCTCAGGTGCTTTGAGTGCCCATCCCTCCCTCTTTCCCTCCCTCCCTCCCTTGCCTCCCTTGCCTCCCTCCCTCCCCTCCCTCCCTCCCACCGTGCGTGCGTGGAGGTGGGATCAGACTTCGATTGGTATGGCAGGCGCCGTTGACGTTTTCTTTTAGGAAGTTTTTTTTTTATTGCTGGCAATATGTGTCGGCACCTGTGCCGGGGTAAACACACACATCTATGTGCGTGCGCTGGTTGCACGTCTCTCGTGGCTAGTGTCGGTGCAGAGCAAAAGTTAGGACACTCAAATTCTATGTCTCTCTGGCTCTCTCTCTCTCTCTCGCGCGCGCGCTCTCTCTCTCAGGCGGTAACCGAGAAAGGCCAGGAGATCTTCAGGATTCTCGTCAACGCTCTCACGCTTTCGAAGGCTCTGGTTTCAGTGAGCGGGGCCGACAAGTACGAAGCACCGCCCACGGAGCAGGTGCACGCTGTGCGCGCAGAATAGTGGTAGCAGCTAGCAGCTTTGTTGTAGTAGACTGGTAGAAGTAGCAGACCAACACGAATTGGCTCACAGACTGATGACGTGGGGGGCAAACCAGGGGGGGATGGTATCGGAGCCCTTGACCAAAGCCTTTGATAGACATGAGGAGCTCTTCAAAACTCTCTTCAATTGCCTCCTGCTCTCGCAGACCGCGTTGCACCAGACTCTCGCTGTAAACGGGGCGGTCAATAACGTTGTGAAGACCCGTGGTCAGGTCAAACTCGACGTGTTCAAGGAATCGTACCCTGCTACCGCTCGTTCGGCAGCACGCCGCAAGTAGAGGGCGTGCTGTCTCGCGTGCGCTGCCCGAATGAACCTGGCTACCTGAATGGGGTGCGTGGATGGAGGGCATTGGCAAAGTTGGGAGCTCAAAGCTGGGTCCAACACATTTTGAATAGCACTGATTATAGTTGCTGTACAAGCCCAAGCGTTTTAGCGCCTTGGTACTCTACCTGCACATAGGCTATACCGCAATTAATATTCACATAGGACATTGTTAAGTGTCCTACTTTTTTTTCATGTTGCATGTAAATAGACATACAGTGCATTCTCCAACTTATGGTCGATATCGACTAAAATGGTGCAGTTCCATTAGCAGCTCCGATTGACCCTACAGCTGGTCAGATGAGATATCGGCAAGATTCTGGATCCTGTTCGTTGTTCTCGAGCAGCACGAGGATATCGGCAATGTCTGACCACGATGGTCGGTCGTCAGGCTTGGAGGACCAGCATTTCTGCATCAGCGCATACACACCTGCTGGGCAGAGTGCTGGCGGAGGCAATCGGTGTCCATGCACGAAGACTTGGCGCTGCAGCTCATCGTCTGACATATCAAGGTATGGAATGAGTGCAAAGGTAAACACTTCCCACATGGTCACGCCAAAGCTCCATACATCACTCTTCCAATACCAGCAATTCTCTAGGTACACCTCTGGTGCTGTCCATCGCCAGGGGATCGGCAAGTCATCCCCATCCTCCCTGCGAACCTTGCTGTCGTCGACATCTTGAAGTGCGCAGGCCAGGCCGAAGTCCGAAACTTTGACCCACACGTCGAGCACAGAGCTCTCGTGAAGAGAGTGCACAAGGATGTTGCGAGTGGACAAATCCCTGTGCAGCACTCCTTGCAGACGAAGAGACATCATTGCTTCGCAAACTTGCTGCAATATGCAGAGGCGGGATGTCACCGACAACATGCCCTCCCAAACTTCTAGCTGTATATCCAGACTGCCCAGCGGAAAATACTCTTGTACCAACCACACAACATCTGAATTATCACGTGCCACTCCATACAGCACTGGCAGGTTCGGGTGTTTTTTGATTTGATGTAGCATTGCAACTTCTGCCAGCGCAAGCCGAGAGGATGCGGCACGTATTGCTAAGGCTGCCACTGGCTTGCTCCGGTCCAGGAGGGCTTTGTACACAGTTTTGTAAGACCCGTGCCCGACTGGCGGAACCTGAGAGGGCGATTAAAGAAAAATAGTACAGTAAGGGCGTCTTAACTGCGTTCGACATGCCCACACACACACACAGACACACACACACACACACACACAAACTTAGACACACACACACACACGAGCACACACAACCATAATTTCAAGACGGTCAAAGTCTATAGTAGAAGGCATCTTCTCAGGCGAGAGGGAGCCGCACGAAAGATTAGCGTGATGCTTGGGGTGCGGAGGAGTTGCGGCAGGTGTAGCATATGTGGAAGTCGATTTCATGTCTGTGAGCTCTCGTGATATGTCAATTGGCAATGTCGGGCTGAGATGCTGAGGAGATGAAGGGTCGAGAGTGGGGGGCGACGATAATTCTGGCACCCATGCATTCGTAACCTGAATGATTTCGGGTCAGTTCGGCGCCACGACACAAGAGAATTGAGGCAGCAGGAACAAGTGTGCAAGTCAGTACCAGATGCTTTTTTTGCTGAGCTCCCGCCGGCGAAAGGCAAACGCTAGTTGACGGGGTAGGAGGCAATGCCCGAACAGTATGGTCTGGCGAGACTGTTCCCTTACCCTGCGACTGACTTCCACACGTCTCCAAGCCCTTCTCTACATTTTTACCCGTATCCAAGCCTTTCTCGAATTCTGGCGTACTTGGCGGGCAGATCACATCCGTCGTGCCCCCAACAACAGAGCTGCTATTCCCGTAAATTGTGTGGCAGCCAGGCATCCCAAGAACGATGGACATCATGAATACCAAGCGCCGATCGTTTCCTCCTACACCGATTACTCCGCCTTCACCTCCAGCCCCTCCACGGCCACGAAGTCGTGAAACTTGCAGCCTCCTCGATGTACCCTTTTCTCCCGCTGCTAACCGCATGAAATCTTCTGTGTTGAACACTTGGTGCCCATCTACGCTATCAACTTGATCACCGACTCGCAAATACGGTCCAATCGCCTCTGCCGCACCACCTGCAGAGCCTCACTTCACACGTCAGTCAAATCACTTGTTGACGTCCAAAATGCAGTAGCAATCATGTAAGCATGGTCTAGAGGAAATATGCTCAACAAACCTTTGGCAATGCTCGAAATGAGCACGCGTGCCTTTTGTTCGGCCACCATCAAGCCCAACCCCCGCGGATGCTCATCTCTTACTGTTACCGGGGAGTCATTGCATGGCCTAAGATGCGAACTCGTGCAGTCTGGTGCGCCGGAGGCGGGGCAGTGGCGCACAGTGTCCGCCGAGAGCATAGGAGCAGATGGTGTGGCTCCACAAGCAGTTTGCACCCCTTTCCAGTCAGTTGAGAATTCTTTTGTGTAAGCCAGCTGAAACTCTCCATCTCTTCCAATTAGCATTTTTTCCGTCTTTTCCGACGACGCAACGCGAAAAATTACCTGCAACCAGGAACACGTGAGCGTGTCAGCCGATATGTGACACGCGCAAGCAGGGAAATGAGGCCCGGACTTTGGGACGAGGGAGGGGATAATGTAGGATACCTGGCATGCTTGTTTGTCAGCTCCGATCGCTGAAACAATTCCGCTGACCCCAATGAGAGAGTAGTGCGCATGTTCCCCTCCTGCTTGCTTGATCTCAGATACGTAGCCATCAGAAAACTTTACACAAGCTCCTTTCGTGAGCTCTCGCCCAGTCACGAGCTCCTCCGACAACCTTGGCGCACCTGCACGGTGCAGACCCGAGCTTGATTGAATATGCGCAAGCGGCAAACCAGAGTCACTGAAAGTGCCCAACACGGCAGAGCGACCGGACAGATTCGCAGACAAAGTACGCGAGGCAGTGTTCCCTGCCGTTTGATTTGTTGCTTGTTTCGGCACCTCCGCCAGTTGAAAGCAGCCCTGCAATAATTAAAACAGAAATGATCATGTCCTGCCGCAAGCCTGAGTAAACGCAAACGCACGCCACACACACATACCGACCAGTGGTAGCGCACTCAAACTGGCATAAACTAGAACAGTAGCATTCCTCTCGGGCGCACGCAAACTAACATACACTAGAGCGCATGATGTAGCATAGATGCACACCTTTCTGCCAACCAACATCTTGTGAACGCCCAGGTGCCCAAAGTCCACCATACATGCCTCCTTGTCTGCACCCACTGCCTTCACTTTGCCTTGTGCTCCAACCAATGCTGAATGCGGATGATTGACAGCTGTACCGTCCCGAGATTCCCCTACCATTTTTCGAACCTCCTCTTCGTACACCGTGGATAGGCAAACAACTGTTTCCTTTTCCACACTTTTCCCATCCACCAACGTTTCCAGCACCGGCTCATCGAGCCGCAACTGAAACGACATAACATCTTGTCCGAAAATCGTGGATCGCCTCAAGCTCACGGTCACATTTCCCCACACTCCCTGCGGCATGTACAACTGGTCGATGCCACCATTCAGCTTTCTCTTACCAACATGCGTCAAAATATCACCCTTTTGAATTCTGCCATCCCGATGAGACGGGCCATCTATCAATACTTCCTCGACACGGATCTGAGTGCCATAAGGAGATAAACGCAGTCCCAGTTTGTCACCAACAAGCGGCGGGCGCGGATCCGCGTGGGCTAATTTGTCCACGGCGCCACGAACCCCTACCGGCATTGGATCCGTGTGGGCTAGTTGGTAGCATCTTTGCCCGTCCTGATCTCGTCGGCCAATCAGCATTTTTTTAACACCAATGGGTCCAAAGTCAACCATACACGCTTCTTTGTCCAGTCCGATTGCTGTCACAGTGCCAGTAGGGTTCAAAACATATATTTTGAAATGCTCATGCGCGTCACCAATCACCCTGATGCGATCACAGTGCTCGCGTGACAAGCGAGCGCCAATGTCCTTTTGCACAGTATTCCCGTCCATGACCCACTCGTCCAAGTAGATTCGGACTGTCAGCGAATTATTTCCGATTCCGTAAAGCCCCATGCGCCGCACGTGCAAGGTCACCTGCATGCAAGCCCACGCGTCAGTCTTTGCAATTCATGCTATCGGAGTGTCCCTTTTTCCGTCGGCGCGGTTACCTTTCTTATTTACCTGTCATCAAATCGGTGAATGCACGGCCGATATTCCTCTCAAACCTTCACCTACCTGATCTAGTTGTGCGCATTGCTACTGAACCTCCCCTTTCCACTCTTTCTTTTTCCAGTTTACCCCTCCCTGTTCCGTTTCTTTCTTCCTATTAAATACCGTGGGTTTTGTCGTCAAGGCGTGCGCCAGTTGCATATTCACACCCGCCACTGTCGCCGCCGCCTGCTGATCGTCAACCTTGAGCAGCTCGTCCCCAGCCATAATTTTGGCAGATTTTGCAGCCGCCGTTCCTGCTATGACGGTCCGTATCGCAACAATGTTGTTTGTGACGTGCCAACGAATTCCTAGTGATGACAGCCTGGGGTCTTCACAATCATTGGGATCTTCAAAGGCCTTCCGCGAGGAGATAATTGCTGAAATATCATTTCGCCGTTGTACCTGGATCGTATTTTGCAGTGTCAGGGAATCAGCTCTTGTGCTTGATCATGCAAGCAGCCATGCCATCCAGGTGATGTCCAATCCTCCAACGCATACCGGCACTTGGATCGACTCACTTGACGCACCAAATATCCCCATCCCCGCCGACTTCACGAACCTAAGATGCACTCGACTGGCATCCGATTGTGCAACTTCCTGCAGCAGTCCATCGACACAAGCCAGCGTCTGCCTCCTCACCGCGCGTCAGAATTCGACCACAGCAAGGAGCCAGTGTCTCAGAAGAACCCGCAGCTAGCGTGTTGGAAGGGGGCATACCTGACCCACTGGCTGCGAGGCTATTTCAAGTATGCGATCGCCCTTGGAAATTTTGTCCTCAGTGCACGCAAGTACATCAGTCACGTGCACTTGGCCCTCGCGCACTGTGAGTTCCAGGCCGATAAGGCCTGTGCTCAGTGAGCTCTTTGCTCCGCTTTGCTCATGCACAGCACCGTCTTGCTTGCCTTTTCTGCTCGGTGGCGCCACGCTCTCTGCCTGTTGGCCCTGACTGGCACCTTTTGAGGCGTGCTGATCAGAACACGCCCGAGAACTAGCTGCACGGCAAGCGCGCACTTGCGGATGTTTGCCGGTTGTATCCAAGGTTCCAGGGGTAGAGGGGGCATGCGGCAAAAGGTACAGTGCACGTGTACGTGACCTGGTCCGGGACAAGTCCGGCCACCGGCCAGATTTTATAATAAGAGTCGTGGTGTCTAGGGGGCCTGCTTCAAGTTATTTTTTTTCTCATAATTGCAGCGATATTACCTATTTTTTGATGTCCAATTGCCACAGCCAATTGAAAGACACCACCGCGCCCGGTCAACAGTTTATGCACCTTATCCCCGAATTTGACCATGCAGGCGGACCGATCGGCCCCGATCGCAGTCACAGTACCCTCTTGGCCCAGCAGTACACGCTGAGGGTGGGCAGCCCCAGCCTGTGCAGTCATGTCGCCGTTATGGCATCACCGGATACAGCATACACGCGAGCATAAAAGCACCGCATCTGCCAGTGAGCGGCGGGAAGAAAACCTCGCGAATCTGGGCTTCAAAGCTCTTGGAAAGCTTCACGCACAGCCCTCTTTCAATGCTGCTCAGGGGCACACAACCACGACGGCGTCACCACGTGTCTCGCAACCGGAAAAGCCTCAGCAGATAGAATAAAACAGAGAAGAAGCTGCGTGACGCCACACTGTAGCAGAGACGACTGCGCAATGGCTGCAGCCATCTCGGCGCCGACAGATCTGGGTGTTGGGGGATGGGCACATATTGTGGCTCGGGGCGCAACCTGTTTCCATGCACGAGCTGTTCAGAGGCATTGGCCACGGGCGCCGCTGGGGGCGCAGCCGCGACATGGGTGCGCGCGCCCAGGATACCTGCTCAGACGCCCGCTTAGTCCGCAAAAACATCACCGCCCCCGCCGCCGGGGAGGCTGACGACTGACGACTGAGGACAGTCGACTTTGCGCTGCACACGCGGGCGAGCCCGGGCAGAGCGAAGCAGGGAATGTGAGGATGCGGACGCGTCCTGGGCGCCACGAACAGACAGCACACGCGATCGCGAATTTCTACCGGCAAAGAGGCCCTCGAGCGGTCCCACGTTGGCCGCCATCGCACTCGCCTAAACACCGGCCCCGGTGTTGGATTCAAAACTGTGCTGGTACTGAAGTACGAGGTTTTCAGCCGTGTTCCTAATCAACTTTTGGGCGCACACGACTTCATGAAGGGCGTGTCGCCGGGATCGGCCTGTTCCGCAGACAGCTGGGACGACGGCATTCCAGAGCCGCAGGCGGCGGCATCGTCACCAACGTTCGGTAAACACTACAATGCGCGTAACAAGCCGCCTCTGGCTGGCACCCGGGAAGAGTTCGACGCGTTTGAGGACGTGCGCCACAGTCTGCAGGCCGGCTACATCCGCCCAACCGTCGCGCGCATGCGCGCGAAGCAACCGGCCAAGCTCTACCACCCGTCACTCTTTGCGACCGTCTTCGGGCCGCCCCCGCAACCCAACTCGATCCCGACGGAGAACCTCCAGGGGCGCCAGAGGGGGCTGGTGGACGAGCGTCTGTGCGCAGAGCAAGAGTACCGGGAGCATCGGGTTGTGCACAACTCGCCCATCCGGGCCATCCCCACCCCTGCGAATCGCCCGCCGCGGTGCCCCGCCGGCGAGCGCCAGGCGTGCCCGTATGTTGATTGCAAGCTGCTGCACGACCATGCGCACATGGGCCGCTTCACGCACAAGTGCAAGCAGGGCCTCTTCTGCGACCAGCGCGGCGATCCGACACACAATGCGCGCTTCCGGCACGCTGATTTTGAAGACCCTGAGGACGCCCTCTGGGAGCAGCAGGGCTGGGCCGCCGAGAACAAGCGCAGCGTGAGCTGCGCGCCGATCATCAATGCCTCAAGGCTCTATCAGAGCATGCCTGCTCTATCATGCATTCCCCGGGGAGGTTTCCGCCCGGCAGGAGGCACCAAATCGATGACAGAGATGCGTGAGCTGCGCGCAAAACGAGCCGACACCGTTATGCTGGTGGTGCATGGCATTCATCCAGGTCCTGCGACACGCGCACGCTACACGCGATCGGGCCCAACATTCCCTACCAGGGGTCACGCACGAGTGCGTGACCCTGGCCAGAGTGGGCTCGCATGGGTTGGCAGGGTGCACGGTGCACGGAGTACTTGGCTGCGACCGTGCATCCTGACCGTGCAGCCCACCGGACTCTTGATTTACAAAGAGACCGGGGGTTACCCAAGGCGCTAGGCCGGGGACTTTTTGAAAGACTTGCGTGGCCACGGCCAAGCATTACTGACGCTTGATGCATGTGGACAGCGTGGACGGACCAGGAACTCTTTGTCTTCGTGCGCGACCTCTGTCACTTCCCCTTGGTCGATGCCACCGTTGTGCCGAGCGACTCGGAGTACAGGAACGAAGGAATGGGGCTGGTAACATGCTACAACTACGCGGAGGCAGAAATGTGCAAGAACCTCCTACATGGTCGAGATATCAGCAGCGACTTCAACCCCAACGTTGCGCTGCTTCGGGCGGAGTATGCCGAGCCTATCGAGAATCCCAAACGCGACACATACGCTGGGAAGCCTCACCAAGCAATTTACGGAATCAAAGATGCGGATCCGGCCGTTCCACGCTACAACAGACTTTTGGGCACCTGCGGTGCCTACTGGCAAGACGCAGAGGCTATCGTTCACCGCATGCGCTCTGAAGGCCACACGCCAAATCTCTATACGTACACTGCACTTCTCTTCTCCTATCGCAACGGACGCCCGCCGCAGCCCCACAAGGCGATGTCAACCCTGGAGAGGATGCAGCGCGAGAAAGTCAATATCACTACGACAGCATGCAATATTGTCGTAGACACCTGGTGTCGTGCTGGTGAGTGATATTTGACAGCACATAATATCTCTGTTTGCATTTCCTCTCTGAAGGTGATTGTTTGGATCCATGTGTCCTAACGAATGCGGATGTACGCTTTGCGCGCTTGCAAAGGCAATATGCAACGCGCGGAGGATTTCGTCAAAAAAATGGAGGAAGGCATCAAGATGAAGTCGCATGCATTTGAAACCCTCGAGAAGAAAAAAGAAGTATTTGCACTTCCCAATGATGAGGTGCAGGCACAGACTACGCGTGCGCGCTGGTTTTTGAAATTAGAGCGAGTTATGCCGTTAAGAGCCAGCCAAGCCCTTCCAATCAGTCTCTTCAAAGTTCCTGCTAATCCTTGTCACATACTGTCGCACGACTCGCTCAATCCTGCACATTTCGCCCCAGGCCCGCTGTGACTTTTTGTTGGAAAAACTGGCAACGGATTGTTTAACTGCTTGCATGCTTGCTCGCGTAGCATCATCGACATGGTCCGCCTTGCGTAAATCCGCGTGTATTGCATCTTCTGACTTCGCCTTTGCTTCACACTCCCTGTTTGTAGACGTATATCATTCTCACAGAGGGCTGGCAACGACTTGGCGTGATGGAGGAAGTTGCAAATCGTCAACGGGGCTATAAAATGGACGAGCCACCTCCCGCATCTAGAGTTCACCCACGAGAACCCGCGATCTCTGGAGGTATGCGGCGATAAAGTCACAGGGAAAAGGCAGACAGGAAAGTGGCACGGGTCATTTCGCGTGACGCAAGATATTTGGATTTGTTTGCCTGATATCGAGCGCCTCTGTGTCGCCGTGCTCGTTTGCCACTTGCCCGCTTTCCTCTGCCTGCTGGCGCCTGCCCTCTGCCCCTGTATCACGCGCCCTGTCATTCTCGTCCGCAAAAAATACAGTCTTTGGAATCTCCAAGCCTGCGCCATCCATTTTGACAGCCGCCGCGAGACGAAGGGCAGGATTCTGCCCGAACCACATGGGATACTTCCAGCAGCAAAAGAATGAGGAAAACTTCGGCCTGTTTGAGCCCAACAAGTGGCGGTCCAGGGTGTGAATGGACGGCGAGATATTCAAAAACAAAATGTTGAAAGGACAATTCGGTGTCGCGTGTGGCGCCGCCGGAGAGGCCGTTGCATGGCTACGTGTACATAATTATTGAACGTGAATCAAGTTGAAAAAATAATGCGTGCATCTGCATAAATGAGTGGTTGTAACCAAATAGCTCTCTCTCCCAGTCTCCCCTCTCTCTCCCCCCCGCCCCCGGCCTGTTCGGGATTCGTTTGTTGCGCTAGATGCTTCCTCTTTCCTTGACAACTCCGACCTCCCTCTGCCCCTCCTGCGCCCCCACGCCCGCACAAAACCTCCCAATGCCACTATCAGAGATTGACGTTGCTGCCTGACGTGCGCGGGCGCTTACCCGGCACAACTGGAGAGTTGTTGGTAATGGCATCGCGCACTTCAATCGAATGCTGCAACGTGGCCTTCTGATCCTCACGCCGCACCCGCGATGCGTGTCAGAAGTTCGTGGACAGTCGGTACGCACGCGTGCACAAAATACGGGCTGCATGTTGGTGTGCGGGCGCATGTGCCGGTGTTTGTGAGCGCATGCCGGGTGTGGGCAACTGTCCTTCTTGCACGCACACGATACGGGGGTAGCGGATGCCCGAATGCGCCGGAGCGCATGCAGGTTCGCAGCGAGGAACACAGCGCTGCATGCTAATTGACACACACCAGACACGCACCAGGTCGCAGGGTACGCACGCACAACAGGGGACACACAAACACATGCACACACATGCAGCCGCACACACGCACCTGATGCACGTAGCGCGTGTCTTCGGGATTCTCAGGATTCTCCCCGAGGTGCATTGCAAGTCGTTGTACACTGATGCCATAAAATGCCATGAGGGCTGCCAGCCGCTGCCGCAGCTCCAGCAGCTGTTCTTTACTGTAGCATGCACCCAGAGGCGGCGGCGAGCGAACAGGGCACGCGCCAAGGTAGGAGTTCTTTAATGCAGCATGCACCAAGAGGTGGCAGCGAGCGAACAGCTCGCCGCTCAGGCATGCGCGTGTGTGGATTTTTAATGGATAGAAAAATAGAAAAGATTGAAGGCACTCGCGCCAAAAGACATGGACGCATGCACATTCTTACAAGTATGCGCACCTCGGGGGCATATCTTTTTTGATGGCAGTGATCATGACATTTTTCGCCGTGTGCACGCCGTCTATAAATTCAAACACCTGCGTCCTGGAGAGGAGGAACGCAAGGACGAGAAAGAGAAAGTGGGGGAAGTGTAGGCGAGGACGGTGGAATGGAAAGATGGTACACCAACAGGATCGTGCAACCACACATGCACCAACGCATTCGCATGGCACACAAACGCATTCACATGCCACACCAACACTTTCACATGGCACACTAAATCATTCACATGGCACACCAACACATTCACATGGCACACCAACTCATCCACATGGCACACCAACACCTTCAAAGCATGAGCATGCCACCCAATGCCAGTACGAAATACCAGTACACATACATGCACGCGGGTTCCCCGTCTCACACAAACTACCTGTAGCCCATAATCTCGAGCAGAAGCGCCCGCAGCGCGTCCGTCGTCACCTCGGCAGTTCTTCCAGCA
>Ga0315905_10005759_pt1 | contig 12606 bp, 7 predicted proteins | sample LakEriMetagenome_5_FD_203522 | JGI IMG/M metagenome (GOLD analysis project Ga0315905, IMG submission 203522) | Freshwater fungal communities from buoy surface, Lake Erie, Ohio, United States - Buoy 4 MA121 | ecosystem: Environmental > Aquatic > Freshwater > Lake | place: USA: Lake Erie, Ohio... | reverse complement strand
CACGGGCACCTTCGATGGCATCATGCACATCGAGGTGGTCGACACCAACGGGCAGGTCCACCGCCGGCAGTGCCGCGAGTTCTGGCTGCTCTCCGGAGCGTCGGCTGGGTACTACGTCTCTCTCGACCGCCCGTGGGACGCCGCCGGCACGGCGTTCTCGTTCCGCCTCCATCAGCCTGAGTTCTTCGTCTGCGACGACGTGACCCGTGTGCTGGAGCCCGCACGTCTTTACAACGAGACGCGGCAGCAGGTCTGGGCTATCGACACCGGCGGTGCCTACCGTCAGGACATGGTCGACTACCGCGGGCAGGACAAGGGCCAGCCGTTCCGCCTGTGGCGCGACCGCCACTTCCAGATCCCTGCGCCGTCAACGCCTCCGACAGCCGCAGCCCCTACAGGCGGCGGCTCTCCGTGGACCGGACCTGAGTGGGAAGGTACGTTCCAGTTCTGCTTCACGTATGTCTGGGGCCGTCGCGACCTTGAATGGCAGAGGTCGCCCGAGGGCATACGCGACCCGCAGTGGGAGTCTGCTCCGTCTCCGCTCAGCGCCATCTACACGCAGACAGGTGCTTCGGCGGGCCGCGCCATCGAAATCACGACGACGAACATCGACGCCATGCTGGGCTTCGGCGACCCTGCGACGCTGCGCTACAGCCGTAGCGGCATGCGAATTCGTATCTATGTCGCACGCACAGGCACCCAGACGACCACTTCCTACGGCACCGGGTTCAACCGTGTCGAGACGAATGGCAAGTTCTACCTTCTGGGCGAGGTCGAACCTACCGCCGGCGTCTTTACGTGGAACGGCTCGGCCACCCCCGACTACCAGCGGCAACTGAAGCACAGCACGGGCTACTACGCCTATCAGGTGTTCCCGCATCAGGACGAGCGCTACGAGCTGGACCTGCGCGTGCAGCGCCTGCCGAAGAAGCTGCAAGACGATCAGGACACGCCACCGATCCAGCGCGACGCGGTGCCGTCCTACATCGAGCTGTGCCTCTACTACATGTGCCTCATGGACGGCGTCGACCAGACCGGCGCCAACATCCATCTGAGCCGCTACAACGAGCTGGCTCGCCACTTCCGCAAGCGCTACGCCAACCCCGGCGGCGCGGTGGACCCCATGCCGATCACCGGCTTCACGGCCCGGTTCCGCTTTGGAAGGTTCCGCGACACGACTTGACGCTCCATGTTATACCTACATGGCAACCACAAGGAGCCTCATGTCCGTGACCAACGCCTTCCCGAAGCCTGACATCGGTGACATCTTCGTCCGCAAGAACCTGAACGGTAACGAGGAGGAGGCCCTCATCATCGCCATTCAGTCCAGCCCGAAGGCCAACGGCCTCTGGCAGGCCGTGATGATGACGAAGAACGGCACCGAGTTCGTGACCGGCGATCAGGAGCACCGCAACATCCACGACTGGCGCCCGAAGGGCTGGATCCACGACGAGCAGCTCGGCAACTGGTTCTCGCCGGCGCAGACGGTGAAGATCGGTGAGCAGCGGGCCGCCGAGGCCGCCAAGGCCGCCGTCGAGGCGCCGGAGCACAAGGACGAGTTCTTCGTCGCGGACGCCTCCGAGATCACCAACGCGATCACCAAGAAGCGCGGCTCGCTGCCGAAGCTCCCGGTGCCGCAGCTTCCCCAGGTGTAGCGAATGGCAGGCCCGGACAACCAGCAGACCAAGCAGTTCTTCATCCCTATCGGTGAAGCACCCTCGGTCTACGCTCCGTCGAACATCGCGCAGCAGATCATCAACTTTGAGACGACGATCCGCTCCACGCTGGCGACTGTCCGCGGCCCTACCGTCTACGAGCCGACGCGGGGCGCGACGATTCCGTCCGCCCCCTTCGGCGAGATGCACGGCATCTTCCACGCCGCTCTCTCGGGTGGCGTGGCGGATACGCTGCTGGTCCGCTCCGGCACGAACCTGTACCGACACGCGGGCTGGCAGCGCGGGTGGGAAGTCATCCAGACAGGACTGACCTCCGACACGCGGCCGGGCTATCCCGACCAGTTCCTCGTCCTCAATGACAAGATCATCTGGGCGAACGGCATCGACTACCCGCTCGTCATCGACGCGCAGGGGACGACGGTGCCGCTCGGCTTTCAGGAGATTCCGTCGGCGCCGTCGGTCTACGGGCCACAGCCGCTTCCGAACAAGCAGCTCTCCTACCCAAACTCAGGCGGCTACTCGTGGCGCGGCGAGATCGGAACGCCAGGCGACGTGCTCAGCGGCACGCAGGGCGCTGTGCTTGATGGGACGTGGTACTACTACGTCCAGCTCGAAGACATCCACGGCAACCTCTCTGCGCCGTCTCCGCCGTCGAATCAAGCGTACATCCGCACGACGCAGGCGAGCCCGTACGATCCAAACGCCCCCGCCGGAACGCCGACGACGACGGGCGCTGAGATCGACGACCTGACGCGGCAGTTCATGGTGCGTCACACTGCGAAGGGACCGGACTACACGGCGGCGGTCAACGTCTACCGTAGCGCAGACACGACGCGAGGCAGCACAAAGCCGCGGTTCCTCGCGCGCTTCGCAGGCCGTGAGCAGTTCATCTTCGGCGACCGGAAGGCGGACAGCTACCTCGGCTCTGAGATGGAGCCCACGGTTCCGTTTCCGGTGTTTCGCACGATGTGCGCGCATCAGGGCTGCCTCATCATCGCGAACATGCTGGCCGACCCCGGCCTCGTCCGGCGCTCCTCTCCGGGGTTCCCCGGCACGCTGCCGAAGGACGACTTCGTCTACCCCGACTCCAACGGGGCCGAGGTAACCGCGGTCGCGTCGCACGCTGGGTTCCTGCTTGCGTTCACCGAGAACGCCATCTACGACATCACGCCAGACCGTGCGACGGGTCAACTGTCCGGCTCCGTCACGCTGGCGATGGGCGTCGGCTGCGTCGCACCGCGGAGCATCAAGGCGCTCGCGGATGGTCGCCTCATCTGGCTCGCGCGCGATGGCTTCTACACGATGGACCCGAGCCAGAAGATCACGCGCGTGTCGCAGCCGATTCAGGCGCTGACCCGCACGGGCCTCAACATGGCGCGCTACCGCAAGGCGGTGTCGGTCGTGGACGCGCGGTCGCTGGAGTACCGCTGTGCGGTGGCGCCGGCGGGCGTGCAACGCAACACGGTGCTGTTCATCTTCGATGGCGAGAACTGGCGCCGTCAGGAGCTTGGCACAGGCGCGGTCGACACGACGCTGTGGATCGCGGACATGTGCCGGACGGACGACTATCGCCAGTACATCCTCATGGCGGGTCGTGACCCGACGAAGCTCAACCAGCAGGGCGGACCAGCCGGCTACGACGTCTACGTGGCCGACCACGAGACGACTGCCTACACGCCGTTGACCCGCAAGGGCCTCTACCGCTCGGCGTGGATCAAGGCGGACGAGACGGGCATGACGCCGGTCCATGTCCGCTCCATCTTCCTCGGGATGATGGACGGCTTCGACGGAACGTTCACCGTGCGCTACTTCCGCAACGGGTCGTGGAAGCCCGTCATCGAGATCACCGACGTGCTCGCTATCGGAGTCGACGATGGGACGGACGTGGTCCGCGACATCGCCGGCGCGGCGGTGGTCGGCACGGCCCGCGCGCACGAGCCGCGCCTCGTCTGGCGCATGGTTCCCGCGGGCCTTGAGAACGCCTACTCGTGGGCGTTTGAGATCGAAGTCACCTACCCCACGCGGCTGGAACTGGCGGCGTTTGCGTTCGACCAGAGCGCGGCCAGCGGCGGCAACCTTCGCGGGCGCATCCCGCTCAGGCAGGACCGATGAGCTACATCTTCCCTCGACGTGTCCTGCGGCCCGGCGACGTGCTCGACCCGCAGGAGTTGACCGAGGACATCACGCCGGCGGCCGACCGTGTCAGCGGAAAGCTGAACATGCACAACTTCGATCAGGGCGTCGCCTCGACCATCGTGGTCGACGGAGAGGCGTACTATCAGATCGTGCGCTACCAGAAGTCAGTAGACATCCAGTGGACCGAAGCCGCGACGCCAGGACCGCCGTGGGGCAACCCGGACGCCGGGTACACGACCACGCCCGACATGGCGATGGTGCAGAACAACTTTGAGTGGCAGGCGCTGATCGACGGCACGGGCGCTTCCACGCAGGTCAGCATGACGACGGGGCAGTCGGTCCTCTGGATTAACGCCTACGCGCAGTACATCTGGTGGGGGTTCAGCAACCCGACGGGCGGCGCTGCTCCGGGTGGGGCGTACCACGCCAACGACGCGCTGAACATGCCGTGCAACCTTCAGTTCGCGCTGCGGGTCAACGGCAACATCATCGCCGAAACGGTCACCGGCATCGACGACCTGACGTACCGCGCTTCGATCCCGATCAAGCCGAAGAGCACGCGCAGCGCGACGTCGATCCTACCCGGACCTCAGGACATCCGCGGCCCTCAAGTGTGCGCACTCGGCCCGCCTTGTCTTCCTATCCGGATCGGCGCTTGTGTGCCATGTGTTCCGGGCCCGCAACTGGTTGAATTGGTGGTTCGACGTGTGCCCTTCATCACCGACGAGCAGGTCGTTCAGTACGGCACGTTCGACAAGATCGCGGTCTACGCGCGACAGGTCGTCGTCGTAGAGATGAAGGCATACCCCATCGACAGCGTCGGGCCGGCGGAAACCACCGCCCCCGCGCTGGAGACGGAGGACACGCTGAATCAGGCCGCGCTGTACACCAACCGGGTGCAGCCGATCATCGCAGCCTACAACGACGTGCAGGAGGGCGCACTCGCACGCGGCGCGCTCATGCACTACCACCTCCCTTCGGCGGTGCTTCAGACGGCGCAGAAGCTCTATGACGCCTCGTCCTTCGGCGGTTGGCTGTTCAACAACTACTACCCCGGCACCAATCCTGCGCTGCGCGACACCGTCACGACCAACTACTACTCCGGCACGCAGGCGGGTCCGACGGGTGGCTGGGGGTTGATCGGAGGCGGGCTTTCGGGCATCCGCGTCAACAACATCGACGTCAGCACGCCGCGCAAGATCCTCGTGCTCGGCAACGTGCAGGTCCGCAACATCAGCGGCTCCGACTTCAAGCCGACTGGCGAAGGGCTTCCTCCGCTCGAGCAGGGCGCGTTCAACGCCTTCGCGCTGTTCCAGCTCATGACGCAGAACAACACGGCCTCGCCGACGTCGTGGAACAGCGTCACGGAGAGCATCGGGATGGTGAACAACTTCGTCTGGTGGACGGGCGCCTACACCGACTGGGCGCGCGAGTTCGTCGAGGTGCACCTCATGGCGGTCATCGACCTCACGGTGCCGCAGGCGACGCCGCTCAACGTCGCCATCTTCGGTGGCGTGGCAAACACCGGCACCGAGTGCGACGTTCTGCGTGGTAGCCTCATCGCCATCAGCATGAGGAAGTAACAATGGCTGTCATTACTCCGAACACGACCTACCCGAACGGCGCGGCCTTGTCAGTGCCGAATCACAACGCCAACGTCTACGCGACGGCGTCGGGCCGCGGCATCATGTCGGAGCCGAACGGCGGGCTTCAGGTCGTGAACCTCGACGCGGCGTTCACCATCCGCGACGAGCACGTCATGCCGGAGGAGGCGGTCGTCGCGCGGATGGACGGCTCAACCATCCCGATGGACGTCTACAACAACGCCTTCGGCATCCGCGACGACGATGACCCCGTCTACGTCCCGCTCGCGGGGCTCGGGGAGCGTCTCTACATCCCGTACGCCATGACCGCTGTCGTCTGGCAGTGGGCACTGCACATCTCGGTCGTTCGTCCGTGGATCAACGACATACAGGACCAGAGCGGCCCAGAGCTTGCGAACATGGGCATCCGCGTGTTCATCGACGGTGTCGAGCAGCCGACGTATCGGCGGACCTTCCCCGCGACACTGTCGCTCACCGGGACTCCTGGGCTCAACATGGGCTTCAAGGACTACGAGCACACGTCGCAGCTCTGGTACGACTTTGCGCTGCTCCAGAACAACGTGGCCGCTGGATTCCACGAGCTGACCGTGAAACTCTACCTACCGCGCGTGACCTACGGCTCCGAAGAGGTGCTCTTCTTCACGCCGATGTCGTCGTTTACGGGAACGTTTGACCCGCCCAGCACGGACACCGTTGAGTGCACGATGCACACCCGCATCTCGTTCGGCACGAGGAGCGTACGCTGCGTGATGTTCAAGTAACCGGTCGACCCGACGGGCGCAATACGATATAGTCGCGACCGAGGAGAATACTCCATGCTTCCTGCGCTCACTGCGCTCGGCGGTCAGGCTGCGATGGGACTCGTGGGGGAGGCGGGTCGCGCCATCGCCTCCGCGGTGGACCCAGCAGCTATTGCCTACCGCAAGCAGATGAAGAAGGACATCGACGCGATGCGGCGCGGCAAGCTCGGCCTCTCCGAAGCGGAGAAGCGCACGATGCTCGCCGGCACGCAGCGCGCGTTGCAGGCCCAGACGGCGGGCGCCGAGGCGAACCTCCGCCGCTCCGCCGCGGCGATGGGCGGCTTCGGTCGTTCCGGCGCGCAGCAGGCGGCGCTCGGGCAGATCGGAGCCGCGCAGCAGGAGAAGCTGGCGGAGACGATGGGCCGCATTGACGATGCCTCGCAGGGCGTCGCAGAGCGTCGCTTCGCGTCGGTCATGCAGCGCCTTACCGACAAGCGCAGGGAAGCGCTGGAGGCCGGCGCTCGGGTTGCGGGCAGCGCGCTCGGCTATGGCACGGATGTGGGCGCAGAGACGATGCGCCAGCGGACGCAGAAGATCGCCGACGCGGCGCAGGCGGAAGCGGAACGCAAGCGGCTGGAAGCGCTCAAAGGCGCCGCTCCGACCGGCACCGTCGTAACCTCGGGGTAGGGAGACACCATGGCAGATGCATACGTGAATCCCTTGCTCGCGGCGGTCTATGAGCGCTACGGCATCATGGACGACACCGCCGCTACGACGGACGACAAGCTGGTCGCCGAGTACCGGCGCATGGAGAAGATCCTCGCCGACTACCGCGACGGCGGCATCAACGATCAGGTGCTCAAGCAGTGGTCTGACTCGCTCAAGGCCAACGCCTCGGTGATCTCGTCTACGCAGCGTCAGGTCGCGGCGTTCAACGAGACGGTGGCGAAGAGCGACCGCGTCGACACGCAGGCCATCGCCGATCTGCGACGGAACATCAACGACAACCGGACGAAGCTCGCGACGCAGGGCGCGCAGATCGTCAGCACGCGCTTCAACCCCGCGCTGGCGAAGTTTCAGTCTGGTGGTGTTTCGGCCGCCATGAGCGAGCTGACCCGCGTACTTGAGGCGCAAGGCGTTCGGCCGGACATCGCCAGCCCCGACATGGCCGCTCTTATGGAGCAAGTGTCGACCCGGTTCTTCGGCAAGCCGCTTGACCAGATCACGCCAGACGAGGCGGCGGCGATGGTCGGGCCCAATCCGCAGCTTCAGCAGCAGACGCGCGAGTTGTTCACGTATGGCAAGGCCGCCATGACGGACCAGACGCGGGCCAACGAGGAAATCTCGACGGTCAACGATCAGCTGGAGCAGCTTGCCAGCACGTCTGGCGGGGTCATCACGGGCGCGCAGATCCAAGAGGCGCAGCGCCTCGCGACTAAGCTCGCGGGCCTCGTCGAGGCGAGCACTGGCATGTCGGCGACCGACATGCGCGAAGAGATGGAGCGTGTTGCGGCGCTCGACTCCACGTATCAGAAGCTCCAGCAGGACTCCGCGTTGCTGCAAGCCGCGGCGTTCAAGCCGGGTCAGGAGGGGCTTCGCTCCAAGATCGGGCGTGTCGTTGCCACCGACGAGTTCCGCGCGTGGGCAGAGGACAACGGGTTCCGCCTCGGCCAGGCGGCGCTCGATGGCGACGAAGTCGTCTACGTGCCGGGCCGCGACGACGAGCGCGCGCTGATCGCCTACGGCCGTCAGATGAAGACGGGCGCACCCATCCGTCTCTTCGGCACGTCGAACACCGGGAAGCTCGTCCGCATCACGGCGACTGACCCCGAGGAGCGTGCGCGTCTGCTCCAGCAGAACGACCTCGGTGGAGGCCGCTACGTGCTCGGCGAGGATGGAAAGTCCCTGCTCTCGCCGACGTCCTACATGCGCCGCCTCCAGACTGACGGCTACATGAGCAGCGGGGTCGACGTCGCTCAGGCGAACGGCGTCACCTACGTCAAGAGCGGTGGTCAGACGCTGAAGTATGCTGACGGCAAGTTCGTGCCGCTGGCGGAAGGCGAAACGGCCCCGACCGACTGGAAGCCGGCGATGGTCTACACCGAGGGCGACAAGGGTCGCTACATGACGGCCGCCGACCTCGACAACCCGCCAGCGGCCGCCGACATCGGCTTCGTGACGCCTGAAGACAAGAAGGCCATCGAGGCGTCGTCGCCCTACAAGATCGTCACGGCGGACCAGCTTCCGTCGCTCGGCGAGGTCACGTTTGAGGGCTACCTCGACAAGGCCAACGCGCGGACCATCGCGGAGCACGGCACCGGAGCGGTCAGCCTCAACGGCGGTCAGCGTATCTTCACGAAGGGCGTGAAGGTCGAGGTGCTGGAGACGCGCGGACGCGAGACGCCTCCTGTGAATGTGCGCGAGCGTCGCGCTGAGCGTCGCGCGGAGGGCCTCGGCGGGCTCACCCCCGAGCAGGTCCGCACGGCCCGCGCGACGGGACAGCCTGCGGCGGACGCGGCGACTGCCGCCGTCGGTGCGCCTGCCATCGCGGTGCGTGCGGCGGCTGATGAGGAGTTCGCTCCGGAGCGGCTGGAATCGCTCGTCGCTGGCGGCACGGTGACCCCTGCTCAGGCTGCCGAAGCGGTGAACGCCGTGGCAGAGGCTCGAGGTGCTGCGGCTGCGGCGCCCGAAACCCCCGCAGCCGCTCCTGCGACGACCGCCCCTGCGGCGGCTGCACCGGCTGTGCCAGCTGCCCCTGCGGCGCCTGCGGCTCCGAAGACGGATCGCCGGTACTTTGAGGCATCGGATGGTGCGCAGTACCGCGTGGACCGCAGTGGTGTGACGATGGTGACGCCGGCGCGCGGCGAGGTGCTTCCTGCGACGGAAGAGGAGCGCACGTACGCCATCGGCTCTCCGGAGGCCGAAGTCGCGCTCGGACGTCTCTCTCGTTCGCTGTCGCAGAGTGAAGGTGAGGCCATCGAGGGCCGCATGGTCGGTGGCAGCATGAAGGCGACGCCGCCCATCGCCAAGATCGAAGAGCGCCGCGGCAGCACGTTCATCGACTACGGCAAGCGCCGGAACATCGGCACCGACATCCGCGAGGCCGTTGATCGGATGAAGACGCGGCGCGAAGAGAAGAAGGCGCCCCAGAACGGCGGGGCTAAGACGACCCCGACGGCGGGCACAGCGCCCGCCGGGAAAGACGAGCAGGGCGAGGCCAAGTTCAGTCAGGCAACGTTTGCCAAGGCACTCCCGACCGGAGAGGATGTGCCGGAAGAGCGCGTAGCGCGCGTGAGCCCGCGTCCGGCAGCGGCGGAGTTGACGTACGACACGGTTGTAGGTGTCCCAGACGCCGCGCAGCAGGCTCGCCAAGCGCAGATCGCGCGTCAGCTCGCCGAAGCCCGTCAGTCCGTGACGGCACAGATGCCGCTGCTGCCCGCGGCGCGGCTTGAAGAGCTTCGGCGCGAGGGACGACTCGCTCCTGCGGCGGACACGTACTTCAAGAAGGCAGCTGGGGCCGGGAGCGACATGAAGGCCGCGCGCACCCCCGACGATACGCCGCCGGTCAGCGCACCCCCCGACTACGAGAAGGCGGCGCCTTCGACGCCGCTGCCCAAGGTCGACGCCGCGTTCGCACGGGTCGAAGAGCGGCGCGCCGCGCAACGGCGGATCGCCGAAGACGCAAAGAAGGCCGAGGCGGCGCGCAAGGAGAAGGAATTCAAGGCCACCATGGCGGAGCCTGCTCCGACTGAGCCGGCGGCACCGCGTCGTGGCGGCCCGGCGGTTCTCCGCTCTCTCTACGAAGCGACGAAGAGGTAGTCATGGCACGGTTCTCCAGTACACCGGCGGCTGTCCCGCCTCCTTCGACCACCGCGACTGCGGCTCGGGCCGCGACTCCGGCCGATCAACCCAAGCCGGCGACGGCGACGGTGCCGAAGCCCTCGACCCCTGCGCCAAGGCCCGCCGCGGCGACCGCGCCGAAGCCGGCAGCGCCGAAACCCGCTGCGCCGAAGTCTTCGCTGCCAGCGGAGTACCAAACTATCGCAAGCCGCAACATCTTCGACAGTTCTGCGCCGGCCGCGCGAGCGTCCGACGACGGGTACGCCGCATTGGCGGACGAGCGCATCGCTTACTACAAGCGGATTGAGGAGCTTCAGCCGTATCTCGAAGCAGTGCGGGGTATCGCCGAAGTGCGCCGCGCTGATCGAGAATCCGCAGGCATGCGTATCGCGGGCACCGCAGTCGCGGGCGCGCCTGCGGGCGCGTATGGATCAGTCGCGCCGCTCTCGACTACTCAAGCGATGCGGCCAGATCCAAAGGGTCGTGGCGTGCCGCTCGCTGCCGTGTACCCGACGCAGCCGACGATGTCGGCGCGTCCATCTCTCGCGGATTTAGATGTTCCCTTAGCCGCGGCAGAGAAGGCCAAGGCTATTGACGAAGAGTATAAGAAGGCGCGGCGCGCTTACGACGAAGGAAACTCTTTCATCGTGCAAAAACAAGAAGACCCGACGTTTCCGCGCAGCCAATTCCCAGAACTGGCGAAGCAGCAGCGTGAGAGGCTTCAGCGGGTCGCGGACCTGGCCGCGGCTCGTCGGGAGTATGGGCTGAAAGACTAAACGACCTGCCAGACCCAGTCGCCCGACCGCCGTGGCAATATGCTACGATGCGGGCGGGCGCACGCATGTCTGCTGTGATAGGGTTGCGCCATCGGAGACGTAGATGGCACGCACCTACGAAGAGATCATCGCGGAGCTGGACGCCAAGGACGCGAAGGCAGCGGCCCCCGCGGTTCCGGCGTCGGCCGCTCCGACGACCGGTGCGGTGCAGACCAAGTACGGCGCGGTGCGCGTCGCCCCTCCCACCGTCGCCGCAGCACCTAAGAACGTAGCCCCGCCTGCCCCTACGGTAACTCGCGCGCCTAAGCCTGTCACGCCGAAGGTCGAGAAAGTTGTAGCTCCGAAGCCGCCGAAGGTCGAGGCACCGAAGCCGGCGCTTGAACTGCCGCCCGATATCGCGCGCCCCATCGACTACGGTAAGGTTTACAAGTACGCCGGCGCCTTGTCGCTGGACGGTGCTGTTTCGCCCGCGGCGTCTGAGCTGGGGTTGTCGCCTTCCGAGTTGAAGCGCATCGCGCAGGCGCAGGGCGTCGACCTTGAAGCCATCTACAAGGCGAGGGCCAAGGGCCGCACGTTCGACGAGATCGCCAAGGCCGGCAAGGAGCGCGGCGTCATCGGGTTCATGACGCCTGAAGATCGCACAGCCGCGTTCAACAAGCTCGCTGACGATGTCGAGAAGGCGCGGAAGGGCGACGCCGGCGACACCGTCGACCTCGTCCGTTCTGGTGCTGACCGAGGCTTCGGCCCTGCCGGCGCGATGGCGGGCTACACATTCGCAGGCACGGAGGCTGAGCTTCCTGAGGTCGCGAAGCCTGGCGAGCACGGCTACGCCGTCGCCCAGCTCCTCGTCGAGTCGCTCGCCAAGGATCCGAGCGCGGTGCGCGCGTTCGACCTCTACGGCCGGTCCCTCGCGACGGGCGGCACGCAGCAGTACATCGAGCAGCGTGTCGACGATCTTCGCAAGCGCGCCAATATCAAGGTGAGCGACGCGGACGCGATGGAGAAGATGGCGGCGCTTCGCAAGCGCGCCATCAACGAGGTCATCGCCTACAAGACGGTTGGGCAGTGGACACCGGTCGTCACGCTCGGCGACGTCGAGGTGCGTGAGGGCCGCGCGACGCCCGGCTTCATCGACGCGCTGAAGCCGAACATCGAGATCATCGGCTTCAACAACAAGGGCCAGGCGATCTTCCGTCAGGAGTCGCCGCTCGGCGTCCTGCTCCGCGCCATCGACATCCCGCAGTCGGCGACGGTCGCCGCGCTCGAGGGGCGCCCCGTGTCCGAGGGTGTCGCGACGGGCGCGAACTTCTTGGAGTACGCCCTCGACCACTCCGAGGGCGCGACGCCGCTCGTCCGCTATCCGGCGGTCGCTGCGGGCTTCGCGGCCTCCATGATCTTCCCCGACATGCTCCTCGCCGCCGGCAAGGCCGGCAAGGTCGTGAAGGCGGGCGTGGAGTACAACCGCATCCGCAAGATCGCGCCGGAGGTCACGGCGCTTCTGAAGACCATCGCCGAGTCGCGCGCGGCGAAGAACTTTGAGGCGGCGCGCGTGGCCGAGGTCGAGCTTCGTCGCCTGACGCCCGCCGTCGCTGACCAGCTCAACAACTACGACGCCTCGGCCGCTGAGCTGATGAAGCTCGTCGACCCGATGACGGACACGGCGTCGGACGACCTCACGGCCATCATCGGCTCGCGCATCAAGGCCGCAGAGCAGGAAGCCGCCGGTCGCGTGTGGCAGCACCCGTCGATGCGCCGTGAGACGCTCAGCGCGAAGACGGACACGAAGGATGTCCCCTACGCCGACTACGACGAGCTGTTCTCCACCGAGAAGCTC
>Ga0315905_10005757_pt1 | contig 12607 bp, 9 predicted proteins | sample LakEriMetagenome_5_FD_203522 | JGI IMG/M metagenome (GOLD analysis project Ga0315905, IMG submission 203522) | Freshwater fungal communities from buoy surface, Lake Erie, Ohio, United States - Buoy 4 MA121 | ecosystem: Environmental > Aquatic > Freshwater > Lake | place: USA: Lake Erie, Ohio... | reverse complement strand
AGAGGGTATTCAATTAGATAGTTCCCCCGGTGTTAATGGGCGTGGTGGTCGCAGTGCCAGCTATAGAATTAGTGTACAATCAAATGGCAACCTGCTCATCGGTTCAGCCTACACAAAACAGATGAATCTTAAACCTGGAGATGAGTTTATCATCACCTTGGGCAAAAAACACATTCGACTGCGGCAAGTAGATGCAGAATCTCCAGAAGATGCGGAAGTAGAAGCTACAGTTTAGTTCAGTTCTGAGTTGTCAGTTGTCAGTGGTTGAGTTTTACTGTTGATTAACCCCTGACGGCTGCACACTGATCTTCAATGTCCCTGTTCTTCTATACCTCTAGATCGTTTATATCGTTAACAGGTATAACTGGTAAATAGCTATGGAGTGCTTTAGTAATTGCTGTAATATTACAAGTCAATTCCAATTCCCTAAATTCTAGTAAACCCAGGATAAAATCGGGATTTTCCCTAGCTACCACCGGTAACTGATGTAACCCACGTAATGCCATGCGGTTTAAAGCTTCAGATAAAGGTTCATCAACCCAAGCATAAAGAATATCAGTAGTACAAATATCTATCAGTTTTTGGCTAGATAAAGTTCCGTGAATTTCCGGGGGCAAATTAGGGATATTTTGCCATAGAGAAAGAGTTCGCTTAATATCTTCCAGAGAAAGAATTCCCACCAATCTCCCTCCATCATCAATTATTAAAGCGCTGCGTGTACGCTCTTGGGTCATTGCCACTGCCGCATCTATGACTCCCAGGGTGGCTGATAATTTTTGGGGACGAGTGTGCATAGCATCTGCGACTAACATTTGCTGCCACATTTCCACCTTTTCATCTTTCAACTCTGGCAAACCAATCTGTTGGAGATTAGAATTGGCATCTATTGTTGGTTTAATTCTTTCCACCAACCAAACACTTAGACCCACAGCCGCCATCAAAGGTAATACAATGCGGTAGTCGCGGGTTAATTCAAATAACATGATAATTGCCGTTAATGGCGCTCTGACGCTACCTGCTAAAACTGCTGCCATACCCACCATGGCATAAGCTGGAGGAGCAGCCATATATTTTCCCAGTTCTGGTGCTATCAAAACCAGAAATTTAGCATAAGTAGACCCAAAGGACGCACCTAAAAACATAGCAGGTGCAAATAGTCCACCCACAAAACCACTACCGGAACTTACTGCCGTCATCACCAGTTTTAATGCTAGTAATATTAGTAATAGCTTGAGGGAAAAATCCTCATCTTGTAGTATCGCTTGTACAGTTCCATAGCCAATACCCAAAATTTGCGGGTAGCGCCAACCTACTACACCAATAATTACACCACCAATGATTGGCTGAATTGACTGGGGAATTTTCCCTAATAACTTTAACCCTGGTAAATTCCCGGTAAAGCCTGCTTTAGTTAAACGAATTGCTTCGGTATAAGCCAGAGAAATTAAACTCGCACCCAAACCCAAACCAAGATAAAGAGGTAATTCTAAGTAACTACGAACTTGATAAGCGGGTAAGGCAAAAGCAGGTTGTGAACCCAAGCCAATTTGACCAATTAAAGCGGCCACCACGGCGGCCAGTAGAACTACACTTACAGCCGACGTAGCAAAATATGTAGTTCCCATGACTACTTCTAAGGCAAAAAATACTCCCGCAATGGGGGCATTAAAACCAGCGGCTAAACCAGCAGCCGCCCCAGCCCCCAAAAGTAACCGCTGGCGTTCCTGAGAGACTTGTAATATATCAGATAATAAAACCCCGAAATTCGTACCAATTTCTACACTAGGACCTTCAGGACCTAAGGACGCACCACTACCGAGAGAAACAGCCGCCGCGATCATTTTTGTCACTGGTCGTAATGGTTTTTTGGCTTCTTTTCCTTGGGAAACAGCGATTAAAGATGAGAGTCCCGGTCCAAAATCCTGAGTGCGCCAACGCATTAAACCAACAATGATGCCACCTAGAGTAGGGACAGCGGCTAAAGTCCAAGCACCCCAGCCTCCAATCTGTCCCAGAAAATTTTCCAGCATCAAGTAGTTAATTAGCTGGATTAAATAGTGAAAGGTGACTATACCCATACCCGTGCCACCGCCAATTAATACGGCTAAAAACAGCACTACTGTTTCCTGGGAGGGTTGAAAACGATTAATTAACTGGGTAAACTGAATGGAAGGTGTGAGAAAAGCAGGGGATTCCCTGACCTTCCTCTGGGAAGCAGGAGGCAAGAGAGTCATAGTCATTAACAACGGGGGTAATTTTCAGAAAAAATAATCAATTTTTTATTTGTTATCTCCTATTGTGGTTCATTATGGGAGCAACTAGCCGATGAATAATTGATTAACTAAAATTACAAAATATGTGGAAAAAAGAATTACGCCTGGCAGTGCTAACAACTTGAGTTAAAATCGAAAGGAGTATGTCATCTGGACATCCATTCTCAATCCGGTACTATTCTTCAAATAATTACAAGTAATTATGGCAGAGGTAGTAAATTTTAAGTAAAATTCAATACGGCTACTGTTATACAGAAAATCAAGGGATTAGGCGGACGAGGTAGATGAGTACAAATACTTTTGATAATCATTATGTTACTTGCCCAATTTGTCAAAGAAATAACAGAACAACGCCAATTAAGTCTTACATTGGTTTGTTTACCTGTCCTTATTGTCAAGAAAAGTTAGTTGTTTGCCAAAGTGGACATTATGTACGTGATCCGTTTATTTGGAGACAGATGATGATCTCTTCGGATCTCCGTCGTCAAAGCCGACCTTTAGCCAGGATGATCAGGGATTTTATCTCTATTAAACGTCCTCTTTTGTCTTTGGTGTTGGGAAGTGTGGTTTTTTTGGCTATTATGACTATAACCCAAAACAATACGAGTCAAGATAGCCAAGAAATTAACCGTATCGAAAGCGTCAACAAGGCTAAAAAATAGATTTTTTGTAGAAGCATGAACTGAATTTTAGATTTTAAATTCTAGATGGAAAAGTTAAGCTCTGCAAAGCTTTTCAGCCGTCAAATGTAAACACAAGAATAAATCTAAGATCTCAAGTCCAAAATCTCAAATTGTTTAACTGCCGCATTATGATTATAATAGCCTACCTGGGGTAGCCATCTGATGTACAGATATAGGAATCCGGTTTGATTCTGTGAATTTACTTGTGTGGTCAGGGAACAAAAAAGACAGAATTGATACCTACTGAGTCTTGTATGGCTACACCACGCCGGCTATCAAAAATCAAAATTAATTTGTAATATTCTGTAATTACCACGGCCAATAATTAGATCTCATGAATAGAAATAGAGATACATAAGTTCCCCAAATGAGAATTTTGAGAAATTGCTTATCGCCTCGTTCTAGCAAAATTGCAGCTAAAGTCATAGTTAAAGTTACAGCAGCAAAAATGATCTGCAACTCTACTGTGTCTACAGTTCTCCAGCTAAAATAAATACTACCTGCTGAAGCAACCACTGCCAATATTGCTAAACTGGTTACCCAAGCACGGGGATAGTTTGAGAATAAAGGTACATTAGACATTTCTGTTAACCCAAACCCTATGGCTAAAGCCAAACTAGGATAAATGGGGAGTATGTACCAGGGAAGTTTAACGCTAATCAGGGAAATAATCAATAAATAAACTCCAAACCAGACAATAATCAGTTTTGCCCAACTTAAGTTATGATTCTCCCAGGTGATACGGATAATTTGGGGTACAAATATCAACCAAGGCCATGTCCACTTACAGATTTCGAGTAGATAATACCAAGGTGGTTGTGAATTGCTATGAGTATTATTAGTACCATTAATAGTAGTATTGATATCAAGTCTCAATGGATAACCGTAGTGCAATAGCTCAAACCCATACCAGCAAAGTACGGGTAGACAACCAATAAAAATACCCATCCAGAAATAATAACAAGTTAGCAGTCTGGGTGTATCCCAATACAGAAATACTAAGACAATTGCACCCAAATAAATGCCCGTGATGCCTTGAATCAGACAAATTAAGCCAAGACTAATCCCTATACCTAAACAGTAACGTAAATCTCGACGCGATCGCAAGACAAACCACATCATCAATATCAACAAACTGACAACCGGTCCATATAATATGGCCAACCTGCCATAATAGACAACAGGCAGCATTGTCAGATAAATTAAAGAACTATAAATAGCTACCCCACGTTGGCGAAATATTTCTCTACCAAGGCAATATAACAAAGGTACAGAAATTGCTGTCAAAATCGCACTGGGGAGTCGGGTTGTCCATTCGTTCACACCACCCAAGGAATAAGTGCCAGCAATTAGCCAGTGCATCAGGGGCGGTGTATGATGATAGGGTTTACCACCTAAAGTGGGGTAAAGCCAGCGCATTGAATCTGCTGGGGCTTGCCAAATTTCCCGTGCTACTTGTGCCACAATTGTTTCATCACCTTTTTGTAAAGGCAACCCCCCCAGGTTAATGGTAAACAATATTACCGCTGCCAATAACAATACTAGCAACCAAAGCCTATCAATCTTCTTTTCAACCACACGGTGTTGTTTTTCCAGATCAGTCCAAACAAAACTTCCTTCTTGCATATTTTATTGGTAATATTATAACTGCTGCGTTTCATCACATACAGATCAGGAGGCATCTCTAGTTTTACTATCCAGAATCTATATTTTAAACCAGGTCTATATCGCAAATTAACTTAGTTTCTCAAGAACAGAGATAATTTTTCGGCGAACATTTTTTTATTAATTTTTTAAAAAAGTTTACAAGCATTTTCTCTGTTAAATGATATAAATACTACTATAGGAATCCGGTTTGATTCCTGAATTTACTTGTGTGGTCAGGGAATAGGGAACTCTTAACTGGGAACAGAAAAGACAGAATTGATACCTATTGAGTCTTGTATGACTACGCCACGCCAGCTATCAAAAATCAAATATTATTCCCATATCAGAACTTGGTCAATTATCCCTAAGGAGAATGTCAATGAATCTACCTTTCATTTTGGATGTGGCACTAGGCCTAATTTTTATTTACTTGATTTTAAGTTTACTGGCTTCCGAAATTCAAGAACTAATAACAACAGTGCTGCAATGGCGTGCTGAACACTTGAGAAGATCCGTGGAAATTTTCTTAGCTGGTGATGCTCAAAATTCAGAAAAACCGGAAGTGATTCAACTCGTTAATAGAATTTATGGTAATCCTTTAATTAAAAGTATTAATCAAGAAGCCAAAGGTTTATTAGCAACTTTACCGCGCCGGGTGACTTGGTTATTTGCTTCATTCTTTAGTCTCTTGAGAAAGTCTAACTCTAGATTTAGAAAAGAAACTGTTTTTGGTGATCAAAAACGTAGTGCGCCTTCCTATATTGGTGGAGACAATTTTGCCGATACTTTTATGGATACTCTACAATTACCAACCATAGTAAAAAAGATCACTGAAATCAGGCTAGAGAAATTCAAGAAAGAAAATTTAGATGAGATTATACAAGTTTTAATTACCTTGCACAGTAGTATTAATGATCAAGAATTATCCAGTGATTTTGCCAAAAATATTGCGAAAGATTATCAGCAGTTGGAATTTGAGTATAATCGCATTGTTAATGAATTTAAAAATGAAAAATATGATATATACATGAGTATAAATCGCATGAGAGATAGCCTGGATAAATATATATATCGTTTCCAGTCCAATATGGAGAATCATGAAGATATTCTCGATCAACCTTTACAAGAACTAAAATTTCTGAGAAAAAATCTTTTTGAAGATCCAGAAAAAGCCATAGTTCTGGGAGGACTAAAACCTAATATCAATGAAATTGTCAAATCTATTAAAAAAGGTAGTGATATTCATGATGAAATTATAGCCAACCTCCAAGACAAAGATAGTGAAACTTATAAAAAAGTGAAAGAACTAATTGATAGTTTGCCAGATTCTGTAGTCAATAGTATTGAAACTATGGCAAAACGAGCGCAAATGAGAGCTAAAACCACGGAAGAAGGTATTAATCTCTTACGGAAAGAAATTGAAAATAGTTTTGATAGTTCTATGGAAAGAGCATCTGGTGTTTATAAACGAAATGCAAAAGGAGTTGCTATTTTAATTGGTATAACTTTAGCTATTGCTACTAATACAGATACTTTTCATATTGTTGACCGTCTATCTAAGGATTCCTTATTGCGGGCAATAATTATTAAAAAGGCTGTAGAAGCAGAATCATCTAATGCTTTAGGTATGAATCAACCTTATTCTAAGGAGCTTTTAAAGGATGTTGAATTACCAATTGGTTGGACAATTCCTAACTTAACACAACAAATTTGTGGAGATGATGTTTCTCAAGAAAATGCAATGTTTTGTGTAAAAGTAACAAATGGTCAATCAAATGTTTCTGTAAGGGAAATTGACTGGAGAAATTTCCAAGTTAGTAAGTCACCTATTTTTAGAATTTTGATTATGATTGGTGGTTGGTTTATTAGCGGTATTGCTATTGCTATGGGTGCGCCTTTTTGGTTTGATTTATTGAGTAAAGTTATGAATGTGCGGAATGCGGGTAAAAAAGGCAAACAATCATCTAAAAATCAAGATGAATAATTTAGAAAATAAAAATTATCTGTAAATACCATTCTTGATTTTGGCGGATAATTTGAATTTGTTGGATAAATTCGCGGAAGTAAAATCGTCGTTCTACTTCTGATAAATCCAACCAAAATTGAGGAATGGAAACAGCTTGAGCTACAGAACGCAAATTAACAGGAGGAAGAATTGCTAACTGAGCTTGAAGTTGAGAAATTTCTGTGCGGAGTTTGTAAGCTCTTAATTTTGCGGTTTCTGGATCTAAAATTCCAGTTTCTATGAAGGTGGGTAATTTCTCAAGAATTTCTTGTTGGTGAGATATACTATCCCCTAAACTATTTTTAATAGCATCTAATTGGGGAAAATTCATTCCCGCTACAGCTAAAGGTAAATCTCGACAAACACTATCAATGGTTTTTTCTAAAACTACTTGGTAAGGAATAGCACGACATTTTGGCTGTTGAGGACAGTTGATTGCGCGTAAATATAAATACTCTTTATCCTGATGACTTTGGGTAACACAAGTCACAATCATCTGTGACTGACATTGATCACAAATGACTAAACCGGCTAAAGAACGGGGCGCACTAGCAGTGCGTGGTGGTAAAATGCTGTTGCGTCGCAATAGTCTATCAACTTGCGCTGCTTCTGCTCTGGAAATGATAGGTGTGTGAGTATTAGAGATAATTTGACTATTTTGATAGGCCGTATCACCTCGATAAACTGGATTAGTTAACCACCGTCTCCCAGTCGTAACCGATATATTTTTACCGTATTTTTTACCTAAAAACCGAACAGCAGCACGTAAAGAACCATAGAGTAAAAAGTGTTCAAAAAAATCTTTGACGACTGGCGAAGTAGTCCGATCAATAATATATTTACCCTGTCCTCTGCGGTAGCCATAGGGTGATTTTCCGGGAGGTGGTGAAGCTTCTAGGCGATTACGAGCGTGTCCTTGACGAATGCGGCGGCTACGGTGCTGATTTTGAATCTCTTGTAATAATTCCAGTAGTTCAGACCGGATTTGACTAGAATTAGATGTGTATGGTTGTTGTGTCGCAATTACTACAACTCCCATGGTTTCTAGTTGCTTGAGGCGATCGCTTACTTCTGTTAAAGTATCACCTAATTCTTCCAAGCGGCGAACTAGTAGATAATTGACGGTTTCTGTTTGACTTTGACAGTCACTTAATAAGTCAGTTAATAATTGTTGTAATTGGCTACGCTTTCCCAAATCCTGATAAATTCTATCTACCTCCCAACCCCAGTCACTGTGAGTGGGAAGGACATCTAATAATGGATCAGTATAAGTATAAACAATTATTTTCACAATAGTCACGCAATTTTAGATTTTAGATTCCCCACGATTTAGCCTTTGGGAACATTTTACATACACCTCCGGCTGAAAATACGGCTTAAAAGACATTGATACCTAAAAATTTTGGGGATTTTTAGGTGTCAATTCCGTGGTTTTGGGTGAATCTTCTGGTCAGCAAAAAGAAAATTTTTCCTTTTACTTCCTCAACTCCTAATCAACAGCGGTGGAACTCAATTTCATTGTTTCCCATAAAACCATGTTTGGTGAGGTGGTGGAGAGAGGTTGATGGAGAGCAATCAGTTGTGTTAAAGTAGCCTTTAACTGTGTACGGGGGACGATATCATCAACAAACCCATGTTTGAGTAAGTCTTCCGCAGTCTGAAAATCTTCAGGAAGTTTTTCCCGCAAAGTTTGTTCAATTACCCGTCTTCCAGCAAAACCAATTGTTGCTTTTGGTTCAGCGATGATAATATCACCTAACATGGCAAAACTGGCAGTAACACCTCCCGTGGTAGGGTTAGTTAAAACGGGAATATATAATAGTTTAGAATCTCGGTGACGTTGTAGGGCGGCGGATATTTTCGCCATTTGCATTAAGGATAGCATTCCTTCCTGCATTCTCGCACCACCAGATGTGCAAATGATGACTACAGGATAACGCCTTTGGGTAGCTTGTTCAATCATGCGGGTGAGTTTTTCCCCGACGACAGAACCCATACTTCCACCCATAAATCGGAAGTCCATGACCCCTAATGCTATTGGAAGGGTATTAATTTGCCCTAACCCAGTTTTAACCGCATCTATCAGTCCCAGTTTTTCCTGGGTTTCTTTTAAACGATCAATATAGGGTTTGCGATCGCGGAATTGTAAGGGATCGGTTGGACATAAATTTTCATCTAATGGTTTCCATGTATTAACATCAATTAATTGACGAATACGCTCATCACTATCAACCCGATGATGATAACCACATTCACTGCAAACCATTTGATTGGCTTTCAAATCTTTTGTATATGACAAAACACCACACTTAGGGCATTTATGCCATAAACCATCAGCAATTTCCCGTTCTTGACGTTCTAAGTTGGTACTTCCTGATTTACGACGATTTGCGAACCAATCCAATAGAGATTTTAAACCGCGTGATTCTTCGTTATTTGCCATTTTTATCTGATCTAATTAGGTATGAGGTCAAAAATGATCAATATATTGTGATTGACATTAAGCGACCTGGAGGTGGAGATTGAAAATTGTAGATTTTGGATTTGAGAAGGTTAGAATTATGACTTTTGTAACTGGTTTGACCTGGATGATTGCTTAGATATTACCAAAATCTAAAATCTTCATGGGGTGATCACAACTACAGTCAGGAAGGATAAAGATTTAGATTGATAAAATCATCAGCATGAGACAAAAAAGATTTAAAAGTTTGATGTTAATATCCGGGTAAAAATAATCTCATATAGTGAGACAAAATAGTGTCACCACTAAAGACAGTAATTACCGCACCTAAAGCTAGAAATGGTCCAAAAGGTATTTTCTGTCCCATTTGACTACGGGAGAGGATAATTGCTCCACTTCCTATTAATACACCCAAAATGCAGGAAATAAAACTCGCTAGTAGTAAATAACGCCATCCTAACCATGCTCCCATCATAGCAGCTAATTTAGCGTCACCTTGACCCATAACTGTTTTACCAAAAGCCATAGAACCGAGAATGGCGATCGCCTCAAACAGCCACAAACCCATAGCTGCACCGGCTATTCCTGTCATTAAGTGTTTGGATAATCCTACCATAGTCGCTTCTGATAACCAAGCAACAGCTATCTGAAAGACTATCCCTAAGATTAAACCTGATTTAGTTAGTGAGTTGGGTAAGGTCATTGTATCTAAATCTATGAGAGATAGAGCTAATAACCAACTACAAAAAGCCCAATATCCGATGGTAAAAATTGAAAATTGAAAAACCCAAAATACTATTAAAAATATTATCCCTGTTAATGTCTCTACCAGTGGATAACGACGGGAAATTTTAGTTTGACAATAACGACAGCGCCCTTTTAACCGCAACCAACCGAAAACTGGGACATTATCATAGGGCTTTAACCTATTTAAGCACTGCGGACAACGGGAGGGAGGCCACAGCACGGATAAGCCAGCGGGTAGCCGATAAACCACAACATTAATAAAACTTCCCAAGGATGCTCCCAAAACAAAGACAATGATGTTTACCGGGATATTAATCAAAGTGTCCATTAATGACTAAGAACTAAGGACTAATAGATATAGGACTCGATTTGATTCAAAGGGATAAAACATTCCTGTGGTAACAGGACTGGGTACTGAGTAAAAATAACTTTACCTCGATACGTGACTCGACTGATGGCGACTCCCGTAGCTTTTCCTACTATTTCTGGATGTACTTCACAGTAGGTATAGTAAATTTTACTAGCGGCTTTAATTATATTAGGGTCAATCAAGGAAGGTTGATTTTTTGGTGGAAAATTTGCTTGTTCTTGTTTTAAAGCGTACACAGTTGGTTTTTATATAAGTTATAGATTTGGCGCTGTTTAACAAACTTAGTTGATCTGAAATTTTTAACATTATAGATGTTAAAACTTCCAGATTTATACTTTAACGTGATTTTAATTCAAGAATGTTTATAAGTGCTGCGCCCATAGCCTGACAACCGACAAGTTTCATTCCTGGTGACATAATATCCCCTGTGCGATAACCTTGTTCTAAAACTTGTAACACACTATTTTCAATTAAGTCTGCTGCTTCTGGCTGGTTTAAAGCATAACGTAACATCATAGCGGTACTTAAAACCTGTGCTAAAGGGTTAGCTTTGTCAAGTCCTGCAATATCTGGGGCTGAACCGTGAACTGGTTCATAAACACCAGGACCATCAGCACCCAAACTAGCGGAAGGTAACATTCCTATACTACCAGTTAACATAGCGGCTGCATCTGAGAGAATATCACCAAATAGGTTTCCTGTAACAATAGTATCAAATTGTTTGGGAGCGCGAACTAATTGCATGGCCGCATTATCTACATACAAGTGAGATAATTCAACATCGGTATATTCTGCGGAAAGTTGTGTAATGCGATCGCGCCAAAGTTGAGATACTTCTAATACATTGGCTTTATCCACAGAACAGAGTTTTCCGCCGCGTTTTCGTGCTGTTTCAAAGGCTACGCGCCCAATACGTTCAATTTCTGACTCGCTGTAAACCATAGTATTTACACCGCGTTTTTCTCCGGTTTCCGTTGCAAATATGCCTTTAGGCTTACCGAAATAAATCCCGCCGGTGAGTTCACGCACGACCATGATATCTACACCTTCAACAATTTCCCGTTTGAGACTAGAAGCGTCAATTAACTGGGGGAGAATTTTCGCAGGGCGTAAATTAGCAAATAGCCCTAAACCAGCCCGCAGCCCTAATAAACCCGCTTCTGGGCGTAAATTGGCGCTAAGAGAGTCCCATTTGTAACCACCGATAGCCGCGAGTAAAACGGAATCACTATTCCGACACCTATCCAATGTGACAGCGGGGAGGGGTTCACCGGTTTCGTCAATAGCAGCGCCACCAATTAAAGCTGTGGAAAATTCAAAGTTAATATCAAAGGTTTGACTGACGGATTTTAGCACGTCCACTGCGACAGCCATAATTTCTGGACCAATGCCGTCGCCAGGTAGTAGGGTAATGTGGTATTTTTGGGTCATGGTTGGGTTTTGCTGGGTGAATGTTTACAAATACAAGTAGGTTGGCGTGAAAAATTGTCGTTATGACAAGGGAACTCTTAACTGGGAACAGGGAACAGGGAACTTTACTTTTCGTTACTTATGTCGGTTTTTTTTCCGTTTACCTACTTATGTTGAGTTTTTGGACTAGTTGACTTTTTGTGGTACACCCACAGTGATCAGGTTTAACAGAGTTTCGTCTTCTGTTGATTAACCTTCTGAGTTAAAAATACTCTTAAACGAGCGCCCATATCTCAATCACTTTACTAGATGTTTTCTCCGTATTTACTTATCTTTACAGATTTTGGTTGTTTCACCCCACCTTACTTGTTAGTAAATCAAAAACAATGTAGGATAAATATAAACACGGTCAGTGTGATTAGTAATCAAATTCTGGCAATTCCATATTCACTCCAATAAATGTAGTAAGCAGATTTTATGGCAATCCCAACTGATGGCAATGATATTCTAGTCGGAACTGATGGAAATGATAGTATTGATGGTCTTGATGGTAACGATCTGATTCAAGGACTAGCAGGGAATGATGGTCTTTATGGTAATGATGGCAATGATACCTTAGAAGGGGGAGATGGAGACGACTACCTAAATCCTGGAGATGGCGTAAATGCGATCGCAGGTGGCACAGGTAGTGATAAATTAGATCTAAACTATGATTACGATACAGATGGTATCATCATAAATTATAGTGACTCCACCAATGGCACAATTAGCGATGGTTCAACCATCAAGGAAGTCGAAAGAATTGACCTGAAAACAGGTTCAGGTAATGATAACATTGATATTTCTGCCACTGACAATACTCGCTATTCAGATCCTTATTATGGTAACAGATGGCAAGATAACGACACCAAAGTTTACGCCAATAATGGTAATGATACCGTCATTGGTGGTTCTGGTGGCGATGAAATCTATGGAGGAGCAGGTAATGATATCCTCACGGGCAACGCCGGC
>Ga0315905_10005756_pt1 | contig 12607 bp, 11 predicted proteins | sample LakEriMetagenome_5_FD_203522 | JGI IMG/M metagenome (GOLD analysis project Ga0315905, IMG submission 203522) | Freshwater fungal communities from buoy surface, Lake Erie, Ohio, United States - Buoy 4 MA121 | ecosystem: Environmental > Aquatic > Freshwater > Lake | place: USA: Lake Erie, Ohio... | reverse complement strand
CAGGACATCGCCTTCTTCGACGGTGGTGGAATTATCTAGCAATTGCAGGGCTGCCGAGCGGTTTCCGCGTCCAGTCAGGATTCCTATTTGCTGAGAGCTAGCAATCCTGGTGCCAATTCTAAAGCTTGGATCACTTGCCAATTGAATCAATGCAGTTGATGGGTAAACATCTTTAACCACACCTGCCAGACCAAATTGAGATAAAACTGTCATGTTCTTTTTGATGCCGGCGTTTGCACCTAAATCAATGGTGATTGTTTGAGAAAAAGATTGGCTAGCTCCATTGCTGATCACTCTTGCATTGACGACTTTGTATCCAGCTGTGCCTGCTAAATCCAAAATACTTTTGAGCTGCTTTAACTGGGCATCAGCATTTTTGCGGTTAATGAGCTTAGATTTTAAATTGGCATTTTCTGCCTTTAATTTTTCAATCTGGTTACGAGTGCGCCCCAGATTGGTGACATCTGAGAAAAAGTTTTTAACTGGCGTTAACACAACGCTACCTGCTCGTTGGAAAGGTGATACAACAGTTTGTGTTCCTTGTTTGAAGCCGTCAATTACCTTAACCCCACGAAGATCTAGGGTTATCAGAAAAAGCGAGGTGACAATTAAAACCACCAACAACAAACGTGCGCGGCCACCGTTACGCATTAACGAAAGACCTTATCGACGAGGCTCGGAGATTAGAACCTTCTCAAGAGCTTCAAACTCTTCGATGCACTTTCCGGAACCTTCAGCAACAGCATCCAATGGACGCTCTGCAATGTGAATTGGCATTCCAGTTTCTTTGCGCAGGCGCTCATCAAGACCCTTAAGGAGTGCTCCACCACCGGTGAGAACAATTCCACGGTCCATCAAATCTGATGCAAGCTCTGGAGGAGTTTTATCCAATGTGCTCTTAACAGCGTTGATAATTGAGTTAACCGGCTCTTCTAGCGCTTTACGAATTTCAGCAGCCGAGACAACAATTGTCTTTGGTAGACCTGTTGCTAAATCGCGACCACGAATTTCTGCGTCATTTTCACCAGCCAATGGGTAGGCAGATCCGATAGCCATCTTGATCTCTTCTGCTGTGCGCTCACCCAAAAGTAGTGAGAATTCACGCTTAACCCAGTTAATAATTGATTGATCTAGCTCATCTCCACCAACTCGGATTGATAGTGAGGTAACGATTCCGCCCAATGAAATAACAGCAACTTCAGTTGTTCCGCCACCGATATCTACCACCATGTTGCCTGTTGGCTCGTGAATTGGAAGACCAGCACCGATTGCTGCAGCCATTGGCTCTTCGATGATGTAGACCTTACGAGCACCTGCTGCATATCCAGCATCTTTAACCGCGCGCTGTTCAACGCCAGTGATTCCTGACGGAACGCACACAACGATTCTTGGCTTTGCTAAATAGCGATGACGGTGAACTTTTTGAATGAAGTAACGCAACATGCGCTCGGTTGTATCAAAGTCTGCGATCACACCATCTTTGAGCGGACGAATTGCAACGATGTTGCCCGGAGTACGCCCAATCATCTTCTTTGCTTCAAGTCCAACAGCCAAAATTGCACCGGTGTCTTGGTTAACTGCAACTACAGATGGCTCATTAAGAACGATGCCACGTCCACGCACATATACGAGAGTATTTGCCGTTCCTAGGTCAACGGCCATATCGCGACCGATGAAGGACATTCTGCTTGCTTGTGACATCGCTACTCCTTGTACTTCTTGTTTAGTTCGGGGAATTACTTACTTGGGAAAGAAAATCTGAATCTCACGAGCTGCAGATTCTGGTGAATCAGAGCCATGGACGATGTTTTGCACAACCTTTGTACCTTGATCACGAGCTAGATCTCCACGGATCGTTCCGGGAGCTGCAACTGTTGGATCTGTGACGCCTGCCAATGAACGGAAACCCTCGATGACGCGATTTCCTGATGCAACGATTGCAACGATTGGTCCTGACATCATGAACTCAACTAGTGGTTCATAAAAAGGTTTTCCAACATGCTCGGCATAATGTTGTTCTAAAAGTGCGCGATCTGCCTGAAGCATGCGTAATGAATCAATCGCATATCCCTTTGTTTCAATTCGCGAAATGACTTCGCCAACTAGCCCACGGGCAACGCCGTCGGGCTTAACCAGGATAAGTGTCTTCTCTGTGCTCACCGGCTTAGTCTATTAGGGTTTTTTCGGCTCCGCAGCCAGCAGGGCAGCGCGAACGGCCTCACCCTTTCGGCCTATCACGATGGCGGCTATCCAAAGACCAATCAGAACCGCCCCGATAATGAAAAAGGATGGAACAACAAATCCGTATCCGATCATTGCTATTTGCATAATCCAGCCAATAACAAAACCACCGGGGCGTCTAACAAGGCCGGCAGTGACAAAAAGCAAAAAGGAAACTACGCAACCATAAATGATTGCAGCATTCGACTGATCTTTCATGGCAAGCAAAATCGCAAATCCCATTGTCATGCTTTCAGCAATTAATACTGATGCTCCCAAAATTTTCATTGCGCAAACTTCTTTCGTAAATATGTGCGGGCTTCACCTACGGTGACAACAGAGCCTGTGACAATTATACCAACGGTGTCTTCACTCAGCGGGCGCACAGCATCACCAATTGCTCTATCTAGAGCTGAATTCAAATCTGATACTTCAAATACACGATCAACACCAAAAATTTTGGTAGCGATCTTTTCTAACTCTCCAGATAGCATCGCCCTAGGTGAGGCACTCTGAGTAACAATTACGTGATCAACAATTGGTTCTAGCTCTAGGAAAATTCCTGTTGCATCCTTGTCGCCAAAGACACCAACCACGGCGATGATTTCATCGAAGTTGAACTCATGTAACAAGGTGTCGGCCAAGGCTTTGGCACCATGTGGGTTATGCGCAGCATCCAAAATAACTGTTGGCTCTCGGTGCACAACTTCACAGCGCCCAGGTGAAGTAACTGCGGCAAAGCCTGCGCGCACCGCATCTATATCTAGGGGTTGATCGCCAAAGAAGGCTTCAACTGCAACTAAAGCAGATGCGGCATTTGCAGCTTGGTGTCGACCATGTAATGGCAAGAAAATTTCATCATAGGTGTCGTGAATACCTTGAATAGTAAGTAGTTGTCCACCCACTGCAACTGCGCGGGATGCAACTGAGTATTCGACACCTTCGCGAACAACATCTGCGCCTACTTCTGCAGCCTTTCGAATCAACTCTTTGGCAGCTTCTGGCTCTTGCTGGGCAAGGACTACAAAGCCACCCTCTTTGATAATTCCAGCTTTGGTGGATGCGATTTCATGCAGTGTGTTTCCTAGGTACTCCATGTGATCAAAACCAATAGGCATCAAAACAGAAACATCAGCATCTACAACATTTGTGGCATCCCATAGCCCGCCCATGCCAACTTCGATCACGCCGACATCTACCGGGTGTTCTGCAAATGCCGCGAAAGCTAAAGCTGTTACTACTTCAAAAAATGAGATTGGGTGTTCAAACTTGGTATCCATTAAATCGAGGTATGCAGCGATATCGTTGTAGGCAAAGATTAATTCTTTAGGATCAATGGGCTCACCGTTGATTGCAATTCGTTCGCGGTATGTTTCAAGATGCGGGCTAGTAAAGCGTCCAGTACGCAAGCCATGAGCAAACAACAATGAATCAATCATTCTTGACGTTGTTGTCTTACCGTTTGTGCCACCAATGTGAATTGTCGGATAGGTCAGTTGTGGCGATCCTAAGATATCTACAAGGGCTGCAATGCGCTCTGTTGTCGGTGCGATACGAGTTTCAGGCCAACGAGCAAGCAAAGCTTGTTCAATTGCATCAACTCGTTCTTGATCGTCAGGTGAAATCATCATGATTGTGGCAACGCTGCTAGAGCCGCAGTAATGCGTTCGATATCAGATGTTGTCTTTTCAAGTCGTTCCCGAATTTCTACAACAACATTTTCGGGAGCCTTAGCCATAAAGCCCTCGTTTGAAAGCTTGACTTCAGCTGTTTGCTTATCCTTGATAGCTGCTGCCAAATCTTTTTCTAAACGAGCACGTTCTGCCACAACATCAATAGAACCTGTTAGGTCAAACTCGATAGTCACCCCTGCCGCTTCGCACTTTGCACTAGGAGTTATCTCGCAAAGTTCCATACGCACCACAAATGCAACGGCAGATGCATAATCTGCTATTTCGCCCTGTGCAACGATTCGGCCAGGAATTTTTAGTGAGGTCTTGATGCCTTGATCATTACGGAATCTGCGCACTTCGGTGATGATCTCTTGCAGGCTATCCACAAGGTTTTGGGCGCTTTTGTCTACATGGGCAGGATTTGCAACCGGCCATGCGGCAATAACCAAGGACTCTCCCCCGGTCAGCGTGGTCCACATTTGTTCTGTAATAAATGGCATGACTGGGTGCATCAAACGGAATAGTTGATCTAAAACATAGCCCAGTACTCGCTTGGTTGAATCGGCATTACCGGATGCAAAAGCCTCCTTGGAAAGTTCTAAGTACCAATCACACAGGTCATCCCAGGCAAAGTGATACATCAATTCGCAGGCACGAGAAAATTCGTACTTTTCCAACAGTTCTGTGGTTTCAGCAACTGTTTCAGATAAGCGGCTTAAGATCCATTTATCAATTGCGTTCAGTGAATCTAGCGGTGGCAAATCTCCAGAAACTGTTGCACCGTTCATCATTGCAAAGCGTGTGGCATTCCATAACTTCGTAGCAAAGTTTCGGGAGCCACCGATCCAGTCTTCAGCAAGTGCTTGGTCGGTACCTGGGTTAGCACCGCGGGCCAAGGTGAAGCGCAATGCATCTGCGCCGTATTTGTCCATAAATTCAATGGGGTCGATTACATTTCCGCGACTCTTTGACATTTTCTTACCAAATTGATCGCGTACCAAACCGTGCAACATAATTGTTTTAAATGGCGCAACACCATCCATGGCAAAGGTAGACATCATCATCATTCGCACAACCCAGAAAAACAAAATGTCATACCCAGTAACAAGGACTGATGTTGGATAAAACTTTGCAAGGTCTGCGGACTTTTCTGGCCAGCCAAATGTAGAAAAAGCCCACTGGCCAGATGAGAACCAGGTATCTAAAACATCTGGATCTTGTGTCCAACCAACAGGTGCGGTTTCTTCTGCTCCAACAACTTGGACTTCACCATTTGGTCCATACCAAACTGGAATTCTGTGGCCCCACCACAACTGACGTGAAATACACCAGTCATGCATGTTATCTACCCATTCAAAGTAGCGCGGAGCAAGAGCTGCTGGCTCAATTGTTACTTCACCATTTCGAACCGCATCAGCTGATGCCTTTGCCATGGGTGCAACCTTTACGAACCACTGCTTAGATAAACGCGGTTCTACTGTTGTATCGCAACGAGAACAATGTCCAACTGCGTGAATGTATGGACGCTTTTCAGCGACTACTCTTCCTTCAGCACGCAGTGCATCAACAACGGCCTTGCGTGCATCGAAGCGATCCAAACCATCAAAAGCACTACTTGTATTAACTACCTTTGCGTCGGCATCTAAAATCACAATGTTTGCCAAGTTGTGGCGCATGCCAATTTCAAAGTCATTGGGATCATGTGCTGGAGTTACCTTTACGGCGCCTGTTCCAAAAGCTGGGTCAACGTGCTCGTCAGCAACAATTGGAATTTCGCGATCAATTAATGGCACTTTAACGTTCTTGCCAATCATGTGTGCATAGCGCTCATCTTCTGGATGAACCGCAACGGCAGTATCGCCCAACATGGTTTCAGCGCGAGTTGTTGCAACGATGATTGCTGTATCGCCATCACCGTATCGAATAGAGACGAGCTCACCAGCATCATCGCTATGTTCGACTTCGATATCAGACAGCGCAGTTAAGCAGCGTGGGCACCAGTTGATAATTCTTTCAGCGCGGTAAATCAACCCTGCCTCATACATGCGCTTAAAGATTGTGACAACAGCCTTGGACATTCCTTCGTCCATAGTAAATCGTTCACGAGACCAATCCACAGATGAACCTAGACGCTTCATTTGTTCAAGGATTGCTCCGCCTGATTCCTCTTTCCACTCCCAAACTTTTTTAACAAACTCTTCCCGGCCCAGATCGTGACGAGATTGTCCGCCAACTGCTAATTGTTTTTCTACAACATTTTGCGTTGCGATACCGGCGTGATCCATTCCGGGTAGCCACAAAACTTCAAAGCCTTGCATTCGTTTCATACGAGATAAGCAGTCTTGCAATGTTTGATCTAGCGCGTGGCCAATGTGTAAAACACCCGTCACATTTGGTGGCGGCAAAACAATTGAAAATGGTTGTTTGCTTGAGTTTGCATCAGCGGTGAAATATCCAGCTTCGACCCACTTTTGGTAGAGCGGGGATTCAATCTCGCTTGGCGAGAAGGTTGAAGCTAGTTCACGGCTGGAAGACATAGTGCGCAGTCTAGATTATGCGCTCTTCTCCTCTGCACCTTTTGGTGCTCGTGAGCGCTTTGGACCTGTGTGATTTATCAAAGTTGGTGTCCCACCTGATGTGATGCACTCCTTGGTGATAATCACCTTTTCAACATCTGTGCGGCTAGGAACGTCATACATCACTGAAAGAAGTGCAGATTCCATAATCGCTCTGAGTCCACGAGCACCGGTTCCACGCTCTTGTGCAAGATCTGCAATTGCATCAAGTGCATCTGCATCAAATTCAAGGTCGACATGATCTAGATCAAAGAGGCGCTGATACTGCTTAACAAGTGCGTTCTTAGGCTCGGTAAGAATCTGCATCAATGCTGGCTTATCAAGGTTTTCAACACTTGTAAGAACTGGCAGACGACCAATGAATTCAGGAATCATTCCAAACTTGAGAAGATCTTCTGGCATTACATCGGCAAAAATATCCTTACGGTTTTTCTCTGATGCATCCTGCAAAGTAGCGTTAAAGCCAACGCCTGATTTTCCGATACGGCTTTCGATAATCTTTTCAAGGCCAGCAAAGGCTCCGCCAACTATGAACAAAACATTAGTTGTGTCGATTTGAATGAATTCTTGGTGTGGGTGCTTGCGACCACCTTGTGGCGGCACTGAAGCAACAGTTCCTTCAAGAATTTTAAGCAAGGCTTGCTGAACACCTTCACCTGAAACGTCACGGGTGATTGATGGGTTTTCAGATTTGCGAGCAACCTTATCGATCTCATCGATGTAGATGATTCCGGTTTCTGCCTTTTTAACATCGTAATCTGCTGCTTGCAAAAGCTTCAGCAAAATGTTTTCTACATCTTCACCGACATAACCTGCTTCGGTAAGGGCCGTTGCATCTGCAATTGCAAACGGAACGTTAAGCATGCGAGCCAAAGTTTGTGCCATAAGTGTCTTGCCGCAACCAGTTGGCCCCAGCATCAAGATATTTGATTTGGCTAGTTCAATGCCATTTTCACTTTTTGCTTCACCGCTTTGAACGCGCTTGTAATGGTTATAGACAGCAACAGAAAGAGATTTCTTTGCACGATCTTGTCCGATCACATATTGATCCAGAAATTCAAAGATTGCCTGTGGCTTTGGAAGTTCGGATAAACCAAGGGATGCTGCTTCGCTGAGTTCTTCAACGATGATCTCGTTACATAACTCGATGCACTCATCACAGATATAAACACCAGGACCGGCAATAAGCTTTTTAACTTGCTTTTGAGTTTTGCCACAGAAGGAGCACTTCAGCAGATCGCTTGTTTCACCGATTCTTGTCATGATGCTCCTTGTAAGCCCTGTTGGGGAGGTTCAGGGACTTCTGAGAGATAACTTTACTTTTGCGCTGGCCGCGATGCTTTATAAATAAGGGCAAAAATGTTCGCTCTTAGAATAATTACTTCTTGGCCTTGCGTGATGCAAGAACCTGATCAATGATTCCGTATTCAACGGCTTCATTGGCGGTAAGAATCTTGTCGCGCTCGATGTCTTTGCGAATCTCTTCGGATGACTTAACCACGTGGCGTGACAATAGATCTTCTTGCAAGCGCGTAATTCGATCGATTTCGCGTGCTTGAATTTCGATGTCAGATGCCTGTCCGCCACCTTCTGAAGATGGTTGGTGAATCAAAATACGGGAATGCTCTAGTGCGTAACGCTTGCCTTTTGCGCCACCGGCCAGAATTACCGCCGCCGCAGAGGCAGCTTGGCCCAAGCAAATAGTGCTGATGTCTGGGCGGACAAACTGCATGGTGTCATAAATTGCAGTGAGCGCTGTAAAAGATCCACCTGGTGAGTTGATGTAAATCATGATGTCGCGATCTGGATCCATTGATTCCAACGTCAAAAGCTGTGCCATGACATCGTTTGCAACTGTGTCATCGATTGGCTGGCCTAAGAAAATGATGCGCTCTTCGAAGAGCTTTGTATATGGATCTTGACGCTTGTAACCGTAAGCAGTCTTTTCTTCAACAGTTGGAAGAACGTAACGTGCGTTGATTTCTTGGAATGTCATTACGCTTTTCCTCCAGTGATTTGTCCCAATGAAGTAACTACATGATCTACAAAACCATAGTCTTTTGCATCAGATGCGTTGAACCAATTATCACGGTCTGAATCTGCCAGAATCTTTTCAAGTGTTTGACCGGTGTTTAGAGCATTTAGCTCTGAAAGAGTCTGCTTGGTAATAGCCATTTGTTCTGCCTGAATGCGAATATCAATTGCTGTTCCACCGATTCCACCCAGTGGCTGGTGCATCAATATGCGTGAACTCTTGGTTGCATAACGCTTGCCCTTGGCACCTGATGTTAGAAGGAACTGACCCATTGATGCAGCCATTCCAAAGGTAACGGTCGCAACATCATTTGGAATTAACTGCATGGTGTCATAAACAGCCATACCTGCAGTTACAGAACCACCTGGTGAGTTGATGTACAAGAAAATATCTTTCTTTGAATCCAGTGACGACAGTAGAAGCATCTGAGCACACACCATGTTGGCCATGTCATCGCGGACTTCACCTGACAAGAAAACAATTCGCTCTTCAAGTAGGCGGTTGTAAATCTGGTCTCTCATCTTGCTCTCTGAATCCACGTTAATTGCCTCCTGTTATTTATTACCTGCACTGACCCTAACAATTAAGCAGGCAAAACGCTTCCCGATTAGGAGAAATCTATGCGTGAACTGCGTTGTGTTCGCTCTGGGCAGAGCGGTGCGGCCCTTAAACCCGAGATTAAGCCTCTTCGACTAGATCTGCAGGGTTGGCCTTTGGAGCAAGCGCTTCAAGATCGATCACATTGCCCGAAACATCCTTCACGGTGATTCGGCCCAACACAGATGCCAACGCCTTGGCGCGAGTTACCTCGGCTACCAATTGTTGAATCTGTCCAGCCTTTTGTAACTCTTCGGCAAACTGCTGTGGCGCCATTCCGTAACGCTGTGATGTGCGAACCAAGTACTCGGTCAACTCAATCTCTGTTACCTGAACCTCTTCGGAGGCAACAATTGCATCTAGCAAGAAATCAGATTTCAAGGAAGAGCGAACCTGGCCATCAACTTCAGCGCGGTGTTCTGCATCTTCCAAACGACCTTCGCCTTCAAGGTGATCATTGACCTCTGGTTCAACAAGATTATCTGGAACTGGAATTTCGTTATCGGCTAATAGTTTTTCAAGTAGGCGATCGCGTGCTTGTGCACCTTGTTCCATCTTCTTAACGCGCTCTAGACGAACAACAAAGTCAGCTTTTAGTTCAGCCAAAGTATCAAATTCAGAGGCAAGCTTTGCAAATGCATCATCAATTGGAGGAAGTTCACGTTCTTTAACTGCCTTAACAGTTACCTTGACTTCGCCCTTTTCGCCCTTTTGTTGTCCCACTAACTGTGTTTGAAAAGTCTTAACATCGTCAGCTTTCATTCCGACTAGTTGATCATCTAGACCATCAATCATGGTATTTGAGCCAACTTCGTATGAAATATCGTTTGCTTGTCCGCCATCTACTTCTTGGCCATCAATGTATGCAGTCATATCCAGAGTTGTGAAATCTCCAGTTTTTACTTCGCGCTCAACAGTTGTTAGCGTTCCAAATCGTGTGCGCAATGATTCGATCTGCTCATCAACATCAGCATCTGCAACTGCTACGTCATCAACTTCAATTGTGATCTTTGAAAAATCTGGCAGCTTTACCTCTGGGCGAACATCAACTTCAACGGCAAATACAAGCTTGTCCTTATCAACAAACTCTTTCACATCAACTTCTGGGCGACCGATAACAGCTACTGAATGCTCGCGAGCTGCTTGACCGTAAAACTCGGGAAGAGCTGTGTTGATTGCCTCATCGATAACAGCCCCGCGTCCTACGCGCTGATCGATCATTGATGCTGGAATCTTTCCCTTACGGAAACCTGGAATGTTTACCGTGGCAGCAACTCTTTTATAAGCGTTAGCTATGTGAGATTCAAGCTCAGCGTAAGTAACTTCAACATCTAAACGAACACGCGTTGGAGATAGAACTTCGACTGAACTTTTCACAAATTGCTCCTAAAGGGATTGAAGAAGAACCGAAACAAACTGGTCGGGGCGGGGAGATTCGAACTCCCGATCTCCTGCTCCCAAAGCAGGCGCGCTAGCCACTACGCTACGCCCCGAGGCGCAAAGCGAGAGTCTAAACCAGATTTCGCACTCTGATTACCGACCCAGTACCTTTACTCCCTAAGCACCCGCGGGTGTAGCTCAATGGTAGAGCCCCAGCCTTCCAAGCTGGCCATGCCGGTTCGATCCCGGTCACCCGCTCCAGTTTATTTACCCGATGGAACCAACCTTGTTTATGAGGGCGCGGCCGCCGAAACTGATGCTCTTAGGGCTAAGTGCAAGAGTTCCCAAAGTTATCTTTATTCCGAAAGAAGTTCCCACTGCCACTTCGGAAGCGACGCCCAAAATGTGAATGCTGTATCGCCGACTAAGACTTGGGCTTGTACCAAGAATTGCTGCACTAGAAATTGAGTATTGAGTATTGATTGCTAAGCCGCCTGAAACAATCTCACCAGAGAAATTTAAATTTTCATCATTTGAAATTGTGGCGGATGCCAAGACTTCAAAGGTGTAATTTCCAGCCTCTGTAATAGTTAAAAAATTGAAGTCCGGTTATTCCCGCTCACGCCTGTGTCAAAAGTGATTAAACTAAATCCACTGAATTTAGAATTTGAATCACCTGATGCGCCAGCAGCTCCCGCTGTTCCCGTATCTCCTTTCGCGCCCGCTGTTCCTGCATCACCTTGAGATCCATTTGTTCCTGGCGCACCTGCATCACCCTTCGCACCAGCTGTTCCTGCATCGCCCTTTGCACCCGCTGCTCCTGCTGCCCCATCAATTCCTGAAGCACCAGTTGCACCTGCATCACCTTTTGCTCCAGCACTTCCTGGAGATCCCGGTAATCCAGCTGCCCCATCAATTCCTGAAGCACCCTTTGCACCAGCTGCGCCAGGTAATCCGGCAGAACCTGGAGCGCCAGTATTTCCTGTGGCACCCTTGTCGCCTTTTTCACCTTGTGCGCCAGTTGGACCGATAACCACTTGTTCACCTGAAGCACTTGATACAGATTTTGGTTCGGGTTGTTTTAATGATGTCGCAATCTTCCAAGTACCTTTTGTTTTTGGTCCATACAGATTTGCATTCTTTGTATCAATGTAAAAATCACCATCAATGCCTGATGCTTTTGCTGGAATACCTGCGCCACTTAGTATCGTGTTTACAACTGTTGTTACTGCCCGGCCTGCGGCCTTGAGAATTGTTTTTGGCGCGGCTATAACCGGAGGCGCTGTCGCAAGGGTTGCAGCAATAACCATTGCCACTAAGGGTTTGCTGTACTTCATGGGGAACCTGTTTTCTCTTGAGGGGGAAATAAGTGTGAACCTGAGAAAAAGTTGAACGAATAAGGGATTCCTAAGGGCAGGTCCGCGTAATTGACTGGGGTTTCCCTACAGATCGGCGTTTTTTCTGAGGGTGTTTTAAGGTTGGCTTGCTATCTTTCGCAGCATCGTCCTGTTGATTACGACTAGTAATTGACACGGGTCAGTAACAGGCACAACAAACGAGAGGACATAAACATGTCATCAAAGAAAAGAATTGCAGCGGTTGTAGTAACCGTTGCGGCACTATCTCTAGGTTCTATCGGAGTTGCTTCAGCACATGAGAAAGGCGCTGTAAAGACAAAGATTCTTGCAGAGCTAGTCAAGGCAGGAACAATCACTCAGGTTCAGTCTGATGCCATCTCAAAGAAGTTTGATGATGCAAAAGCAGCCATGGAATCAAAGCGTGCAGAACGCGATGCACGCCGTGCAGCTGTTGAAACTCTAGTTGCAACAACAATCGGTGTGGATGCGGCAACAATTAAGTCGCGTCTTGCAACTGGTGAAACTCTTGCAGCGATTGCAGGAGCAAAGAAAGATGCACTAGTAACTGCATTAGTTGCTTTTGAGACAAAAGAAATTGATGCTCGCGTTGCTGCCGGCAAAATGACTGCGGCTCAGGCAACTGCTGCAAAGGCTGACCTAACAAAGAAGGTCACCTCCCGCGTTGAATCCACTAAAGGACCAAAGGGATTTGGGCCAAAGGATCACAAGGGTGGCAAAGGTAAAGGGCCACGCTCTTAAGTAAAAGTT
>Ga0315905_10005753_pt1 | contig 12614 bp, 16 predicted proteins | sample LakEriMetagenome_5_FD_203522 | JGI IMG/M metagenome (GOLD analysis project Ga0315905, IMG submission 203522) | Freshwater fungal communities from buoy surface, Lake Erie, Ohio, United States - Buoy 4 MA121 | ecosystem: Environmental > Aquatic > Freshwater > Lake | place: USA: Lake Erie, Ohio... | reverse complement strand
CTGGCGGGCGCGCTCGAGGTGGGCCTTGCGGGTGCCGCTGGCGAGCAGGCCATAGTGGCGGATGCGGTGGAACCCGCGTGGCAGGCAGTGCAGCAGGAAGCGGCGGATGAACTCGTGGGCGCTGAGCGTCATGACCTGCTGCCGGTCTGGCGTGGAGCGACGATAGTCCTTGCTGCGGCCCCGAAGCGGAAATGGGCGACAGCTGTCTAGAGACCCAAATCCGCCAAGCTCTTTTCGATCACTTCGCGCGCGGAATTGCGGGCGAAGGGGAAGGCATGGAAGAAGGTCTCGGCCTTAAGGTCTGGATCGGCGGCCTTGGCCTTGGCGAGCCAGAGACTTGCTTCGTTGGAATTACCCGCGAGGTGCGCTGTGAATGCGGCGATTAGGGCGATATGCTTGTGCGCACCGGGCATACGCGCCGCACGCGATCCGAGTTCGGCGGCTTTTTCATAGTCGCCAAGTTGCACATGAGCCATCGCCCGGCTCGAGACCATCGCATAGGCGAGTGGGTCGAGCGGACTTAGCTCGAGCGCCAGTGCCAGATCGGCATCGGCTTCCTTCGGTTTGCCAGCCATGGTGCTGACGAGGCCACGATTATAGATCCCTTGAGCGTAGCTTGGACTGAGGGTGGTGGCTCTATCGAACCACGTTATCGAGTCTTCTAACTGACCGTCGAGCCAGAAACTGCGTCCCACATTGAAGTGGGCAAACGGATCGTATTGATCCGCCTCCAGCGCGCGGTGAGCGAAACTGCGCGCCGCCTCCATCTCTGTTTCGGGACTGCCCCCGAAGTTCAGGAATGCATTCTGGAAATGCGTGAACGAGAGGCCGCCCAGTGCGCGCGAAAAATAGGGATCTCGCGTAAGCGAATGGGCAAACAGTTCGGCGGCTCTCGCATTATCGGCCTGCCTGAAGCGATACATGTGATCAAGCCCCAGATGAAAGCTTGCCCAGGCATCAAGCTCTGTGGCGGGGCGTCTGCGCGCATTGCGCACCTCGTTACGCGGGATATGCACTTCAAGCGCAGCGACAACATGCGCTTCGATATCAGACCGCATCATCTGTAGTTCGGCCAGCGCACCGCAATGGTTATCCGCCCAGATCGTCTCGCCATGCTCCGCGTCGGCCAACATGATTGTGACGGTGACCTCGTCGCCCGACACCTCGATTGAGCCTGTAAGACAATAGCGAACGGCCAGCGCTTGTCCCACCGCCAGCGGATCAGCCTCTGCCCCTCTGAACCGAAAGCTGGACCCGCGTGCAATCACGAAAAGCCAATGGAGACGCGACAGGTCCATGATGATATCGGCAGGTAAAGCATCGGCAATGATGCCAAGCGGTCCGGCTTCACCTGCAAGCTCGAAGGGCAGCACGGCAATGGACGGACGTCCGTCGCGCGCGGTCCGCGATGATGGTCTGGCCTCGGCGCCGGTTAGGGTTTCGGTCTGGCGCGGAACCGGCGGGACGGGTTCGGCAGCGGCAGGTTCGGCCAAATTTCCGACAAACCGAAATCCCTTGCCGTGAATCGTGCGGATCAGGCGCTGTCTCTTGCCATCGTCGCCGATCGCCTTGCGAGCGGCCTTGATCCGGGCGGCGACGGCGGATTCCGAAACGATCCGTCCGTCCCATATCTTCTCGATCAGCTCATCCTTGCCGACCATCCTTGAATCGTTTTGAGCGAGCAGGATCAAGAGCGAGAGCACCTGCGGCTCGACGTGCACCGGCGTGCCGCCGCACCGCAATTCGAACCGCGCCGTGTCAAGCTCGAAGCCGCCAAAGCGGAAGACACTTGGATGGACTTCCGCCAATCGAGGCTCCCGTGATTCAAATCTTCATGCAAAGGTCAGGCATATTCACGCCCGCGTCAAGCTTCACCCGAAACTTGCGGCTATCTCTTCGCCATTGGCAAGCACCGCCCCAATATTGCGTAAGGAGAACCGGAATGCCGCTCGTAACCATCGACGTCATCAAGAACGTTTTCACCCCGGACCAGAAGCGTCAGCTGATCGACAACGTCACCGAGGCGATGATCGCGGTTGAAGGCGAGGCAATGCGCCAGGTGACATGGGTTCGCATCAACGAGTTGGAACAGGGTGACTGGGCCATTGGCGGGCAGCGTCTCAGTGCTGCGGATGTCCATGCGATGGCTGCCAACACGGCGGTCTGATCCGCGGCAACAGAAACTGCGTGAATGGAGGCAGATATGACGGACGCGATCGAAAAACGCCGCTTCGACACACCCGATGATGTGCTGGATATGAAGGATGCCGGCGCGATCAAGATCATCGGGATGATGAGCACAGGGGCGAAAGGCATGCACGCGGTCTTCAAGCCCGGTTGGGTTTGGGAGAAGGACGAGAAGCCGCTGCTGGGTCACCCCGAAGCATGCCCGATGCATCACACCGGCTACTCGCTGTCGGGCAGGCTGGTTGTGCGGATGCTCGCAAGCGGCGTCGAGACGGTAATCGAGCCTGGCGACTTTTTCGAAATCCCGCCCGGACATGATGCCTTCGTCGAAGGTGACGAGCAGGTCGAGCTGATCCTGTTCGCACCGCCTGAGCATTCCCATTGAGTGGATAGCAGGTGTCGGCCGCGGCAAAGCCGAGCGTCACGCAGCACGCCATTGCCTCGGACGAGAACCCGAATCCGGCCGCGGGCAGTCCGACTAGCTCAGCAGGAACATTGCCGAGACTAGGATCATCACTGCCGTTGCCGACCAGCCGCCGAACTTCAGCAGCGGGGGCAGGGTCAGGCAGCCCATCACATTGGGATTGCTCGCCGCCAGCATGGTCATCACCATCAGCGGCGGGGCCAGCAGACCGTTGATCACCGCCGTCAAGTAAAGCGCCTGCATCGGATCGATGCCGATGAGGTTGAGCGCCACTCCGCCCAGCACCGCGACGACAATCGCGCCCTAGAAGGCCTTGGCTTCGTGCGGCTTGCGGTCCAGCCGAAGGCCTCGGACAGGGCATAGGCCGCAGAGCCCGCCAGCACCGGCACGGCGAGCAAGCCGATGCCGATAATCCCCACGGCAAATAGCAGAAAGCTGAAATCCCCCGCGATCGGGCGCCGCGCGCTGGCTGCGGCATCGGCCGAAGCGATCTCGGTGATCCCGTTGGCGTGGAGCGTGGCGGCGGTGGCGATCACGATGAACAGCGCGGTCACGCTCGTCACCCCCATGCCAATCAGGGTATCGGTCCGCATCCGTTTGAGGCTCGGACCTGCGGCGCGCGGGATCACGCTAAGGGGATGTGTGTGCAGGCGGTGCTGCTCCTCCACTTCCTGCCCGGCCTGCCAGAAGAACAGGTAGGGGCTGATCGTCGTGCCCAGCGCGGCGATCACGGCCATCGCTGTCTGCCGGTCAAAGGTGAGCTCCGGCACCACCACGCCGCGCAGCACCGCCTCGGGCGAGACATCCGCAACGAAGGGTACGAGGATATAGGCAAGCAGCGAAAGCGCCGACCACTTGAGGAAGCGCGTGTAGAGCGCATAGGCGACGAACACTTCAAGCAGCACCGAAATGCCGCCGAAGAGCACGATATAAAGCATGGTTGGCCCGGGAAGCAGCAGATTGAGCGCAGCCGCCATCGCGCCCAGGTCCGCGCCGAGATTGATCGTGTTGGCGATCAGCAGCGGGAGCTGAACACCATGATCCATGCGAGACTGAAGCCGAACTGCGCCCCGATCTGGCTATAGGTGCCGATACCACTCGGATCATCATCCGCAGCGCCGGTGATCAATCCGGGTCCGAGCACTTCGCCCCATGTGCGCGCATCGGCTTCGGTGTGCCGATCGTCGGTGTGCTCGTCCCCGGCGGTCACGGGTGCGATCCTCCCGGATCAGGCCTGGCCGGATTCAGAACATTGATCGCCGCGTGCACCCGCGCCTCGATCTCCTCGCGCGGCAGGCCCGCCGGGATCTTGGCGCCGACCTTGTAGGTGATCCGCCCCCGACGCTTGATCAAGTGGTGATAGATCGACCCGCTATCGACCGCGATCGGCACCACCGGCAGCTTGAGCAGCTTGTAGAGCCCCGCGAACCCCGCCTGCAGCGGCGGCTGCGTGTCGTGCGCCACGCGGGTGCCTTCGGGGAAGATCACCAGCGGGCGGCCCTCGTCGAGCCGCTGCTTTGCCAGCGACAGCATTTCGCGCAAGGTCTTCGCGCCCTTTTCGCGCGCCACCGGGATGAGGCCATAGGTCAGCGCCGAATAGCCCCAGCCGGGGATCGCGAACAGCTCGTGCTTGGCGAACACCGCCGGATGAGTGAACAGGCGCGGGGTGTCGATCGCCTCGAAGAAGCTCTCGTGCTTGACCGCGATCAGCACCCGGCCTTCGGGCAGCGCTCCATCGAGCACGACCTCGATGCCGAGCACATGCTCGACACACCACAAGTGCCACCCACCCCACTTCGCCACCACCGGGGCGAGCCACGGCCGGTAGGCCACAATCGCCGCCACCGCGGCGGAAACCAGAAACACACTGCCGCCATAGAACAGCGCGTAGAAGGCAAGGCTGCGCAGGGCCGCGATGAGCGTGTTCAAAGGTCCGCCAGCCCCGCCGCGCGGCTCGCCAGCAGTTTGTGATATTCAAGGAACAGCGTGCCCAGATCAGGCCGCGAGGACACCGCGTCGCGGATCACCGTGACATGATAGGGCAGCGTCCGGTCAAGCTCGCCCGCAGCGCGGCGCATATGCCAGTCGGTCGTGACCAGGCGCAAGGAGCGCACCTCGTTCTGCGCCACCCACTTGGCGGTTTCGGCAGCGTTAGAGCGGGTGTCGACCGCGGCAAAGCCGAGCGTCACGCAGCACGCCATTTCCTCGGGCGAGACCCCGAATTCGGCGGCAAATTCGCTTGGGCGCACTTCGGGATCGACCCCGCTGACCAGCATCTTTTTCGCCAGCTGCTTGTCGAGCACCTCGAGCCCGCGCGCGATCCGGCCGGCCCCGCCGGTGGGGACAATCACCGCGTCGGTCACCGCAGCTGTTTCCGCCGGACGCGGCAGCGCGACCACGAACCACAGGAAGCCGATCGCCCAGGCAAGAAACATCAAGGAAAGCACGCGCCGGATCATGATCGCCCCTAGAGCATGCCCTTGAGGGCGAGCGCAATGGTCATGCGTGCGGTGGCGAGCGCTAGCAGCACGCCGATCACCGGCACAGCGGCAATCACCACCCAATCCGCCGGCCCCAGCCCGCCGCCGCCCGCCATGCCGCTATCGAGCGCGGCGAATTGCTGGCTCAGCAGCCAGATCGCTCCCAAGCCGAGCGCGGTGCCGACAGCCGCGCCGAAAGCTGCCTCGCGCAGCACCGTGCCGAGGAAGATGCGGGTGATCTGCCGGTCGGTCCCTCCGAGCAGGTGGAGGATCTCGACCGTCTCGCGCGCCTGACCCAGCGCGTTGCGCGAGGCGAGCCACACCGCCGCTGCGGTCGCCAGCGCGACGAGGCCGATCAGCCCGAGAGCGAGCCATTGCAGTGCTTCGAGCGCGCGGTAAACCGGCCGCAGCCAGTCGCTCTGCGCATCGACCCTTGCGCCGGGCACCTTGCCTTGGAGCGCGGCGGCCAGCTGCGCAATCTCGGCGGGCGAGGCGCGGCGCGCCAGTTCGACATCGACCAGCACCGGGATCGGCACATCGCCGCTGGTCGCCGCCGTGCCGAGCCAGGGTTCGAGCAGTGCGGCCAGCTCGCTTTCCGGCACCAGCCGCACTGCGCGCACCAGCTCCATGTCCTGCAACACGCCAACCACGGCCTTGCCGCGGGCTGCGCGCAGATCGGGGTTGGGCTCGATCACCTGCACGGTGACCGCTGCAGCGAGATCGGCGCGGGCGTTGTCAGCCAGATTGCGCAGCACCAAGCCACCCGAGGCTGCGATCACTACCAGCGCGATCAGGATCGCGATCACCCACGGCATCAGCCCGCCCATGCGCGGCCGGGGCAGCAGACGCGCAGGCCGCTTGGCCTGCGGTGCGGGCGTAGCAGCGGAGCTGTCCTCGGGCGCTTCGGGCAGCGGGGGAACGTTCATGCGCCGCTCTTCCTGCTGGACGGAGCCGCGGACGCTGACGATGGGCGCGGCGGATAGCGCAGCGCGCCGGTGGGATCGGACAGCTGGCCCTTGTTGAGGCGCATGATCAGCGAGTCCGGCACCTTCTTCAAGAGGTGCACATCGTGGGTCGCCACCACCACCGTCGTGCCGACGCGGTTGTTGAGCGCCTCGAACAAGCGCAGCAGCTTCAGCGCCATATCGGGATCGACGTTGCCGGTCGGCTCGTCGGCGATCAGCATCTTGGGCCGCGCGATCACCGCCCGGGCGATGGCGACGCGCTGTTGCTCCCCGCCCGACAGCGTCGCCGGGATCGCCTGCGCGCGATGCGCAAGGCCGACCCATTCGAGCATATCCGAGACCGCCTTGACCACCCGCGCCTCGTCCGCGCCCGCCAGCCTGAGCGGCAGCGCGACATTGTCGAAGGCGGTCAGATGCGGCACCAGCCGGAAGTTCTGGAACACCACGCCCAGACGCCGCCGCAGATCGGGCAGGCGCTCGCGCGGCATCGTCATCAGATCCTGCCCGAACATCCGGATCGCGCCGCGCGAAGGCCGCTGGGCGAGGTAGAGCAGCTTGAGCAGACTGGTCTTGCCCGCCCCGCTCGCGCCGGTGAGGAAATAGAAGCTGCCGGGGTAGAGCGTGAAGCTGAGGTTGCTCAGCACCTCGGCATCGGTGCCGTAGCGCAGCCCGACATTGTCGAATTTCACGATCTCGGCGAGGCGATCATTCATCCCGCGCACCTAACAGCGCGGCCGGAAAGGGGGAAGTCGAACATCGCATTGTCGCCTATAGTTAACCCCCAGTGTGGAAAAAAGCACCGATTTGGCTCCGTTTGCGGCGCCTGCACTTGTGCCGGACGGTGCGAGGACTATTGCAAAATCTGACATGATCATCGCCTGCCCAGCCTGCGGTACCCGCTACGCCGTGCCGGATTCTGCCATCGGCAGCGAAGGCCGCACTGTGCGCTGCGCGAAATGCAAGCACAGCTGGTTCCAGGAACCCGCCGAACTCGTGCTGCGTGATGCGGTGGAGCCGGACGCGCCCGAACCTGCACCGCCTGCGCCGCAGCTCGATCCCGCCCCGCCGGGACCCCAGCCCGATTTCGCGCCCGAGCCGGAGCCACGGCCGGCGGTCACTGCCGCGCCCGCACCCCCGCCGGCCGATGGCCCCTCGATCAACCACTGGCGCACGGCCGAAGCGAGCGAGGCTGCCGGCAATCCTGACGAGCAGGCCACGATTGCCGTGCGCGCGCTGCGCCGCGGACTGGCGCAGCAGGCGCGCAGCGATGAGGCGCCTGCCGCCGAGGTGCCCCCGCCGCTCACCGAAACCGCGGCTCCAGGGACGGACGAGCCCGAACCCCCGTTCGGCGATGAACCGGGCGAGGACGAAGACGGCGTCTCGCAATTCGATTACCGCGCGCCTTTCACCCGGCGGCGCAACACGCTCAAGATGTGGACCATCGCCGCGGCGATCTTCGCGCTGCTGGCGACGGGCACGGTGCTTGCGGTGAATTATTCGGGCCTGCCGCTGCCCGACTGGCTGCCTCTGCAACGCCCCACCTTCGGCATCGGCGAGCCCGGGCTGGAGCTTGATTTCCCGCGCGAGGAGCAGCGCAGCGAAACGCTCGACAGCGGCGAGAAGATCTTCCGGGTGAGCGGCACGATCAGCAACACCGCGCGCGAGACGCTCAATGTGCCCAACCTGCTGGTGGTGTTCATCGACGCTCGCGAGCGGCCGGTGGGCGACTGGGTGGTCGTCCCCGCCAAGCGCGCTCTGGAGCCGGGCGTAAGCGTCAACGTGGCCGAGGCGATCGCCAATATCCCGCCGGGCGCGGCCTACGCCGATATCGGCTGGGCGCCGAACTGAGAGAGCGCCGCGCGCCCGGCGCGCGACTTTTTCACCGCCGCAGCCTCGCCTTCGTCAAATGCGCTTGCACGGGTCACAACCCCTTGCTACGGGCGCGCTCCTACCACGGGGCCAGCACTTGGCAGCCCCGACAAACCCGAGTGCGGTCGTGGCGGAATTGGTAGACGCGCAACGTTGAGGTCGTTGTGGGCGAAAGCCCGTGGAAGTTCGAGTCTTCTCGACCGCACCAAACAGTCATCCCTGAAATCGAGTTTTGGCCTAACCGCCCAACCAGTCAGCCGTGATCTCGCCCCTATGCCCTTCCGGCGCCAGCGCGGCGCGCAAGGCTTCCAGCAGCGGTGGCAGACCTTGCGTGAAGGCGTAGGGCGGGTTGACGATAAAGAGACCCGCGCCGTTATAGATGCCGGGCTGAGCGGCATCATATAGCCAATGCTCCACCGTGAGGAATTTTGGGATGCCGATCCTGCTGAGCTGCTGCTTCCACCGTTCATGCGAGGCGCGGTCTTTCAGCGGATACCAGATCACCGTCACTCCATGCGCCCATTTGCGGTTAGCGGCGGCGAGGGTGGTGGTGATACGGGCGCGTTCGTCGGTCTGCTCGTAGGGCGGATCGACCACCACAAGCCCGCGCGGGGTGCGGGTCGGCAGCAGCGCCAGCCATAGCTCGTAGGCGTCGCGCTCATGCACAGCAGCGGATGTTCCGCGCATCGCGCCGCGCAGGGCATAGGCATCCTCGGGATGCTTTTCGTTGAGGATCAGGAGATCCTGCGGGCGCAGCAGCTGCGCCAGAATGCGCGGACTTCCGGGGTAGAGGCGCGGCGCAGCCCCCATACTCGCCGCCCCATTCACCGCCGCTACGGCGGCGCGGTAGTCGTCCAACAAGGGGTTCTGGTCGGCAAAGGCCTGCAGCACGCCATCATTGGCCTCACCGGTCCGCCCGGCCTCCTCGCCGTGCAGGTCGTACAACCCGCAGCCGGAATGGGTGTCGATCAGGGTCAGAGCGCTCTGCTTGAGCTGCAAGGCCTGCACGAGCGCGATCAGCAGGCTATGCTTCACGACGTCGGCGCTGTTGCCCGCATGGAAGGAATGGCGATAATTCATCGGAATTCAGAGCTCTGGCGATCTGCTTTTTGTGGGAATTGCCGGGCGTGCAAGCCGAGCGCGGGACGAGTGATGCAACCAATCCAGAGCCCTTATAGAATGGGGCGGGACGCTTCAAAGCCCTTCTGCGCAAGCTCGCCGACACCCCGGTCGCCGATCGACCAGCCTGAGGGTGACGCCCGCCGCTCGACAACGCCCGGCGTATCAACCAGAGCAGTATCATGACATCGTTGCTAGAAAGTCAGACCCGCGCCGCGCCGGTTCTCGCGTGGCTGCTGTGCGGCTTGGCCGGGGCGGCAGCGCCCGCGCTCGTCATGCTGCTGCTTGCCAATACCGGCCATCTCGAACCGCTCGCGCGCGTGGCTGGCCCGATCGCGGCGACCGGCCTGATGGGTGCCGGGATGATCGGTGCTGCTATCGCACGGCGGCTTTGGATTGGTATCGCACTTGCCCTGGTCGCAGGAGCAGGCCTTATCCTGCTTGCATGGGTGCTCGGCCCGCCAGCGCTGCTTCAGCCTGAATCGATCGGGCTCGCGCTGGTCATCGCCAGCATCAGCTTTGCAGCGAGAGGGGTGCTGTTTGCCCGCTCCGCTGGGGACAAGGGCTGGTTGATCGCTGTCGCGGTTGTCGCGGGCGAGGTGTCCGTCGTGGCAACCGCCGCAGCCCAGCCCGGCGCCCTGCCGGATTGGCTGCTGGCATTGCTTCCCGCACAATGGGCGACCGCGGCGATCCAGACTGCGCTCACCCGCTCCGATACGCTTGTTATGGGGCCGGTCATGCTGGCGCTTGGCGGCACTGCGGCCACAACCCTGCTGGTCGCCGCCCTTTGGCCCCGTCGCTGGCCATACCTGCTGATGTTCTCAGCCTGGCTCGGCTGCTCGGCGCTCGTCTATCATTCGCCTGTCCTGCCGACGACCCGTGCCGAGCACAGATCCGTCGGGATCGGTCTCGAGCAAGCGGTCGCGCTTGACCTCCAAGTTCACCGATGGTTCAACCCGGTCGTCGCAGGTGTGCGTCACGATCTCAGAGCGTCAAAGGAATAGCGCAGCATGAAACGGCATGGATTTGGCGGTATCGCGCTCGGCATCGGCGCGATTGTCACGGCGATTGTCATGGCCAACCCGGCGCTTGCGGCGCCCGATCCCGCCAAGAAAGCCTGTGCGCAAGAAGCGCGCACGCTTTGCCCCGCCGAGATGAAATCGCTCAGCCGCAAGAAGGTCGAGGCGTGCATGATCAGGAATATCGAGAAGACATCGCCGACTTGCAAATCGGCGATGCTCAAGGTCAAGGCCGAGCGCGAAGCCTTGGCGCGGCGCCCGGCGAGCGGTCAGGCGACGGCGTCGGAATAGGCGGCATTCTCCGCCCGAATGCGCACCCACAGCATGGCGGCATTGAGCGCGGAATAGAGCACCGCCACCCAGACCAGTCCGAACATCAGCGGCACCACCGCGATCTCGCAGATCACGACGAAATAGTTCGGGTGACGCATGATACGAAAGGGCCCGCTCGTGATCGGCGCTTCATCCTTGGGAACGATGATCCGCGTCGTCCAGCGCCGTCCCAGCGTTGCCAGCACCCATACGCGCATGGCCTGCAGGACCGCGAAAACCGCGAGCAAGGGAATGCTCACCGGCGCGCCGCCGACGGTGGCCCACAAAACCGCCAGCCACGAGGCGTGCATCAGAACCATGACCGGATAATGTGATCGCCCGAATTCGACCGCACCGCGCGCGAGCAGTGCCTTGGTGTTGCTCTGCGCGATGATGAGTTCGGATATCCGCTGCAGCGTGATGAATATCATGATGGCATAGGGCAGGGTCATGCCGCGCTCCGCAGGGTTAGCGTGCTGGCCGTGAACCCCGGGCCAAGCGCGGTCATCACCGACAAGGGCGGAAGCCCCGCCTTGCGCACGCGGTCGAGCACAAACAGCGCGGTTGGCGCGGACATGTTGCCATGCTGGCGCAGAACCTCGCGTTCGTCGTTGAGGCTGCCCTGCGGCAAGGCGAGCGCTGTCTCGATCGCATCGACGACTTTCGCGCCGCCGGGATGGCAGATAAAGCGATCAACCTCGTCGATCTGCACATTCTGAGGGGTCAGCATCTCCTCGACCGCCCCGCGAAATTCCTTGCGGGCAAAAGCGGGAATGGCGCGATTGAGAATGACGCCCAAACCGGCCGGCTCCATCTGCCAGCCCATGATGTCGAGCGTGTCGGGCCAGGTTTTTTCGGCGCTGCCGGCAATCTGCGTGAACCCTTCATCGCCGGGCCGGATCACGCAGGCCGCTGCCCCGTCACCGAACAGCGCGGTCGAGACGATATCCGCCTTGCCGACATTCTCGGTTCTGAGCGCGAGGCTGCACAATTCGACCGTGACGAACAGCACCGTGGCGCCCTGACCCACCCGTGCCAGCTTGGCGGCCAGGCCCAGTCCCGATACGCCGCCGGCACAGCCCAGGCCGAACACCGGGACCCGCGAGACGTCGCTGCGGAATCCCATCCGGCCCATGGCGCGCGCTTCCAGGCTCGGGGTGGCGATGCCGGTGGACGATACCGTGACGATGGCGTCCACCTGATCGGCTGCGATCCCTGCTTCGGCCAACGCCTTCTCGGCTGCCTCGACGAACAGATCGAGCGCGACCTCGAGATAGGCTTCGGTGCGTTCGACGATGCTGCGCGGCTGCATATACCAGGCGACCGGGCGGGCAAGCTGGCGAAATTCGATCCCCGCATTGCCGTAGATCGAGCGCAGCCTTCCGAAATCCTCGAAACCGCCGCCGAGCAACTGTTCCGCAACCTGCGCACCTGTCGTTTGATCAAGAATATTCGGCGGCGTCGCCGTAGCGAGCGAGTGGATGCTTACCGGAACCATTCAGGGAGCCTCATTGCGGCCGATTGACCGGCGATTTTGATTTTGGACCAAACTTCACCATAGAAGCATGGTTCTGACATTCAAGGCGAAGCCAGTTTGATTGAGTCAGAGGCAGTAGTCAGAGGCAGTAGTCAGACCCAGTGCCTTCAGCTAGCGGACATCGGATGAACGCAAACGAAATACCCGAAGCAAGTCTGCGAACCTGGGCTGGTTTCATATTCATGTGCATCGGCATGTTCATGGCGATCCTGGATATCCAGATCGTGGCGACATCGCTGCCGACGATCCAGAACGCCCTGAAGATCGGCGCGGACCAGATGATCTGGATCCAGACCGCCTATCTCACGGCCGAGATTGTTGCGATACCGCTGACAGGGTTCCTGACCGCAAGGCTGGGCATGCGCTGGCTGTTCGTGTCGGCGGTTTCGGTGTTCACCATCGCCTCGATCGGATGCTCGGAGAGCCAGACCTTCGCCTCGCTGATCGCTTGGCGCATTCTTCAGGGCTTTGCCGGAGGCACGCTGATTCCGGCCGTGTTTTCCGCCGTGTTCCTGCTTTTTCCGGTGCGTTCACAGGGCATTGCTACCACCATTGCCGGTGTTGCCGCAGTCTTCGCACCAACTGTCGGCCCGATTGTCGGGGGCTGGATCACCGAAACATACTCGTGGCACTGGCTGTTCCGGATCAACATCGTGCCCGGCATTGCGGCGGCTGTCGGGGCTGCGGTCACGCTGATTGGTC
>Ga0315905_10005750_pt1 | contig 12617 bp, 11 predicted proteins | sample LakEriMetagenome_5_FD_203522 | JGI IMG/M metagenome (GOLD analysis project Ga0315905, IMG submission 203522) | Freshwater fungal communities from buoy surface, Lake Erie, Ohio, United States - Buoy 4 MA121 | ecosystem: Environmental > Aquatic > Freshwater > Lake | place: USA: Lake Erie, Ohio... | reverse complement strand
CGATGTCGGCTCATCGCATCCTGGGGGTGAAGAAGCTCCCAAGGGTTTGGCTGTTCGCCAATGAAAGCGGTACGTGAGCTGGGTTCAGACCGTCGTGAGACAGGTCGGTCCCTATCTACCGTGGGCGCACGAAACTTGAGAAGGGTCAACCTTAGTACGAGAGGATTGGGTTGGACATAGCTCTGGTGTCCCAGTTGTCACGCTAGTGGCACGGCTGGATAGCTAACTATGGAAAGGATAAACGCTGAAAGCATCTAAGCGTGAAGCCCTCTTCAAGACTAGGTTTCGTAGCAGTAATGCGAAAGTCCCCTGGTAGACCACCAGGTTGATAGGCTGGATGTGTAAGCACGGTAACGTGTTCAGCTTACCAGTACTAACGGACGAACGCTTGACCATCGGTATCTTGCTCTCAAACAAGACACCTTCGGTCTCATATTCACAAGTCGCCCAGCGTGGCGATGCCATTACCAATCCAACATAGGGCCAAGTATCCTTACCGGTACTTGGTTCTCTCCCGGTGACTATATCAGAAAGGATCACCTGTTCCCATCCCGAACACAGTAGTTAAGCTTTCTGAGCCGATGATAGTGCATACCAGTGCGAAAGTAGGTATCGCCGGATTTTTAAAACCCCCTCTAGGATCTCCTAGTGGGGGTTTTTTCGTTTTCCCACCCAAACCCTTCTCCCGTTGACATCCTCTCCTAGGCCTCTTCCGCCACAGCTCCTCGATACTCTACCTCTTTCCACCGATCACCCCTCCCTTTTCGCGGTTGCCCGTCCTTCCGTGATCCCCGTCGTCCGTGTGTTCTGTGTTTCTATCGGGCCTGACTTCCCTGCTTTCCTGACTTCCGTGTGTTCTGTGTGTTCCGTGGTTGCCCTTCTTCCGGTTTTCTGTCTTCCGTGGCTGCCTGTCGTCCGCGGTTGCTTCCTTGCGATTCTCGCGGGTCGACCGTAGCAATGGCCAACAGCTCCGATTAAAGTGGACCGACGAGAGTCTTTCTCTCTCTCCGTCGAGTTGCAACCAGGAACCCCATCGAAGTTCGCCATGCTTAAATACTGGATTTTGTCGGTCGGCCTAGCCCTATCAGCAGGAAATTTACTCGCACTTGGCCAAGACTCCGACGAACCCAAAGATGAAACACCCGGGTTGAACTCAGGTTTGGTTTCCGCGATGAAATTTCGTGGGATTGGACCTGCCTTCATGTCGGGTCGTGTGGGCGACATCGCAGTCGATCCGGTCAATCGCTCCATTTGGTACGTCGTAGCTTCCTCGGGTGGAGTCTGGAAGACAGAAAATGCCGGCGTGACGTTCAAGCCTGTTTTTGATGCTCAGGGTTCATACTCGATCGGTTGCGTCACGATCTGTCCCCACGATCGGCATACCATTTGGATCGGAACAGGAGAGAACAATTCCCAACGAAGTGTCGGCTATGGCGATGGGCTCTACAAATCGACCGATGGCGGTCGATCGTTTCAGCGGGTTGGTTTGGAAAACAGCGAACACATCGGAATGATCGCAGTTCACCCGCAGGATCCAAACATCGTTTTCGTAGCGTCGCAAGGCCCCTTATGGATGGACGGTGGTGATCGGGGGTTGTTCAAGACGACCGATGGAGGCAAGACCTGGAAAAACATACTGGAAATCAGCCCGATGACGGGGATCAACGAAGTCCATATCGATCCGAGCAATCCCGAGATTCTTTACGCGAGTTCCTATCAGAGGCGGCGACATGAATGGGTGCTGATCGACGGCGGTCCAGAGTCGACGTTGTACAAGTCCACCGACGGTGGGGCGACGTGGCGGAAGATTCAGCGTGGCTTGCCGAATGTCGACAAGGGGAAAATCGGCTTGGACATCTCACCGGTGAATCCTGAGGTTGTTTATGCGATCGTCGAAGCGGCTGAAGGCGAGGGTGGTTTTTTCCGCAGTGCCAACCGAGGTGAAACCTGGGAGAAGATGAGCAGCTATATCGCGAGCAGCCCCCAGTACTACCACGAAATTGTCTGCTGCCCGCACAATGCGAATCGAATCTATTCGCTCGATACGATGATGATGGTCAGCGAGGATGGCGGCAAAACGTTCCAAGCGTTGGGGGAAGAGGACAAGCATGTCGACAACCACGCCATCGTCATCGATCCGGCAGACGAGAATCACCTGATCATCGGCTGCGATGGTGGTTTGTACGAGTCCTGGGATCGAGGCAAAACTTACGATTACAAGGCAAATCTGCCGATCACCCAGTTCTACAAAGTAGCGGTCTCCAACGACAAACCTTTTTACAACATCTATGGTGGCACGCAGGACAATGCCACCCAAGGAGGTCCCTCTCGCACCAACAATGAGCATGGCATCCGCAATAGCGACTGGTTTGTGACCGTTTTTGGCGACGGGTTCGAACCAGCGGTGGATCCGAATGATCCCGACACCATTTATTCGCAATGGCAGTATGGTGGTCTCGTGCGGTACAACCGCAAGACGGGGGAATCCGTCGATATCAAGCCACAGGAAACCAAAGAGGGTCCTGCACTGCGATGGAACTGGGACTCGCCTTTGTTGATTTCCCCGCACAATTCCAAGCGTTTGTACTACGCCTCGCAGGTCCTTTTTCGCAGCGACGATCGCGGCGACAACTGGACACCCATCAGTCCCGACCTGACCCGGCAGATCGACCGCAACGCATTGAAGGTCATGGGCCGTGTATGGGGGGTTGATTCGGTTGCTAAAAATGCTTCGACGTCCCTTTACGGCAACATCGTCTCGCTCGATGAATCACCTATCGCGCAAGGACTGATCTATGTCGGCACCGACGAAGGTTTGGTGCAGATCACGGAAGATGGGGGAGCGACATGGCGCAAAGTAGATCGCTTCGGCACATTGGACATCCCAGAGTTTGGCTACATCCATGACATCGAAGCGGATCTGTTCGATTCGAACACTGTTTATGCCGTTGTCAACAATCATAAGCGGGGCGATTTCAAGCCCTACATACTCAAGTCCGCCGATCGCGGGAAATCCTGGCAGACAATCACTGGCGATCTTCCTGATCGCGGCAGCGTGTACACGCTCAAGCAAGACCATGTGAACCCGAACCTGCTTTTTTGCGGAACCGAATTCGGTTGCTACTTCACCGTCGATGGAGGAGGGAAGTGGATTGCGCTCAAGTCGGGTTTGCCCACCATCATGGTCCGAGACCTGGAGATACAACGCCGAGAGAACGACTTGGTGCTTGCGACATTTGGCCGGGGCTTTTACATCCTCGATGACTATTCACCTTTGCGAGCGATCAAGCCAGAGTTGCTCGAAACCAACGCGATCTTCCCGATAAAAAAAGGGCTAATGTTTCAGAGCGTCAATCCGATGGGGGTCTCGGGCCGTGGGTTCCAAGGTGCGAATTTTTACACCGCACCGAACCCGGAGTACGGAGTCGCTTTCACATTCCATTTGAAGGAGGAGCTAAAGACCAGGACATCCAAAAGAGAAAAGAGCGATCAAGAGGGCGCAAAAGCAGGAAAAGACACCCCCTATCCGTCTTGGGATGAATTGAAGCTCGAGGATCGCGAGGTTCCACCTTCGCGATGGCTGACCATTCGCGATGCATCTGGGGCCGTTGTCCGGAAAATTCCAACATCGACTGATCGAGGGATCGTGCGCACCCATTGGGATTACCGCCACGCCGGACCCAACGGTGGAACGCGCCGAAGGCGTGCCGGGGGTTCCGGACCTGTTGCAATTCCTGGCAAGTACACGGTCGAAGTTTCCCAGATGCTCGACGGGGAAGTCACTGAGTTGATCCCCAAAACCGAGTTTGAAATCGAGCCGCTGACTTTCGGCGATGCCACCGAAATCAACAGGGTCGCGATCCTCGACTTTGCGAAAAAGGTATACAAGCTTGCCAACGCCGTGAATGCTGCGACCGAGCTGACCAATGAGGCTATCGAGCGGCTCGAAGCGATCGATGGGCTTACAAAATCCTCGGTCGAAACGGATCCGAGCATGTGGAAGGAAATACGCGCTTTGCAACTACGACTGATCGATGTTCAAGAGATCTTTGCGGGTGATCCGACCCGTACCAAGCGGAACGAGGGGGCCATGCCGGGGCTACAGAGTCGCCTATCGAATGCCATGATGGGGGCCATCGGTAGCACCACCGGACCGACAGGAACGCATCGCAAGCAGTATGAAGTCGCGGGCCAGGAATTCGATGGAGCCCTCGTGGAGCTCAACAAGCTCCTTGGGACCGACATCCCGGCGATGCTCAATCGATTGGACTCCCTCGGAGCGCCTTGGACCCCAGGCCGAGCGATCCCCAACTGGCGTTAAGGGCTGCTTAGCTCTAAAACTCGTTGATTACTTCGCCGCCAGATCTTGTGCCGAGGGCTTTCCACAAACGGCTGTCGATTTGGTCCGAAACCGTGCGGACCGATCCGTCGAGCAAAAGTGAATTCACACTCCCGCTGTGGTAGCTACGGCTTGTGACGGATGCATACGTCGGAAGCGTTGAGCTGCGTCCTTCTCGCATGGAATTGAAATCGATGTCGTAGACCTTATCGCCAACTTGATACGGCACCATTTGGTTCGGCGGAAATGTGGTCGTGAAACCTGTCTGATGGGAACGAGCATCGACCCACTCGGTATGACCGGAGTCTGCTTTGAATTCTCCGCCATATTGGGGGATGTCCGAGGGCCGAATGGGGACGGCCGTCGGTCCGTTTGGATTCCCTCCGTCTCGCAAATAGGGAGTGAAGGCTTTCACCTCGCTCATCGCAAGTGTGTTGCTCGTTCCGTCGGTGATCGATGCGAGCTTGAGTTCTTGGTTGACCGTAAACACCCCAGATCCCCTTCCAAGGGGTGGTTCCATAACCAGCCATTCTCCGATGTTGATTGCGTAGTTGAGTGGATAGTGGACAAAGCTCGGGCCATCTTGGCGTTCTTTGTCGTTGATTTCGCTCGGGCACATCAGGAACGGGATTCGCAGCCTCGCAATCTCCGGTTGTTGGGCTATGGGGCGCGTGAAATCAATCCGTTGGTGAACGTTGGTTTGTTCCGCATAAGGCAATAGCCTGCTCTGGACGCTCCAGTAGACCGTCCCGCCGTAGGTTCGGTAGTCACCTTGCGGTGGTAGCTTTTTTCTGGCCGACTCAAAATTCTGCAGGCACAGACCTAGTTGTTTGAGATTGTTCTGGCAGGACATTCGGCGTGCTGATTCGCGAGCGGCTTGGACCGCCGGCATCAGGAGTCCAACCAGCACTCCGATAATGGCGATGACGACAAGCAATTCGACAAGGGTAAACGCGCGTCGCATGGGCAAGGTCCTAGTTCGCGGTAAAGAAAATTCCTCCGGCGATAGGGTGATGGGAGTTGTCTAAAACACAAGGTTGCGCTTTTGAATTCCCGAACAAAATTCCGTGAAGTCTGCGAGTTTAGCCGGCAGCCATTTGAGATGAGCAGATACAGCGGCGCGGAGTTACTTTGTCGCGGATCCTCTTGGAAGCTTGTCAGTGGAGCCCGATTTGATATCACGCAGGGCGTGGAGAGCGGGCCTGGCCAGGTTACTGATTCAGTGCTCCAGCGAGGATCGACAGGTAGTTGAAGGCTCTTACGTCGAAAAATTGGCTGAACACCGTTGGACGGTAAGTTACGACTTTCATTGTCCTAGTTTTCTTTTGTGCGGCCATCTTTCCGATTCCGTTCGCATCGATCGCTGTTCTGGAGGGTGACCGCTCGCAACGTTTCCCGTGCGAAAATGGGACTTGTGGTTGCGCGACCGCGGAACGGTGTTGGACCAGTTGTTGCTGTTTTACCGAGGCCGAGAGATTTGCTTGGGCCGAAAGGAATGGTGTTGCTCCACCGTCCTATGCCCAAGCAATTCCTAGCGCCCCAAAGTCTCGAAGTAAGAAATCCTTGGATCTGAGAAAACCAATTGCTGCGCCACAAAAGCAACGAATTCGCATGCTTCTTGTTGCAAGCCTGCGAAGACCAGCACGATGAGGAAAGTAAGATCGAGTTCCTCGACGAAACACAAGGTCGTTCTGGTATTGTCTGCTTTGAAATGCCAGGGGAAAAGCTCCGCGTTCACTTCCTTGCCATGGACGATTCTGCCCACCCTAGAGAACGTGCTCGTACTTGAACGAGAGCCTGGGCCTGCCCATGCGGCAACGATGAGAGACCCAGCCCCGGTATTCATCATGCCAGACACGCCGCCTCCCAAGCAGATGCTCGCTTAGCATCACTGCGCGCTTGGCTCTTCTGTGCCCATCTTTGAATCGAAGCGATTCGAAACGGCGCACTTGCGCGGTCACCGGGTCCGCTCTCCACAAGACGGTTTCGTAGTGCCGTATCAAGTGCGCCGTCTTGAGTCGCCTCCTCTGGCTGCGCAACTCATTATTCCTACGTACCAACATACCAAGATACCAAGTCCATGATCGAGAGAATCGAAATGCGAATATTGCTTTTGTGGATCGGGGGAATCGCGATCGGGTGTGGCAGCCCTGAACTTCGCGCTGAGTCTCCGTCCGAGATCTACCAGCGGCTAGTCATCCCCTTGATTCAGTCATCGAAGTCCAGCAGTTGTTCGGAATGCCATCTTCAGGGTGTCCATCTTGACGATTTCCTGACCTCCGATCCGAAGGCTTCCTTAGCGTCGCTTAGGGCTCGCGGATGGATAGATACCAAGCATCCTTCAGAATCCAAACTGTTGCAGTTCATCGCGAAAAAGCCCGAAAACTCGACCGCCTTAATGGACCAAGTTCGAAAATCGGAATTGGAGGGCATTAGCCAGTGGATTCACGCCTCGGTACAAGACCCTGAGTCCCTGAGTGCTCCTTTGCCGCCGTTGAACGATCTAAAACTGGACGACAAGCTGATGGAGCACGTTCGCAACGATCAGGTTTTAACTCGCTTCGTCGACATCATTTGGTCGCAGCTTGAGCGTTGCGCGAACTGCCATTCGCCCGAACGGAATGCCAAACAGGTTGAAAAGCATGGCGAGAAAATGAGTTGGATCGCTCCAAACGCTCCTGCTGAAACGTTGCGACTTTTGGAGGAGCGGAAGCTGATCCAATTTGAAAAGCCATCGGCGAGTTTGCTCAAGACGAAAGCGTTAGGAAAAGACGAGCATGGTGGAGGGGTCAAGTTCCCTGAGCAGGGGCATACCGATCGCCAGTGGGGTCTATTCCTCTCTGATTACGCAGCGATCCGGCGGGATCTCTATTCGAACTCCAAGGAAATTCCAGCGTTCGATCCCATTCGCACTTGGCGAACCGGGTTGCACCTGCGGGTCAAAGAACTCCCGAGCTTGCCTGCTGGGACCTACGCTGTGGTCTTGATGCACCGGATAGCTGCCGACGGTACGGTCAGCAAAGAACCGAGTGCTTTTGGAGAAGGGCGAGTTTCCAAGGACGGAACAAGTTGGGGAACGTCTTTGAAGATCATTGAGCCAGCTCATTTACGTCATACAAGAGCCATCGTCGAATGGAGCAAGTTGTTGCCCTCAGGAAGATACCAGCTTCGCTGGACTCCCGTGGAGGACTCCGAGGCATCGCTCGAGAAGATCCTCGCGTTGCCGCACATCAGTCAAACAGAAATCGATTCGTTATGGAATTCGGGCCATAGCGACGCTAAGACAATCACTTTCGGCGCATTCAAGTCGGTTACCGACTTGAAGTAGAGCCTTTAGACCGCAAGACTTTATGACCGCTTCAAACATAATCAAAAAAACAGAAATGAATTGCAGACACATCAAATCGAGCCGCTTGGCCTTCACCTTAGTTGAATTGCTTGTAGTCATCGCCATCATCGGAGTACTTGTAGGTTTACTCCTGCCGGCCGTCCAAGCTACACGCGAGGCCGCACGTCGAATGCAGTGCAGCAACAGCGTCAAACAAATGGCCTTGGCAACCCTGAATTACGAATCCGCATTTCGCAAGTTCCCCATGACGGGGACAGTCGATGTGGACTTCTCTGTACAGGCCCGCATCCTTGCCTTCATTGAGCAAGGGAACTTGAACAGTAGGCTCGACTACTCGAAGCGAGCGTTTTCTGGTCCGTTCAACGCAAAGGTCCCGAATCCTCTCTTTGCCGAAGCTTTCGCAACACCGATACCCACCTTCCTTTGCCCGAGTGATCCGGCTCCATCGACAACGACCATGCAGGTAAATGGCACGCCTGTTACGTACGGTGGATTGAACTACATGTTCAGTAATGGAAGTGGAACTGGAACAAACTACGACTGGCGTTGGGTAACCGATGGGATCGTTTGTCAGAATGCGCCACGGGCTTATCGCGATCTTATCGATGGAGCCTCAAATACGTTGGTTCTAAGCGAGACGGTTCGAAGCGTTGGGGATGACATAACGCTTCCTGCTGGAACATTGCCAAGGTTTCCCTATCCATACACGCTTAACGGATCGAGCGGTGTAAACTCAGCACTTCAGTCGAGTCGAGGATTGAGGGCTACGGGTAGCCCTTGGGGGGCATATGTCGACGCAACTGGCAATATCTTCAATCCACAGACCGACCTGATTTGGCCGAGTTTTAGCGGATGGCGAGGTGGTAATAGCCCAGCGATCCGTGGGCGAGGAATTTCATGGGCTTTCAATGGATCCATCAATTCGTCGACCAATGGTTACCACACCCCCAACAGCCGAACGCCGGATCTTGTGATTCACCATACCGGGTTCTTTGGGCCTCGCAGCTACCACTCAGGTGGAGCCAACGTTGGGCTTGCCGACGGTTCGGTACACTTTTTGTCCGATGGCATCCAAGCGGCAACCCAACGCGCCTTGCATAGCTGCAATGGTGGGGAAATTGTTGGTGAGTTCTAAGTTTTGGCTATGGGGCAAAGCCCAGGGTAACGGTCAGGGTCTTGACCCTCACTTGGATCTCTTCGGCTAGAAGGTCTATTTCGACCCCGTCCCTGAGGGAGCCCTAATGATGAGTTACCTTAAACTGCCCCTTTCCCTTGCGATCCTATTTCTACTCGTTCTCGGGACAAACGCGGGAGAAGCCGAGGATCGGATTGCGGCTCCCCTTTTAGGCCATGCCCAAACGTTGCGTCGCTGGGATCGATTGGGTACAACCAAGGATTACCGAATCCAAGCCTGGAAAACCAAATCTACCTACAGAAGTTCAAAGCGATGCAACCAACCACCAACCGCCCCATCGAGCGCCGAAAATTCTTGTCTTTGGCAGCCAGCGCCTCGACGCTTGCAGCCAGTTGTGCGAAATCAAGTGGTGGCTTTGCTGGTTCCGTCCATCCGAGTTGGGCTAGCGAACGGATTCGAGTCGGAGCCATCGGAGTCGGGGGACGTGGGGCGCTGCTGCTCGAACAGCTTCCTGAGTCGGCGCAGATCGTCGCGGCAGCCGATTGCAACGAACCAAGAGCCTTGGCGTTTCGCGAAAAAGTCAAAGGCGACTGGCCTGTGTACTCCGATTACCGCAAGGTCCTCGACCGAAACGACATCGATGCGGTGATTGTGGCCACGGGCGAGTTTCAGCGCGTCAAGCCGTGCATCGAAGCTTGTTTGGCGGGCAAGGATGTTTATGCCGAAAAACCGCTGTCGTTGTATATCCAGGAAGGGCGCGCGTTGGTGACTGCGGCTCGAAAGACCAAACGGGTCGTTCAGGTGGGGACCCAGCAACGTTCCATGGAGATCAATCGCGTCGCCTGCGAACTGATTCGAAACGGGGGACTCGGAAAGATCCTCGAAGTCCGCGCGATCGCTTACGAGGGACCTCAGACCTCACCCGCTTCGATGCCTGACGCAGAGACAATCCCCACGGGGCTCGACTGGAACCTGTGGCTAAATCAAGCTGCCGAACGTCCCTTCAACTCGAAATGGATGGGCTGGATGCAATGGCGAGATTTCGCCGGGGGGCAGATGACCAATTGGGGAGCCCACGGTGTGGATCAAATCCAATGGGCGCTGGGCATGGACGCGACCGGCCCGGTGGAACTCGAACCGCTCAGCAGTGGACTCAATGGCCAGGTTCGCATGAAGTACGCCAACGGGGTGGTGGTCAATTTTGTGATCGAACCGGGCAAAGGTCCGATGGGAGGCGCAGTATTCGTTTGCGAGAAAGGTAAGTTGGAGATCAACCGCAACAAATTCACCTCCAATCCCCCGGAGATCGCCCTCGAGTTGCGCAAGCAACTTGATATTGCCGAAGAAGAGCGCAAGTGGAGCGATGATCTTGCGCTATGGCAAGCCCGATGGCACATGCAGAACTGGCTCGACTGCATCAAATCGCGAGCGTTTCCCGTGGCCGATGTGGAGATCGGGCATCGCTCGATCTCGGTATGCCATTTGGCCAACATCACCCGTGAGCTTGATCGCCCCTTGCGTTGGGACCCCTCGAACGAATCGTTCCTCGGCGATCCCCAAGCCAACGGCCTGCTTACCCGCCAGCGTCGCAAGGGATTCGAACTTCCGGCGTAAATCATTTTGCGATCTTCGACTTGGCGAACTTAGCGCCTTTGCGGTGAGCTTGGGGCGCTTTCCGACAGGCGCGCCGACACTATAACTCCTAAAGAACCTATTTTTGTATCCGTGGGGGCTCAAGAGGGGCCAAAGCGTCCACCGGGTCCGAGGCCGATAACAAGGTAAAGGACAAGGCTCCGGAACCGGGAACGCTTAGCCCAATACAGAGTTCGCTAGTCTGAGCTAGTCTGAGCTAGACGCTATCAAGAGGATAGACTCTTGGTCGGTTTCGATCAGGAAGGCAAAGTCCCAGAAAACAGGATAGAACGGGTGGCCTTCTTTGAGTCGGAACGCAACGACTCGGACCGAGCGATCCAGGATCTTCTGGATGCTTGAAATGATTCCCTTGCAATCTTCCATGCTCTCGTTGCTTTCGAGATAATCGAGGCTTGGGTAAGATCCATGGTAACCACGATAATTCAGTGCGGCGCTAAGTTCGTCGATGACCTGCTGTGTTGTCGATATAGCGGAACCTCCAACGACTGCGTGAACGCCAAATTTCATTTGAACTAGATCCTCTAGGGATCTACCCGCAGTTTTGCCGCATGGAAAAAGCTTGAAGGTCGCGCAGTAATTCAGGCTGTTTCGAAATAGTTTTCGGGATACATCCTCAAACGCCTCATTGATTTCTGCTTCCATTGCAACCTCTTATGAAACTAGTGTTTATGTTTTGCTCAGCGTAAGTAGCCTAAACATTGTTTAGGTCTAGCTTAGTCAATGAACGACAAAAAAGATGCTGGGCATCTTGGGGGCTATTCCCCCAACCCCCGGGATTTATCGCATTGTGGCCAAAGGCAAGTGGCAGGTGCCGAGCGGGGGACTCTCGACCTAAAGACTAATCCTCCATCAGTCAACGAACGTCCGCAAGAGCGATGAAGTCAGGCTAGAGGCGTGAGGCTGGAGGCGTGAGGCTGGAGGACGAGGAACTCAGCGACTATCGAGAGTGTGCGTCATCCGTTCGGAAGAATGCTCGATTTTTAATACCTGGTATCAATCGCTATCCTCCATTTTCTCCCCTGGCTGTTTCCCTTCGCGTCCTTTGCGCCTTTGCGGTGAGTCTCGCGTTCACCTAAAGACTAACGCTCCATCAGTCAACGACAGTCCGCCAGAGCGATGAGGGACCATAGGCCTGGCCGGCGGAGGATCGGTTGGCTGCGAGTAGCAATCGAGTATATCAGGCGTCAGAGGGACGTGCCGCGATGGGTAGGCGTAGCGGGTATCGTGTCGGTCGAGATTGTCAATCCAATCGTCTGGAAAGAGTTCGAGGCGGATAAACTGTCGATTCTGGACATTCTGGCGATCGACAACGCGGACCGTAGACTCAACGTCGAAGTGCAGCGAACCAAGTCCTCCTGGCTACCGCAGCGTCTGACGTATTACTCAGCGACTCAGTTGGTCGACCAGATTGGAGAAGGAGACAGCTATCGGAAACTTCGCCCGTCGATTGGTATTTGCATCTTGAACAGCGTCCATTTTTCGTAATTAGCCGAGTACCACAACGAATTTCGACTGCGCACTCGCAGTGGATTGGAACTGACAAATTGCCTAGAAATACACTTGCTGGAGTTGCCCAAGTACGCTCCTTTGGACGATAATGCACCGATCGCAGATCCGCGCGATCAGTGGATGTTCTTTTTTCGACAAGCGAACGGTTCGAGAGTCGATGAGTTGTTGGATCGATTGCCAGATCCAGTCTTTGAGCGAGCCGTAGGAGTACTAGAGATGATTTCACGAACGCCAGACCAACGCCGACACTACGATGCACGGCTGAAATGGGAACTAGACGAGAACACTCGAATCCAAACAGCTTTTGAAGAAGGCGAGGCCAGAGGCGAGGCCCGCGGTGAGGCCCGTGTTAGAATAGAGTTGATTCGAACTTTGGAAGAGCTGCTTCGACTGCAGATCAGTTCCGATGCAGAGCTTCGAGGCAAGTCACTTGAGGAACTCCAGCAGCGTGCCCAATTCCTCCACGAAATGATTCGCAACCGCCCCTCGTCATAGCCTGACGGTTAAATCATGAATACTCGAACCTGCATCGGCGACTCGAGTTGCACCTGGGATGCGAACAAGAACAAGACCTCGGAGTCGATCACGGGGGTCATGAGCGGCTACGGGTTCACCGCCGCCGGGACAACGTA
>Ga0315905_10005748_pt1 | contig 12620 bp, 11 predicted proteins | sample LakEriMetagenome_5_FD_203522 | JGI IMG/M metagenome (GOLD analysis project Ga0315905, IMG submission 203522) | Freshwater fungal communities from buoy surface, Lake Erie, Ohio, United States - Buoy 4 MA121 | ecosystem: Environmental > Aquatic > Freshwater > Lake | place: USA: Lake Erie, Ohio... | reverse complement strand
CGGTGGGTAAGGACGCAATGCATTGCGTCCACGACCGCGCATCTAGCGCAGCGCTGACATGGCAAGGCGGGGGACGGCGCCCCGTCTAGCATAGGACGACCATGGCAAGGCAGAGGGTAAGGACGCAATGCATTGCGTCCACGACCGCGCATCTAGCGCAGCGCTGACATGGCAAGGCGGGGGACGGCGCCCCGTCTAGCATAGGACGACCATGGCAAAGCGGAGGGCAAGGACGCAATGCATTGCGTGCACGACCGCGCTGCAAGCATAGGACGACCATGGCAAGGCAGAGGGCAGAGCTCCATCTGGCGCAGGACGACAATGGCAAGGCGGAGGGCCAATCAATTGGTCTTCCAGCTATCGAAAGCAGCGAGACCGCAGTTCAGCCAATCGGTGTACTTCTTGACATCCGGGTTGTACTGCTCGATGGGTGATAACAGATCGCCCTTCGGTGAAAGCAGCGCATACATGGGCTGCGAGTTATTCTGAAACGTCTCGGTTTGCAGCGTTGCCCACTTATTCCCTACTGTCTTAATCATCTTCTTTCGTCCGTCGCTTGTGGTATAGACAAACTGCTCTTCTGCCGGCAACTCCACTTTCTCGTCGACATACAGGGAGCACATGATGTATTTCTCGGAGAGAATGGCTCGCACGGTTTCATCGGGCCACACGGTGTCTTCCATTTTACGGCAGTTCACGCAAGCCCAACCTGTGAAGTCGATAAACACAGGCTTTCCTTGTTCCTCCGCCGCTTTCATGGCTTCTGCCAAATCCTTGTAGATATGGAACTCCTCTTCATAGTGATACCATGAATACGACTTCGGTGGCGGGAATCCGCTCAAGAAATCAAAGCGATTGAGCTCTGACGGTGGCAATACTCCCGGAATCAGTCGCAATGTGAAAATGACAATAAGTGAGGTGAACGCAATCTTGAATTTCGACCAGCCCTTCGATCCCTGTCCGGGTTTGAAGGTGAAAATCTTAAACATATAGAGCGCCCAAAGCACACCCACGATTATCCACAAAGCAAAGAACGACTCTCGTTTAAAGATTCCCCACTGCTCTACGAGGTCAGCGTTCGAGAGAAACTTAATAGCAAGAGCCACCTCCATGAAACCGAGCGATACTTTGAAGTCGTCCATCCAGCCGCCTGCCTTCGGAAGTTTCTTGAGCAAACTCGGAAACGCTGCAAACAGCGCAAATGGTCCGCCGAGCGCTATACCGAAGCCCATCATGGCTGCAGAAACCTTAGCGGCCGGCATAGACAATTCCAGACCCAGAAAGCCCACCACGCCTTGAATGTCGGTGCTGTAAATACTGCCTATCACCGTTCCAAGAATGGGACCTGTACAAGAGAATGATACTATCGCCAAAGTGAGGGCCATGAAGAAAATTCCGATAGCTCCTCCAAGTTCAGAGGCGCTGTCCACTTTGTTGGCAAGGCTGCTTGGAAGGGTAATTTCGTAGAAGCCGAAAAACGAAATGGCAAATACAAGGAATACGACGAAGAAGCCCACATTGAGCCATGTGTTGGTGGCTATTGAATTGAGTACTTCGGGATCTACATTTTTGGACAAATGAAAGGGAAGCGACAGCAAGAAGTAAATCATAAAAATGAAAAACCCGTACATAGCCGCACGCTGCTTGCCCTTACCCTTTTCCGCGCCCTTCGAGAAGAAAGAAACCGTTAGCGGTATCATGGGGAATACACAAGGAGTAAGTAATGCGAGCAGTCCGCCAATGAGACCAAAGAGGAAGATGGCCCACAAGCCGTAGTTTTCCTTTTCCTGACCACAATTGTTGAGTGGGCTATTCAAGTCAACGCCCGGCATTTTGAATGGGTCGTTGCCCGCGGGTGTTGTCGACTCGGTGTTGGCCAGCGGATCGAACTCCATGGCTTGCATGGTTGTCGGGTCGAACTTCACATGAATTGTTTGCGGGGGTAAGCAGCGCGTGTCGTTGCATTGCATGAAATCGATGGATACGGTAATTGGGGAGCGCGATGTGCCTGTGGCAATAACCTTTGTGTCGAATGTGACAGAGCCTTCATGATAATCGATGTTCATCATGAAGTTTTTATCATAGAAGCGTTTGGGCTTAGGTTCATTGACCGGATTGCTTACATCGTAGTCGATGGTTTTTCCGAAAGAAAAGGTTGTAGGAACGGGCCCTTCATTGCTTTCCAGCTTTTGCGCATAGATGTGCCATTCAGGCTCCATCAACGCCGTGAACGTGAGCAGATATTCTTTATCACTAACAGCTTTTATCGCATAGCTCCATGAGGTATGGTTCTCCTTCGAACCGCTCGAAACAGCGGGTGCCGCTTCTTCAGCCACAACCTCCTCTGCAGAGGCGCTTGGGCTAACTTTCACATCAAACAATTCAGGGTCGGGGAAAATGCAACGCTCGTCGTTACAGGCCATGTATTCCACCACTCCGGAAACAGTAAAAGGCTTGTCGCTCTTGGCCTTGATTTTTTGTTTGAATACAGCGCTTTTCTCGAAATAGTTGAGATCCATTTCGAAATTGGGGTCAAAATGCGTGATGTATTTGCCCTCTTTCGTTTTTCCTACCAATTCGAAATCGGAGCCTGCATTTATCTTCAGAGTAGTTGGAATAGGTCCGATAGCGTCCGGCTTATCAGATACAGACAATGCGTATACGTGCCAGGTGTCTTCAATCGAGGCTGATGCGCTGATTTCATACTCATTGTTCTCCAGCGGTTTCACGGAGAACTTCCATTTTACCGGCTGGAAAATTTGAGCAACCGCTACAAATTGAAGTAAACTGAATAGGGCAAAAGCAAATGCCGCCCTCGTAGTGATAGAACCATTCCGAATCATAGAGCCAAAATTAATCGGAATGGCCCAATACGTTGCGCAACAAAAGTTGCACTTTTATAGACGGCTTTCTAATTCGGAAACTCGACGTTCACGATGCATTGCACCGGAATGCTCACGCCTTTATCGAGCATGACACGGTCATTACCCGCAGCAATAATGCGTGAACGCAATTTCTTCTGAGAATCTTTATCTTCCAGCGTGAGAACCACCTCCACTTTAGCAAGTGAATCGAGTACGGCAGCCTTGAGTAGGCTGGCACTGCGGCGAATACGCTCCTTTTCGGTATTCAGCACATCTTGGGTTTTGAATACCATACGTGCCAAGGTTTCTATATCGTAACGAGAATGTATGTTGAGCGTGGTGATCATAGTGTAGCGTTTACAGTTTAAGTTCTTCTTGTAACGCGCCACAGAAGAGAAAGGTTTCGAAATCAGAAAAATTGGATTCTTATGCATCGATCTGTGGATGCTGTTTTTTTGAATTTTTCACTGATTCGATGATGCAGCACGGCAGCGATATCCTGGTTAGAGCAAAGAACAGCTGCCGCTTTTTTATTCCAAGCAGGAACTTTTGCATGAACAAGAAAATCAGAAACCTTTTGTTGGCCCGACGCACCCAGCGGATGAAATCGGTCGCCCTCTTGCCAAGTACGAATGATCAATGGAAAAGTCAATTTCGCAGCGTCGAGATATTGCCGCGTGTCATCTGCCGTGAACTCGACCTCTGCTGTTGCACAGAAGTCTATACTCATGAAATCATTTGAATAAGGAAGCTCGCCAATGACTTCATGCACCGGCTCCGCCGCCTTTATACAAGCTACACTGTCTGTCTGAATGCATACATGGTGCGACACCGAGTTAAACCAAGCCGGCTCGGAAGAAGATTTGGTGCGCGCATACTCCGCAATCTGACTCACCTGTTGCGAAGAAAAACCGAACGATGAAAGCCACTTCCACATAACTACATCCATGAAATCGCTCGAGCACAGTGTCGCAATGGAAACTACCTCTGCTCCTCTCATGCGTTTTACATTCTTGTCTAAAAAAAGACTCGTCGCCCAGTCTACCATTGCTTGTTCCTGGTGCATCCAGGACGAGCGCAGCTGAATGTTATCGTGAATGGTCGGATTCATTTGTTCTATCAATGGCATCCATTCATGGCGCACCAGATTGCGCGCATAGTGCGTCGTTTCATTTGAACCGTCTTGTCGCCAAGCAATTGCATTTTCTTCGATGTATTGCATGACGTGGACCTTCGTCATAGCCAGCAACGGACGGATAACATAACCGGATTTTTCTGCCATACCAAACACGGACTTACCTGCGCCACCCCGAACGAACTGGTAGAGCATGGTTTCAGTTTGGTCGTTCGCGTGATGGGCGGTTAGAATAGCTGCAGCGCCATGTTTAGCGCGCAGTTGTTCAAACCAGGTATAGCGCATTGTTCGTGCTGCTTCTTGTGTTGACCCTGCGGTTGTTTCCCAATCCTGTTCATTCACCCTCCATACTACCAGATGAATATTCCGACTAGTGCAAAACGTGCGCACGCACGCCTCGTCGCCGTCACTTTCCTTTCCACGCAAGCCATAGTTCACATGTGCAGCAATACAGCTTGATGGAAGAGAATAAACAGCGTTCAACAGTGCCATACTGTCGGCGCCTCCACTAACGGCGACAATAACAGGTTGCCCCGTATCGACACCATGCGACTGAAGAACGCGCAGAATGTGAGAAGTGAATGGCTGCATGATTTAATGGAAACGACAACTCAAAATGGCCAAATCATCATTGTATGGCGCCTCACCTTTGAAGTCGTTTAACGATTGCATAATGGTATCGTTGATGACGGATATGCCATCTTTGAAAAAGGCAAGCAATACCTTTTCAAGTCTCTCAGAACCGTACTCCTCCTTTTGAATATTCTCCGTTTCTACAAGGCCGTCGGTGAAGCAAACAAGAATGGTATCCGGCTCTAACATTACTTTACCCTCAACCACCTTAGGCAGTTCTTCGAACATGCCCAATCCTATGGTTCCGAGTTTGAGCTGTTGCGTGTAGCCATTGCTATCACCCATCACAGGTGGGTTGTGGCCACAGTTCACATAGCGCAACACGCGTGTTGACTTATGATAAACACCCAGAAAAAGGGTGATGTACTTTTCCCCTAGCGCCGTTTGCATGACGCGCGTATTCAACTCCGTAACCATGTCCGTTAAAGAGCCTTGCTTGAATGCAAAAATGGAACGGAGGTAGGCTTGAAAATTCGCCATTAAAAACGCTGCACTCACTCCTTTTCCCGACACGTCCGCCATGCAGAACATCACTTCATCATCATTAATTTCCATGAAGTCGTAGTAGTCGCCACCAACCTGCTGATGGGCCTTGTAGAAAGCGCTTACCTCGTAGTGTTTGTTTTTAGGAAGATGATGCGGCAGCAGGATAGCCTGCATTTCCGCCGCCAATTCGAGCTCTTTCTTAATACGCTCCTGGCGAATGTTTTCTTCTTGCAGCTTTCGATTTTGAATGGCAACCACCAGAATGTTCGTGATGGTCTGAATAAAACGCATATGCTTGATAACAGGGCTCATCCGAATTTCCTGTTCGCTATTGTCGCCGGCGAGCACATAGGCTATCGTTTGGCCGTTTTGAACAATCGGTATTGCAAGGTCAAACGACTCTCTGGAGCGTCCTGTGGTTAGTGAAATATCCTTGCTATTCGCGAAGAAGTCGTCGCTAATGATTTCTTTGATTTCCCCCTTCTGCACACCAAAACGCAGAATGCATCTCCAGTTTTCCTCTTTCGTAAACAGGATTATTTTTTCGATGGAGAGGTGTTCGCGCAACACGCGCTCATACTGTTCAAGCAAACTTCCAACGCTAAGATTTGCGTTGATGGCGGCAGTAATTTCAAGCAGTGCATTGAGCTTGAAATCGCGTTGCTTGACTTTGTTGTTGAGCCGTTGATTATCCATTCCTTGATTGCATCAAAGGTATTACAATCCGAGCTTAACCATGGTTGCTGGCAACTTCCTGATGAGCGCCAATTCGCGGTACTTACTTCGTGCTTCTTCTGCGGGGCAACCGAAGTAGGTTTTTCCGCCTTCGATATCTTTGGTAACACCGCTTTGACCCAGCACGACAGCGCCCTTACCAATGCGCACACTGCTGGTTACACCCACCTGTCCCCACAATGTAGCCTCATCTTCAATAACAACGCAGCCGGCTATGCCCACCTGTGCGGCAAACAAACACTTAACACCAATAAACGTGTCGTGTCCAATGTGAACCTGATTGTCAATCTTCGTAGCTGCGCCAATATGCGTTGCTCCGGAAACTCCACGATCAATCGTGCATGCGGCACCAATCTCAACATTTTCTTCAATTACCACGCGCCCTACCGTATGCATTTTCTCACGCCCCTCGGGTCTGTTCTTGTAGTAGAAAGCCTCACTACCAATGACCGTGTTGGCATGTATAATCGTGTTATTTCCGATAGAAATGTCGTTGTACAAAACGACACCCGGATGAATAACACAATGATCGCCGATATGAACATTGTTACCCATGACAACCGATGGATGAACGACACTGTTCTTTCCAATGGTAACATTCTCACCGCTATTCCCTTGCGGCATAGACCAAGGCGAGAAGTGCTTTGTAAGATTGTTATAGGCTGAAAATGGATCGTCGGAAAACAGCAACGCCTTTCCTTCCGGACGAGTTACCTGCTTATTGATGATGATAGTCGTGGCAGCGCTTTGCAGAGCCTTGTCGTAATACTTCGGATGATCCACAAAAACAATATCCCCGAGCTCAACCTGATGAATTTCGTTGATGCCGGTGATGGGAAAGTTCTCATCACCATCATATGAACAGTGAATCAGTTCAGCAATTTCCTTCAGGGTATACGTGTGGGGAAGCTTCATAGTAGGTCAAAAATACGGGTGTACGATGGAATAAAAAAGGCCGCTCTGAAGCGGCCTTTTCCAAATATAAAAGGAAATTACTTTTTCACACGCTCATGGTATTGACCCGTAGTGGTATCAACACGCACAGTATCGCCTTCATTGATGAAGAGCGGCACACGGACATCAACGCCGATATCAAGCGTTGCAGGCTTCGTGGCATTCGTTGCTGTATCTCCGCGCACACCCGGTTCGGTGTAGGTGATGTTGTATTCCACGTATTGAGGCAAGTCGCAGCTCATTGCTTGCTCGTCTTCTGTATTGAAAAGAACGATGCACTTCATGCCTTCTTTGAGGAATTGCGGTGCGTTGATCATGACTTCGGGAATTGAGATTTGCTCGAAATCCTCGAGGTTCATGAAGTTGTAGTTATCGTCTTTGTACAAGAACTGATACTCACGCGTTTCAATTCGAACAACATCAATAGCAACGCCACTGTTGAAGGTTTTGTCGACGATTTTGCCGTTGTTGAGGTTTTTGATTTTGGTACGAACGAAGGCCGGACCTTTTCCTGGTTTTACGTGCAAAAATTCCATTACACGCCAGATGTGGCTATCCATACGAAAGCACAATCCGTTTGAGATGTCTGCGGTTGTTGTTGCCATGGTGTTGTGAATTAACGGCGGCGAAAGTACTGCGAAAAAAGTACGAATTACAAAGTACCGGGTACTGGATACTAGGTACTAGGTGCCGGAAGGCTGTGTTGTTGTCGAAGGTGTGACGTTTCGGTACTTCGCAAATAACCGCTATTCGGCTGTGACTAGAATTTCTACCCGGCGGTTTTTGATTTGGTCTTGAATGGTTTTTTCGGGGTATACCAAAGGACGCGTCATGGCAAATCCTCGATACGAAATACGGTTTTCAGCAATACCATTTTGGATCAGATAGTCGCGCACGTATTGTGCACGGTTCCATGATAGCTTGAAGTCGCCGGTTTCATCGTCGAGCCCGTCCTCATTGGGTTTCGAAGCGCAACAAACGTGGCCTTGAATTTCAATCATGAGCGTTGGGTTCTCTTTGAGGGCTTGAAGCAGCTTTTTCAAAATGGGCTTTGCTTCGGGCAATGTGCGGTGACTTCCCGGATAAAAGTTGAGTCCATCCATGATGACTTCGTCTCCCTTGTTCAGCTCCGGCATTGATTCCTCACCGAATACTTTTTTCGGCTTTACGGGAAGTGTGTATGTGCTATCCAATGCCAATACATTGATAGAGTCGACTCTCGCACTTTCTTCCACTACTTCAATGGCCCTTTCGTTTACGGCAATGCTGGCAGAGTCGGTCGGCGAGTCAATCACCGCAATTGTTTCTGCAATCTCAATTTGCTGCGTTTGCAATGAGTCGCTTGCCGTGATTTTCACTTCTTCTTCACCGGCTTGTGTATCGGTGGTTTTCACTTCCAACGTTGCGTCTATCACTGCTTGTTGGGTTTGCAATGAATCACTTATCGCGGCTCTAACTTCTTCTTCAACGGCTTGTGTGACGGTTGTTTTCACTTCCGCAACTGCGTCAACCACCGTGTTTGTTCCATTATTGCTGTTCGCTTCGTTTACGATGTTTTCAGCAGTTGTTTCTTTTACTTCGTTTGTGTTTGTTTGTCGCACAACAACCTCGCTGGCAGCCTCGTCTGTTTTCTCTTTTGCAAGCACTGCTTTTACTTCTTGCTTGTTGTTTTGGGCAACCACAGTTGCGTTTTCTCCCGCCCAACAAACCTTTAGAGCGGTTACCCTATCGGCACGGTTGTAACCTTGCCCTGGCTTTACACAATTTCTTTCAGGAATCGCATATGAGTTGGCAATGGTGAGCTTGGGGAAAGCAGAGACTTCAAAGTAGTTGCGCAGATACAAGGCCCTGTTACCGGCCAACTTCGAATTGTACGCATAGGAGCCCGGGCAATCCGTAGCGCCATAAATCGTCACATCAATTTCATTTGTTTGAAAGAACTCCTCTGTCCAGCCCTTTTCTGCAAAGTCGGCCATGAGATTGTCTCCATCAATGGCAAACTGATTCACATCAAAGTTCCATTGAATCGAATCACAACGATTAGTTTGCGACCGCGCATGCAAAAAGCAGAATATGAGAAGAATCGCCAGAGTGGAATGGCGAACGAAAGAACACATTAGGTTAGGTAATTAATACCCGGCGAAGATAACAATTATGGTTTATACTCTGTCGCGCCTTCCAAGATATAGTTCATTTGATAAATATCGGCAGCATTGAGTTTGAGCTTCCCCCTGAAAGTCAGGCGCTCGTCCGTTTTATACGTTCGGTTTTTTCCTGCAAATCGGAGATCAACTACGGACTCGGGTCCTCCACCTCCGCAGAAATAACAGTTTGCATAAGGATAACGCGACACCACATAGAAATTTTCATCATAATCAACCGGTATGACATAGCCTGTAATGAACACCTCTTTTCCTTCCATTGCTTTTACACTTGCACCAAAGGTTGGCTTCCAGTAGTAAGAGTCTATGTCTTGCACATACATCTCTTTGAATGTCACGTCTGTGAGGGTTTGCCAGGTGAGCTCCACAATACCTGAGTTCAAAAAGTGCGGCACTACAGAAAGAGATTGGCCGGGAGTCCATTCAATCATAGTCTTGGCCTTTACGGCGATTTGTGGCTCGTTCTTCACGCGAATGAAACCGTATGTGCCGGCGGCTATGGCTATACCGAGAATTACAAATACAATCTTCTTAAGCATTCGTCAGCGTTTTGGAGATATCAATTTTAAGCGCTTGCCATGCAGGAAGCACAGAGGCAAGCAAACCTACAAGCAAAGTTAGACCGAGTAAGGCCAGTTCTTGTGCACTGATGGCCAAATTATCCAAACCATAGTGGAAACTTTCCTTCATGAAGTGGCTCAGCACAAGCAGTCCTGCCCGACTCAACAAAAGACCAATAGCATAGCCAAGTGAAACCAGCAACAAGCCCTCCTGAATGATCAATGTGAAAAGCGTAGCTCTTGTCCCGCCCATGGTGCGCATAAGAGCAAGCTCGTAGCGCCGCTCGCGCATGGAGTTGAAGAGTGAAATGAAAATGCTGATGAATGAAATGACCATGATGACAACGGCTATAGCGGTAATGGTGCTCAAGCCGAGCCCGAAGTTGTTCATGAGGCGGCTGTTTTCAACGGCCACATTGGCGAGTTGCATGGTTGTGTCTTCCGTTTGTTTGGAGAGCATACCGAAAGCACCCTTGTTTCTTTTCTTGATCAGGTAAGCGGTCATTTCGCGTTCGGGCTCAACATGTGTGGAGTCAACCAAGGTGCTGTCGGCTGTTGCGGCTTCCTCCGGATGCTCATGCACCATCCAGGTGGTTTCTACCGGTGTCAAAATCAGGTTGTCAATAACAGAATTGCTTCGTGCGAAAATTCCCACTACCGTGAAAAGCTGGTGGTGATGGGCGTCCGCGTCATCAGCCGCATTATCGTAGCCGTGCACACTTGTGAATGTGCTACCCAGCTTGAGTCCGGTTTCATGCGCTACGCTTGAACCAATCGTTACTTCAAACGGGGAAGCAAACAGGTTGCCTTCAGCGACCGTGCATCCGTAATGATTCGGATATTTTTCATTGGTTCCTACAATGCGAAACTTCTCGAAATTATCGCCATATGCAAGAGGTATCGCTTCTGCTACCATCGGATTCTTGATGATGCGGCGTGCCTCGGAGACTTTGATGTTTCCCGTTGGCACATCCACATGATAGATGTTGGCCAGCATGCTTTGCAAGGGACTACCCTTTGCCGCCAATACAAAATCGATGTCTTTGATGTTGCGATCAAACTTTTCGCTGATCTGCGTTTTCAGCAACAGCATCATCGAGATGATGCCAATACCGAATGAAAGCAGCACAATGCTCAACAGCGTATTGAGTGGTTTATGCTTGATGTTGCTCCACGAAATTTTCAGCAGTTTCATAGCGTGATTTGTTTTTGGAAACGATCTTTCAATCGCTTGTCGTGAGTAACAATGATGAGCGCTGCTCCCGTTTGCCGTGCTTGCTCCTCGAGCATTTGTATAACCTGTTCTGCATTTTGATCGTCTAGTGCGCTGGTGGGTTCGTCGGCAAGTATCACGGTCGGTTTGTGAAAGACCGCACGCGCTATGGCACAACGCTGTTGTTCACCCACACTTAACGAAGCAGGCTTCTGCGCAGCCTTGTGGCCCACATTCAATCGATCTAATACCTGGATTGCTTCCGACTGAGTCGTTTTTTTTCCTGACAAAAACGGCGATAACATCAGGTTGTCGAGCACGCTGATGGAGTCCACGAAATGAGCTGTTTGAAAAATGATCCCGATGTGTTGACCGCGAAACTTATCGAGCGCGCGATTATCCAATTGAGTTATGTCGGTGTTTTGAATGCGAATACTTCCTGCTGACGGTCTGATCATACCCGCCAACAAGTGCAGGAGTGTTGTTTTGCCTTTGCCGCTTTGACCAAGCACCAATAAATGCTCACCTGGCGTGCAGACAACGTCCGGAAACGTAAAGCTCGGACCCGATGGGTATTGAAAGGTTAAACCACGAACTTCTAGCATCGATGAAATTTTGCACGAAAATAATTGAAGAGGAAGGTAGATAGGGATGACGGATTACGAATTACGGATTACCGGAGGGGCGGTTAACTTGCCAGGTGTCGCTCATGCGATAACGCATGCGAATAGCCGGCTCACCGCTTCCCATTCCCATAATCCGTAATTCGTAATCCGTCATCCCCCTCCCCTGAGATATGTTCTCTACAGAAATCGCTTCTGTAGTATTCTTGCGATATGAATTTCAGACAACGTTTGCTTCGGTATTCGATCGGGGTCGCCATTGGTTGCGCGGTCGTGTTTTTTATGTTCCCTAATTACGACTGGCTAGGCTGGACGCCTCAGAAGCGTATGAAAGAGGATCTGCGCGAATTTCCATTCAGCGTGGATTCCTGTGCTGCATTCAAAATGCAGTGCTACGGACTAACCGACACACAACTGCAGTTGGCCAAAAATGACGGCTCGTTCGATTTTGACAAAAGCGATGTGAAAGCAAATCCGCGCCGTTATCACCTCAACTATGGCGACTACTCGTTCATCATTGCTATGACAGATACCTCGTCCGAACTGAAAGACGTAATGAACCCTTCTAAAGTTTGCATGTGTCCGTAACGATCTATACACCATGAATTCAATCAAAGAACAAATTCGCTCCCTGGCGGAAAAACACTATACCGATGTGCTCGCCATGCGGAGGCATTTGCATATGCATCCCGAGCTGTCGTATCAGGAAGTTGAGACGTCCTCTTTTGTTGCGGCTCAGTTGAAGCGACTCGGACTTGATGTGCAGACGGGCATTGGCGGACACGGACTAACCGCATTCATCCGCGGAAACAATCCTAATTCTCGCTTAGTCGCCCTGCGTGCCGACATGGACGCGCTACCAATCGTTGAGCAGAGCGACGTTGAATACAAGAGCAAGCGCGAGGGTATAATGCATGCATGTGGGCACGATGTACACACTTCATCGTTGCTGGGTGCCGCAATTATTTTGAACGAATTACGCGACCAATTTGAAGGAACCATTCAGCTCGTATTTCAACCCGCCGAAGAAGTGCTGCCGGGCGGTGCATCGCTTATGCTTAAAGACGGTGTTTTTGCCGGCAGAAAGCCACAAGCCATTTTCGGCCAGCACGTTTACCCGGAACTTCCTGCGGGAAAAATCGGATTGAAGCCAGGTGTGTATATGGCCAGCACCGATGAGCTCTATGTAACCGTGAAAGGGCGCGGCGGCCATGGTGCCAAGCCGGATCGCAACATTGATCCTGTGCTTATTTCT
>Ga0315905_10005747_pt1 | contig 12621 bp, 6 predicted proteins | sample LakEriMetagenome_5_FD_203522 | JGI IMG/M metagenome (GOLD analysis project Ga0315905, IMG submission 203522) | Freshwater fungal communities from buoy surface, Lake Erie, Ohio, United States - Buoy 4 MA121 | ecosystem: Environmental > Aquatic > Freshwater > Lake | place: USA: Lake Erie, Ohio... | reverse complement strand
GTTGGGATGCTCCATGATGGCGAGCGTGCGCTGCTCGATGGCGAAACGGCCCAAAATGTCCGCCGAAGTCACGCCCGCCTTCACGATCTTGATCGCCACGATGCGGTGGATCGGCTTCACCTGCTCCGCACGATAGACCACACCGAAGCCACCCTCGCCCAGTTTGTCGAGCAGTCGGTAGCGGTCGCCGATCCAGCCGTCATTGCCGGTGAGGGACTCCATGTGGGAGCGCGGCTTTGAGGGGCTGCCCATTGAGGCCATGGATGAGGCCGTCGCGGCAGGCAAACCGCCGTGGCTCTGCAGCGTGGCAGCACCGGGCAGGGTGGGCTGAATGGTCGGCTGCCGGTTCGTCGGAATCGCGATGGTCTGATCCTCCGGCCCGAGCGTGATGTTGCCGGTGTCCATCGGCGGCGCGTATTTCCCACCCATCGTGGCCACTGGCAGGCTGCGGCTTGGGTTGGGAATGGCGATGGTCTGATCCTCCGGCCCCAGCGTCATGGCACCCGTGGGCAGTTCTGCTGGAGGCTGTTGCGCACCCATCGTGGGCGGCGGCTGGCCTTTTTTAAAGTTCGGCACCGCGATCGTCACATCCTCCGGCCCTAGAGTGACATTTCCCGTGTCGAACGCAGGTGTTTCCGTGGGATCAGCGGGAGAGGAGGAGTCCGGTTTGGGTTTCACAGGCAGAAAAAGTAAATTCTGGGCACTGTTTCAGAGAACCGCCTTCCCGGCAAGCCTTGTGAGGCGGTGGGATGAGAAAAGAGACCGCCTCACTTGAACCAGCGCAGCCGCAGGCTGTTGAGGATCACGGAGAGGCTGCTCAGGGACATCGCCACGCTGGCGATCATCGGATTGAGCAGCCAGCCGGTGAAGGGATACAAGATTCCAGCGGCCAGCGGGATGCCGAGGCCGTTGTAGAGGAAGGCAAACCAGAGGTTCTGACGGATGATCTGCACGGTGGCACGGCTAAGCGCGAAAGCTTGGTGCAGGGCGCGTAAATCACCCTTCACCAGTGTGACGGCGGCGCTTTGGATGGCCACCTCCGTGCCGGTGCCCATGGCGATGCCGACATCGGCGGCGGCGAGCGCGGGCGCGTCGTTGATGCCGTCACCGGCGAAGGCCACATGCTTGTCCTTGCCTCTTGCCTGATACACATGCAGCAGCTTTTCCTTCGGCGAGACCTCGGCGGTGACTTCGTCGATGCCGAGATCTTTCGCCACACGCTGCGCGGTGGTCAGTGCGTCGCCGGTGATCATCTGGAGCTTCAAACCCAGCGCGTGAAGCGACTCGATCGCCTTGGGAGTGGTCTCTTTGATCTTGTCCTTGATGGCGATGAAGCCGAGCGGCTTCTCATCAAGCACGACGATGACCACGGTGCAGCCCTCGGCCTGCAACTGAAGGGAACGCGCCTGGCATTCGGCATCGAGAAAAACGCCGTTTTTGTTCAAAAACGCTGCCTGGCCGACGAAGACCTTGCTCTCGCCGATGTTCCCGAGCACACCGCCGCCGACCACGGCTTGAAAACCCGTGACGGTGGCGAGTGGAATGCCACGCTCCTTCGCAGCATTGACGATGGCGGTGGCGAGCGGGTGCTCGCTGGCAGACTCGACCGCAGCCGCGTGGGCGAGCAAATCACGCGCGGAAAGGCCGGGCAGCGGGAAGATTTCGAAGACCGTGGGACGTCCTTCCGTGAGCGTGCCGGTTTTGTCGAGCATCAGGATGTCGATCTGTTGCAGACGCTCCAGTGTCTCGGCGTTCTTGATCAATACACCGAGCTGCGCCCCGCGCCCAAGGCCGACCGTGACGGCCATCGGCGTCGCCAAGCCGAGCGCACAGGGGCAGGCGATGATCAAAACGGCCACCGCGTTCACCACCGCAAAAGCGAACGAGGGCTGCGGGCCAAACTGCCACCAGAGCAAAAATGTCAGCACCGCGATCAGCACCACCGCCGGCACAAACCAGGCCGAGACACGATCCGTCAGCCGCTGCACCGGCGCACGGCTGGCCTGCGCCTTCGCGGTCATCTCGACGATCTGGCTCAGCAGCGTGTTCGCACCGACACGTTCAGCGCGCATGAGGAAGGTGCCGGTGCCGTTCACCGTGCCACCGGTCACGGCAGCGTTCGTCTCCTTCGTCTGCGGCATGGATTCGCCCGTGAGCATGGATTCATCCACGGCGGAACTGCCTTCCATGACCATGCCATCGACGGGAATGCGCGCGCCGGGTTTGATGCGCAGCACATCGCCGATTTGGATGTCATCCACGGCTGTTTCGATCTCCTGGCCGTCTCGCACGAGCAACGCGGTTTTCGGCGCGAGGTTCATCAGCGCACGAATCGCCGAACCGGTGGCGCTGCGGGCGCGCAGTTCGAGAAGCTGGCCGATCAGCACCAGCACGGTGATGACCGCCGCGCTTTCAAAGTACAACGTCATGCCGCCATGGGTGGCCTCATGCGGCAGCCAGCCTGGGACAATGAGCGCTCCAAGGCTGTAAAGCCACGCGGCCAGCACGCCGAGGCCGATGAGCGTGAACATGTTGAAGCGCAGCGTGAGCAGTGAACGGCCAAACCGCACCAGCAGCGGCCAGCCGACCCAGAAGACGACGGGTGTGGACCACACGAACTGCATCCAGCCTGAAGCATCGTGCGGGATGTCACGGATGACCGGCAGATCCATGCCCATCGAGAGCAGCACGACCGGCAGGGTCATGGCGGCGCTCCAGCCCACGCGCCACCACAGATCGCGCACTTCCTCGTCGCCTCCATCGCCGCAGCATTCGGGTTCGCTGCGTTTAGTGAGCGGATTTTTCTCCAAGGCCATGCCGCATTGCGGGCAGGCACCGGGTTTGTCCGAGCGCACTCCCTCGCACATCGGGCAGATGTAAGGTGAAGGCGGCAAGTTAGCCACAGCCGCAGGCTTCTCCTCAGACGAGGAGCAGTGCGGGCAGGAGTTCGACGCGTTGGGTTGCATGCGTGGGCAAACTAGCCGCACAAACAACGCCATCACCAGACGATTCTTGGCGAATGGTGCCTCACCCTTTCGTGATGCACTCGTCAAGATTGAGAATTGCGCTCGCCACCGCATACCAAGCCGCGAATTCGGTGGCGGCGAGGTTTTTTGGCAGCGCAAAGCCGGTGGTGAGGTCATTCGTGGCCTGGGGATCGCCCTTGGCGGCTTCAAACTGCGTTTCCCAGAGTGATTTAAGCACGCCGAGCTCTTTCGGCTGCGGTGCACGTGCCAGTGCGATGCGGAAGGCATGCTGGAGACGCGAATCGAGGTCACTGCTTGCTGATTCGACGACGATGCGTCGGGCGAAGGCCTTGGCGGCCTCGACATAGACGGGATCGTTGAGCAGCGTGAGCGCTTGCAGCGGTGTGTTGCTGCGGGAACGACGCACGACGCAAGCCATGCGGGCGCTGGCATCGAAATTCATGAAGCTGGGGTAAGGCGAACCGCGCTTGAGCACGACATAGAGGCCGCGGCGGTATTTTTCATCGCCGGGGCTGACGACGTAGTTGTATTGCTGTCCGCCGACCTTTTGCCAGAGGCCGTCCGGCTGCGGCGGCCGAATCGGAGTGCCACCTTGCTTCAAACTGAGCAGCCCGGCGATGGCGAGTGCGTTGTCGCGAATGGTTTCGGCATCGAGACGGAAACGGGGGCCGTGCCAGAGGAGGGTGTTGGCAGGATCAAGCTGAGAGCTAAGGGCGTAGGGCTTAGCGTCAGATGCTTCGCGCAATTCGGGACTGGATTGGAACTCTTCGCCCTTTGCTCTTTGCCCTGCGCTTTGCCGATACGCCGCGCTCATGACGATCTTCTTGAGCACCTGCTTCATGTCCCAGCCGCTTTCCATGAACTCGACAGCAAGCCAGTCGAGCAGTTCGGGATGGCTCGGTTGTGCGCCTTTGATGCCGAAGTCTTCGAGAGTCGAAACGATGCCCTGACCGAACAACTCGGCCCACCAACGATTCACCGTGACACGGGCAGCGAGTGGGTTATCGCGGCTGGTGAGCCATTTCGCGAGCGTGATGCGGTTCGGCGGTCCTTTTGGCGTCGAATTGAAGACAGCGGGAACGGCGGGCGTGACGGGGTCAGCAGGATCGGTGTAAACGCCACGCTTGAAGATGGCGGTCATGCGCGGGGCGGGCAGCTCGCGCATGACTTCGGTGGTGGGGGCATTGAGGGCGGCGATTTGCTTTTGCAGCTCGATTTTTTGCTTTTCGAGCTGTGCGAGTTGCTTGTCTTTGGGTTTGGCCTTGGCGGGGGCTTTGCCCTCGGTGGCCTTGACTGCGGGAAGCGCTGCGAGGACATCACCCGTGATGCGGGAGATGCGCAGGCAGCCCATGACGAGGCCGTTGCCGAATTTTTGCTCCATGCGGATGCTCAGCTTGGTTCCCGCAGTGATTTTTACCGGCTTGGCGAGTTCAAACGCGGCCCAATGCGGCTCACCGAAGCGCTGGCCGATGGCCCAGGCTTTTTTGCCGGTTTGATCGACGAGACTGGTGACGGCGTAACCCGTTTGCGAGTAGTTGGCGTGAGCGGTTTTGAATAGGAGCGGCTGCTTGCTGCCATCTGGCGCAGTGAGCGTGCAGTCGAAGCTGTGAAGCACGAAGTTGGGACGACTGGCACTGCCACGGCCGGGGCCATCTCCCGGAATGGAGGCATGCGTGAGGGCTTCGAGCATCAAGCCACTGAGTTCAGCGCTGCTGAGTTTGGTTTCAAAGGTGTAGGTGTCCGTTTCAGGCGCTGGGCCAGTGAGGAGCACGCTGCCATCGGCTTGAAGTTCGGATTCAGCATCGCTTTCGGTGAGGAAAGCGGTGGGTTTGAGCACTTGGACGGCTTCGGTCCGGCCAGCAGCTGCACCAGCCGGATTTCTGCCTTGTTTGCCAGCGCCCGCGATCTGCGCCTCGAGCGCCTTCATTTGGGCTGCAAGCTGCTGACGCTGCGCTTCGCGGCCAGGGTCGCTGATTTGAAACGGCGTGCCGTTGAAGCGAATAGAGCCAGGAGCGGCGCTGGCGCGCTCGGCTTCCTTCTCGGTGTTGTTATAGTAAGCGAGCAGCGAGTAGTAGTCGCGCTGGGAGATCGGATCGTATTTGTGATTGTGGCATTGCGCACACTCAAGCGTGGTGCCGAGCCAGACGGCGCCGGTGGTGTTCACGCGGTCGATGACCTGATTGATGCGGCTTTCTTCAGGCTCGGTGCCGGCTTCGACGTTGGTGGGTGTGCAGCGATGGAAACCGGTAGCGATGATTTGATCGGGCGTGGCGTTCGGAAGAAGATCGCCGGCGATTTGTTCGAGCGTGAACTGATCAAAGGGCATGTTCGCATTGAGCGCATTGACGACCCAGTCGCGCCAGGCCCAGACCTCGCGCAAATCATCGCGTTGGAAGCCGTGGGAGTCGGCGTAGCGGGCGAGGTCGAGCCACGTGCGTGCCCAGCGGACGCCGAACTGTTTTGATGCGAGGAGGCGGTCGGCGAGTGTCTCGATGCTGGATTCTGGATGCTGGATGAAGGCCTTCGTAAACGCTTCGACTTCAGCGGGCGTGGGAGGAAGGCCGGTGAGGTCGAGGCTAAGGCGGCGGATCAGAGTTTCCGGGGAGGCTTCGGGGGATGGCGTGAGCTTGGCGGCTTCGAGTTTGGCGAGGATGAAGTGGTCGAGCTCGTTCTTGGGCCACGATGGGTTTTGGATCGACGGAAGGGCCGGGCGGGTGGGTGGCAAGTAACTCCAGTGCTTGAGGGTTTCGAGTTTGTCCGGCCACTTGGCACCCGCGCGGATCCAATCGCGAAGATGCGTGATTTCTGCGGCGGTGAGGCGTTCGCCACGCTTGGGCATGGCTTCCTTGTCTTCTTTCGGCAAGGCGATCCGGCGCAGGAGGTCAGGGCCGATTTCGAGATGCTTGGCGGCAGCAGCGTCGAGGCGGAGATCACCTTTTTGCACCTCGCTGCCATGGCACTCGAAGCAGGCTCGCTGGAGGACGGGGAAGACGTCTTTGGCGAAGTCGGCGGGCGCGGCGTCGAGAATCGTGGCAGCAAGCAGCGTGATGAAAGCGGTGCGGATCATTTTGCTCCTTCAACGAGACTGCGACGAAAGACTTTCGGCATTGATCAAGCCCGCGCAGGCGACAGTGCCACGCCCGTCTGCCTAGAATGGCCTTTTTCGCCTGCAAAGTGCGGAACGCCGCTCTTTTGGAATTGCCTGCGCGCCGTGCGTGATTCCGCGAATCGCGATTGCTCGTCCCTTGAGCCTGTTTACTTCTCCACGACCATGAACCGACCCACGCTACCCACTTTCGTCTTTGCCATGCTCACCTCTGCCGCACTTGCTGAAGGCGGCTTTTACGGCGATCCGCCGGATGCAACCCATCCGTGGGGGATTCATGACATGAACCGGCCGCAGCCACCGCGTGTGGAGCCAGGCAATGCCATGACTGCGCCATCCGACGCGGTCGTGCTCTTCAGCGGCAAGCCGGAGGAGATTGAAAAATGGATCTCCGACAAAAACGGCGAACCGACGAAGTGGGTCGTCAAAGACGGCGTGCTGCAATGCGTGCCGGGCAGTGGTTACATCCGCACGAAGGAGGAATTCGCCGACTGCCAGCTTCACATCGAGTGGAGTGCGCCGAGCAAGGTCGAGGGCAACAGCCAGGGCCGTGGCAACAGCGGCGTTTTCCTCATGGGCGCGGTGGAGGTGCAGGTGCTCGACAATTACAACAACCCCAGCTACCCGGACGGCATGGCGTCATCCATTTACGGCATCAATCCGCCGCTGGTGAATCCACTGAATGCTCCCGGCGAGTGGCAGAGCTATGACATCGTCTTCCGCCGCCCGATCTTCAAAGACGGGAAGGAAATCGACCCCGGTTACATCACGGTCTTGGTGAATGGTGTGCTCACGCAGGACCACACACCACTCGAAGGCGGCGGCGGGCACATGCGACGCTCCAAACCGAAGGCATTCCCTGAAAAAGGCCCGCTCAAAATTCAGGATCACGGCAATCCCGTGCGCTTCCGCAACATCTGGTATCGCCCGCTGCCCAAGCGTGCCGTCGATGGCGGCGAATACAGTCGCATGAGCGAGGAAGCCACCGCGGCGAAGCGTGCCGAGATCGCCAAAGGCATCCGCGAGGACGCCGCGAAGCACGAAGGCAACGCAAAGATGCTCCGCCTGTTTGAATCACTCTGCTACGCGGAGAATGCCGAGGCTAAGGAGTTCGCGCTCGCCGCCGTGAACGATTTTGCTACCGCAATGAAAGCGGTGCCTGCGGGCAAAATCGAATCCAAGAAGGGTGAGATCCTGCAGGTGACGAAGGCGCTGCGCTATTTGGCGCAGTTCAAGATTCTTGCCGAGGAGCCTGCGGCCCGGCAGGAGCTGGAGGCCATCATCAAGACGAACGACTGGGAGCCGAAGAAGAAGTAAACGCGGAAGCGTGGGCCGTCTGTGGTTGGCGAATTTGATCGCCTCCTTGCAGGTGGAGGTGAAAAGCTGGTGTGGCGAGCGTCAAGGGCTGCAAAACCCTTCACGCTACTTTGGGTTGCAAAACCACCGCTCCCGTCCTGCTTCAGGCGATGACCGAACAGCTCTCCCTCCACCTCCGCCAAACCGGCGTCATCGCCGTGCTCATGATCGACCGTGCTGACGATGCCGCACCATTGGCGCGGGCATTGCTCGCTGGCGGTGTCGATTGCATCGAACTCACGCTGCGCACCGATGCCGCGCTCGAATCGCTGCGGCGCATCCGTGCCGAGGTGCCGGAGATGACCGTTGGCGTGGGCACGATTTTGACTCCCAAACAGGTCAACGAGGCCAAAGAAGCAGGTGCGAGCTTTGGCGTAGCGCCAGGGATGAATCCGCGCGTCGTTGCAGAGGCCAAACGCATCGGGCTGCCCTTCGCGCCGGGCGTTTGCACACCGACGGACATCGAACTGGCCCTCGAAGCCGGTTGCAAGCTGCTCAAGTTTTTCCCCAGCGAACCCAGCGGCGGCCTTGCCTATCTGCGCACGATTTCGGCACCCTTCATGCACCTCGGCGTGCAGTTCATCCCGCTCGGCGGCGTCGGCCCGGCGAATGCGGCGCAGTATTTGAAGGAGCCTTCCGTGCTGGCGCTCGGGGGTTCATGGCTCGCACCAAAGGATTTGATCGCCACGGGCGACTGGGCAGCGATCACGAAGCTCGCGCGTGAGGCCAGTGACATCGTCAAACAGGTCCGCCCATGAGCCGCGTCGTCACGTTCGGCGAAATCATGGCCCGCATCGCCACGCCAGGGTTCGCGCGGTTTCAGCAGGCCATGCCGGGCAGTGTGAATGTCACCTTTGCAGGTGCGGAAGCATCCATCGCGGCTTCACTGGCCTATCTGGGCATCGACGCGGCCTTCGTGACTGCTTTGCCGGATCACGCCATCGCCGATGCGTGCGTGGCCGACCTGCGTGGCCTTGGGGTGGAGACGAAACACATCCTGCGCACACCTGAAGGCCGCCTGGGCATCTACTTCCTCGAACACGGTGCCAACCAGCGTGGTGGCAACGTCATTTACGATCGCGATGGCTCCGCCGTGGCCATCACACCCGCGTCCACCTACGATTGGGATGCGATCTTCACCGGCTGCGAGTGGTTCGTCATCTCCGGCATCACGCCCGCCATCTCGCGCAACGCCGCCGAGGTCGCGCTCATCGCCGTGCAGGAAGCCGCACATCGAAAAATCCAAGTCGTGTGCGACATGAATTACCGCACCAAGCTCTGGCGCTGGGAGCCGCCTCTTTCGGCCCGCGAACTCGCCACGCGCACGATGCAAGCGCTCCTGCCGCACGTCACCGTTTTCGTCGGTGGCATCAGCGATGCCACTGCCATGCTCGGCATCGACTTCAGCGCTGATTTGAAGACGCTGGGGAAGCAAATCGTCGCCGAATTCCCCAATCTCACCCACGCCGCCTTCACGCTGCGCGATGGCAGCACCTCCGCCGCGCAAAACTTCAGCGGTGCGCTTTACGAAGCCGCCACTGGCACGCTCCACACCGCACCCGCTTACACCATCACGCCAATCATCGACCGCCTCGGTGCTGGAGACGCGTTCACGGCGGGCTTGGTGTTTTCCTTCCTCCAAAAGACCACCGCTCAAGCCGCCATCTCCTTCGCCACCGCCGCCGGATGCCTCGCGCATTCGATTGAAGGCGACTACAACTACAGCACCCGCGCCGAAATCGAAGCCCTGATCCAGGGCGATGCCGCAGGCCGTGTCAGCCGCTAATTTCATCATGTCAACTACCACACCTCAATCTACCGACCGTTGGTCTCTCGAATCCTGGTTCTCTGGCTTTGGCAAACCTGACTACATCGACTTCAAAGCCGCGCTCGTGTGTGATGTCGAGGCGTTGAAGACCCAAGCCGCCGCTTTGGGCAGCGAAACGAACGAAATGGTGTGCGTCATCAATGCGCTGGAGTCGCTGGGCGACCGCCTCGGTCATCTGTCCGCTTATCTTGGCTGCTTGTCGGCGGACGATGCCAATGATGAAGCCGTGAAGGCGGATGAGGCGTGGATTTCGACGCTGGAAGCCGAAAGCACCAAGCTCCAGGCCTCTCTGCGCTCGGCGCTGGCCGCTTTGAGTGATGCCGCATTCGCCACGTTGCTTGCCGATGCCTCATTGAAGCATGCCGAACACGCGGTGCAGCGCATGCGCTACGAAGGCCAGCATCAGATGAAGTCGGAGATGGAGGCGCTGGCTGCGGATCTGAATGTGAACGGGCTGCACGCTTGGGGACGCCTTTACGACACGCTCACCGGCAAGATGGAGTTCGAGATGACTTTCCCGGATGGGCACAAGGAGACTGTGCCGATGTCACGTCGCCGTGCGCTGATGTCCGAACCGGATCGCAAGCTGCGTGAAGCGGCGTTTCATGACGGGCAGAAACCGTGGAATGATCACGCCACGACGCTCGCCGCCGGTTTGAACGGCATCGCTGGCACACGCCTCAGTTTGTATGGCCGTCGTGGCATCCCGCACTTTCTCGACACGCCGCTGTTTGATGGCGCGATGAGCCGCAAGTCGCTCGATGCGATGCTGGAGGCCATTCACACGCACATTGAGCTGCCGCGTCGTGCATTGCGGAAAGCGGCGAAGCTGCAAGGCACGTCCGCGTTGCACTACTTCGACCTCGAAGCACCGCAAATCGCCCCGCCCGACGAAAAAGAGCTCACTTGGGATGAGGCCTGCGCGACGGTCGATCAGGCCTTCAGCGCCGCGTATCCGAAACTCGGCGCGTATTTTCGTGAAATGCTCGCGCAGCGCTGGATCGAGGCCCAACCACGTGCGGGCAAGCGTCCGGGCGCGTTTTGCACGGGTTCGCAGCTCAAGCACGAGGAGCGGGTCTATATGACCTTTCACAAGACCGTGCATGACATGGTCACACTCGCGCATGAGGTCGGTCACGCGTGGCACTCGTGTGTGCTGCGCCCTGCGCGATCATTTGCAGCCAGCTATCCGATGACGCTCGCGGAAACAGCTTCCAATTTTGGCGAGATGATCCTGCTCAGCGGCCTCATGAACGATCCTGGCATCACCGAGGCCACGAAGGCCTACCTGCTCGATCAGGAGATGCTGCGTGCGCACGCTTACCTGATCAACATCCCCATGCGCTACGAGTTCGAGAAGGCCTTCTACACCGAGCGTGCGTCCGGCGAGGTCTCCGTGTCGCGTCTGAGCGAACTCATGAGCGAAGCGCAACGCAAGCTCTACGGCGACACACTGCTGCCCGATGGCACCGACCCGATGTTCTGGGCCTACAAGATGCATTTCTTCATCACCGGCGTCTCCTTCTACAATTTCCCCTACGTCTTCGGCTATCTGCTCAGCCAGGCGCTCTTTGCCCGCTTCAAAGTCGAGGGCGCTGCATTCCTGCCACGCTACGAAGCCTTCCTTGCCATGACCGGCAGCGCGACGTGCGAGGAAGTGGTGAAGCAAACGCTCGGTGAAGACCTCACCAATCCCGAGTTCTGGGCCACGGCGCTGAAAGCCATGGAGCCGTCACTCGTGGCGTATGAGAAAGTGGCCGTATAGTAGCCATCAGCCTCTCTCGTTTGCCTGCGCAGTTCATGAAAGCACTCCGGCTCACCTTCATCATTGGTTTCGCCATCACCGCAAATGCCAGTGAGATCGACGCGCTGCTCGCCAACGACTGGCAGCAGCACAAGCTCACGCCAAATTCACCGGCGAGCGATGAAACCTTCGTCCGTCGCGTTCATCTCGACATCATCGGCCGCATTCCGACGCTCCAAGAGACGCAGGCGTTCCTAAAAAACACGGGCAATGACAAGCGTTCGAAGCTGATCGATCAACTGCTCGCCAGTGAAGGCTACAACCAGCACCTGTTTCATTTCTGGGCTGATCTGCTGCGCGTGCAGTCCCGTGCCAACAGCGGCCAGGGCGACATGACCTCCAAGCCCTACCTTGAGCATGTGAAGCGCCGCATTCGCGAAAACATGCCCTATGACGCCTTCGTGCGCGAGCTGCTCACCGCGCAGGGCAAAGTCTGGGACAATCCCGCCATCGGCTACTACATGCGCGACATCGGCATGCCGCTGGACAATCTATCGAACACCACCCGCATCTTCCTCGGCACGCGCATCGAGTGCGCCCAGTGCCACAACCACCCCTTCGACAAATGGACGCAGATGCATTTCTACCAGATGGCTGCCTTCACCTATCCGCTGGAGACGAATTTCACCGGCGTCTCGGATCAAGGCGAGTTGATGGAACTGAAGCGTGTCGCGGACAAAAAGCCCGAACTGGCTGTGCAAACCCGCCACATGGGCCGCGTGTTTGAGAACCTCGGCGACTTCGTGCGCTACAGCAAAGTACAGACGCTCCCCAGTCGCGTGCTGAAGCTGCCGCACGATTATCAATACACCGACGCGAAGCCGCAGGCGGCCGTTAAGTCCGCCACGATGCTCGGGAAACCCATCAGCGGTGATTTGCAGGCCTTCGCGGACTGGCTGACTTCGCCGCAGAACCCACGCTTCACCAAGGTGATCACCAACCGCCTGTGGAAGAAGGTTTTCGGCGTCGGTTTGATCGAGCCGGTCGATGAACTCTTCGACAACACGGTGGCGATGCATCCAGCGCTCATGTCGCATCTTGAAAAGCTCATGATCGAACTTCGCTACGATGTGAAGTCCTTTCTGCGCGTGCTTTACAACACGCAGGCTTATCAAAACGAGGCCACGAAGACCGAACTCGTTCCTGGCGAGGTCTATCACTTCACCGGTCCAGTTCTGCGCCGGATGACGGCGGAGCAGATTTACGACAGCTTTGTCACGCTCATCCATCCCACGCCCGACCTGCCGCGCCGGAACGGCATCGACGCCGAAATGGCCCAGAAGCTCGTCTATCGCGGCAAACTCAGCGACGCGCTCGATCTGATGACCCCGCAGGAGATTTTCGATGGAGCGATGAAGGCCTCGGAAGTCTATGAATCCGTCTCTACGCGCGCCAAACCGCTGCGCGACGCCTACACCGCTGCGCAGAAGGCCAAGGACAAGGAAAAGATCGCAAAGCTAAACCTCGAGATTCGCAGTATCGAGTTCGTCGCCCGCACCGGCATCCATGATCACGTCGTTGTGCCTGCCGTGGCCCGCCA
>Ga0315905_10005746_pt1 | contig 12621 bp, 16 predicted proteins | sample LakEriMetagenome_5_FD_203522 | JGI IMG/M metagenome (GOLD analysis project Ga0315905, IMG submission 203522) | Freshwater fungal communities from buoy surface, Lake Erie, Ohio, United States - Buoy 4 MA121 | ecosystem: Environmental > Aquatic > Freshwater > Lake | place: USA: Lake Erie, Ohio... | reverse complement strand
ATTGCAACGGCACTCATATCAGCAGCCCTTATACTTGGCCTTGCTATCATCATGAAAGACCATGTGGCGGGAATATGCGAGGCTCTGATTCCGTATCCGGAGGTGGTGGGGGTTAGGTAGTAACGAATTGCCTAATATTTTGCATCCATGGAAACAAGGTTGAAAAATACTGTGTTTACGGCATTGCAACTATTTCCAATGACATAACTCCGATATTGGCTACCGTGTAGTGGAAATAATTATCAATTCAGTTCAAGTGAATCTTTTCGCATTTTATTTCAAATTGAGCGATTCATTTGCAGAAAAGGAACTGGCTAGTATCACTAGCGAGGGCAACTGTGACGAATCCGTACTAAAAGACGTAAAAAAATTGCCAATGAAAGAAATGTTAGATATAGCGCTGCTACTTGCTTTCCGGAAAATGGTGAGGAGATTCAGGAGGTCACATGCTGAGGCGTCCGTAACCGAATCCTGAGGAGATTTCGCTAGATTAATAAACCATATGAATAGACGAGCATCACAATATGGTGCCTATTACGATTGGATTGGGCAGATTGATTTCTTCTTATTCCATTTTGAAAGACCCGCAGCTTTAAACAATAAAGTATAAAAAAATCAGAAAGGAAGTTCATCTGAAAAGTCGTTACCCTCGAGTGAAAGCAACAAATATCCCTGATGAGACGACCTGCAATAATCAACATAAAAATCGTGCGACCGATATAAGTGGGGCATATATGCTGCTGGCATAGCATGCTTTTCCATGAAATGCCGGTAGAAGTCAAAACTTTCAATGCCTTGATTCCAGATTGATAACAAATCAAGACGTGCTTCTTCTTCGATTTCATAGCAAAGCGGGCATTCGCCAACTGCCATTTGCCTTTCGCCGATAATTTCGTGCTTTGCAAGCCTTGTCTCTTGCGCTTGCATTGCTTGCATTTCCCATAACCTTGTATAATGCATCGACCGGTAAAACGAGTGGTGCCGATTTGAAAAGGAAATATCCTCAAGAACATGCCTTAGCAGAAGTTCATCTGCTCCACGAGAAATTGCATCATGTAAACGCAAGGATATATCCTTGTTGTTCTCGGCATGAGTAATGAAGTTCGTAGCCGTAACGAGATCTATTAGAAATTCCTTATCCTTATCGGGTATATAGCTGTCGAAATTCTTTCCATCAATGCTACATCCCTTCTCAATTATTTGATTATAATATGCTATGAAACCGGAAAGCGTTCGTTTAACATCAAAATGATACTGCAGAAACATCGTCAAATCCATTGGAATGGTATCGGGGGATTCGGTAAAAGTGTTGTGAATAACAAAGAACCTATGCGAGGTATTAGGGTAAATAAAACTTACAACTGGAGTGGCCATGATTTCAAAAATATTTTTTTTTAATTTAAAAGAGAACTTGAAATTATAATTTAATATGAAAAGCCAATAAGATTTTCATTTGCCTTTTTTATTCAGTGCAAAAATCTGAAATAAAAAGCTCTTACAACCAAACATAGAAAGCAGAAAAAGCAGGCAAGTTTATTAATCAATTCAACCTATCCAACTTCCCGTATCCCTTGCTATTGACAAAAAAAGCTATCGTTAGACATGCCTGTGAGATACGGTAAGGATGGATTTGAAAAGTGCTCTGAACAACTGACCAATTAAGTTGATCGAAATGGCAATAAGAAACATGAATACGCTAATTTTCAATGGGATAATTTTCAGTGGTGTATAAACTTTATTGAGTAAACTGAGATATCAGGCCAGCAACAGACAATAAAGACCCAATAACTAGGTCACATTGCCTAGGCTACGAACAAAGCGAGTAAGTGCATTCGAGCCGGAGATATCTTCTATTTGGTGATTTGCAATGGCCTGTTCAATGAGTGATATAGGGAAATTTGAACATCGCCCAAATGAACCAAGATTGATATGAATGTATGGCGCTAGACCAGACTGGCATAAGTCATCGTTCAACTCTTCCAAGAAAAGGCTGTTGCGATCGGCACTTATGCCTCGCAACATCAATGGATCGAACTTGAATCCTTCCGGTGAAACCCACTCACTTTTTTCAGCATAGCAAAACACATAGATAATTGCCCTTTTGCCATGAACACTGATGACTTCGTAACGATCCAATGGTTTACCAAAGGAGGAGGAAGAGCTTCCTAATCGGTGGAAAAGTAGGTTAAAGCCATTCTCACAAAGCAACGCATCCATATACAAGTGACTATCCGCAATGCTTTGTAAGCGGATGGGTGTTTCCGGGCTCAGTCCGTGTCCTTTTTTCATTTTACTTGGTTTTTTGAATTGTGATTATAAAGGCCTAGTATTTCAATCTAACGTCCATTCAACTCATCCAATTCATTCTCGGCAACGTGTACTACCTCCAATTCCTCTTGCAGTGTTGAAGCTTTTCTATCGCGTAAAGTTCCCTCGGGCACTAAACGAATACAATGCTCGCAAAACTTCTCCGTTCCTTCCGCATCGTTGTGAATGGCCATTACACAGGCCAAATTTTCGCAATGTCGAAGCCCTAGCACGTGCCCCATTTCGTGAATAAGCACTTTTTCAAAATGCGGATTATTTTTCACGAGGATAACGCTGCCATAAAGATTGGTGAGACCGCGAACGGATAAATCCTCGGAATACATCATTTGATTGGTGATAAACACGCAGTGTTCTCCATCGCGGCGAAGCTCAGAAAGGCATTGGTTACCATCGAGTTCGTTGTTCTTTTTGATGCATGTTTCGGGCAAGCGGCGGTGGCCTTTGACACGGGTTCCAAACGTGAAGACCCTATTGATGGTGCGGCAGGCTGCATCGACATTTGCTGAGTCATGCTCCCCAATGGTATAAACCGACCAAATGGTTCGATCTTCCTCCGATTCTTGCGAGCGTCTTGAGCTAACTCGATTTTTTGATTGGGTGGATGTAATCCCTGAGTTACCATCAATTTGAGAGTTCAGAGAATTGGCCGATGTATTTTGAAACGCATCGTTGTGGCTATTGCTCCGATTGGCAACGACGAAACCACAAAAAGCACAGGCAATCAGAATGAGAAAGGTTTTCATGGCAATACGATTTAGGTTGTTTAACTGGCACTATAGACGACGCATCCACAGGTAGACCTGCATGCCGTTGCCTCCGACAGAGATGTTCGAAAATGGCAACCCGAGAATCTCGCCAACTTCAAGATTAAATGGGTTCACGCTTCCGCTTAGCATTCCCCAAGGGGTTTGGTAAAGTGTGAGGATATACACTGAAGCCGATGGATAGAAGGCATAATTAGCATCAACGTCGTTGAATTGCATGACGCCATTAACGTGAAAGACGACCGTATCCGAGGTTAGGTTGATCTCCCCTATCTGACCAATACGGTATCGCTCAATCACCCACGTTTGTCCGGAAATGGTATAAACACTGGGGTTAATAATAGAATCAGTAATAATGGGTGTCGGAGCCAACGGCGGTCCAGATGCTTCATAAGCTTCCGGTGTGCAAGATGACAATGCCATTGAAACGCAAACGAACACTACAGTTATGATAAAAAGATTGTTTCTCATGGTCCTATGCGTGTTAAGTGAATGGTGTTTTGCTCGTTGGGTCCGTTACTACTATTGGCCCATAACCCGGACGTTCGAAGTGTAATCGACTCGGCTTGGTCGTCGATGATTTTCCATACCCGTCGGGTTCCATTGATATTGAACGATATGTAACCAAGGTCATCCGGGCTATACTGGCCCTGCACCGAATAGAAATACGGCTCACCCCATTCGACCGAGCCATCGGGCTGATTGGTAGCTTCAAAACGAATGGTGCTATAATCGAGATGCCAACGGGTAAACCCCACCATGATGGTGTCGAGCGGAAAAGCATCGTTGGGATTGATGTATAAATCACCCGGTAGGAAAACCATCATATCGGTCGACGCGCTGTTGTCGACCTTTTCATACGTGATGCGATCAACCCGATACTCACCGCTCAAACTCAGTAGAGGTGGTTGTTCATAGCGATAACAGCCAACTAGGGAAATGAAACCTACAAATGAAAACACCCTCATGAGTTTCCGTTGGAAGAACACGTTTTTCATAGGCAATGGATTTAGAATGAAAAACGTAGCGAAGGGTCAAATAGGCAATGATTCTTTAGATGATTAAAATGGGGTAGCCGTTAAGGCAGATTTGTTTGGTGGGGTAACGAGGGTAACGAGGGATTATTGTTTAACTGATTAATGATTCTTGTCTAACTATACTTTATTTAAACCAAGCTCTGTGAAACGGGCATGAAACTGCAAGCAATTTGGATATTAGTTAATTTACATGCTGACCAAAATAAGATGAAATGGTAACACATACAATCAACAACAATCAGAGCATTCAATATCTAGATGTTATAAGTCCGTTTTATTTTTAACATGTTTAGTGATCTTGAGTAATAGATTCGAAAAAAAAGTTGTTGCATCGTGTATGTTTAAACATCTTGTTTACATTTTCAAAATAAAAAAAATATGAAGGTATACAAAGTAGATTACTACCTCATTTACGATGGGGGCAGCAAACTATCACAAGCGACGACCATAAACATGGAGAGTCCTTCTGAGAGTGAAGCGGTACGAAGAATTAGGGGAACCAATAACTTGACCTCAAACGTTAAGGAAATATCTATAATTAGGATTACTCCCGCTTGACTTTATATATCGGAACGGCTGTTTCGAGCGCTTTAATCAATCCTTTCGAACGGGAATGCTTGATGCATTTGCTTTCGACAACTTAAAAAAAGACAGACACCTCACTCATGCATGGATGTGGTCATACATTAACGAAAGGACGCACAGTTCGTTCTATTATCACAACCTTTACCAATTCATGTTGAAATATGGAAAACTTCACTAACCCAATAGCTCGTGAGAATTTCCCACATTCCAACATGACAACTTCAACAACTGCTTTAAAAATATAATTTTGAGCACTCTGGATTAAGGGAGCTTCTAGTTTAATTTTTAAAGTAAAGTAGTTAAAAGATTGCCGTGACCAACAACACGATAGCTGCTGTCTTTAGTCTCATTCTGTTTAGGGTCATAATAACCTTTCACACGATAGCTTGCATCTTTAATTGTTAAAGTTCCATTACTTTCTTGTTCAATGTAACCTAATACTCGATAGCTCGAATCTTTCAAGGTTTGAATAACATTTCCCATATTGATATTTTGTTAATGTCCGCCTTTTGCAGACAAATTTCATTCCTACTCTTTTGGATTTTCAGAATACTCCCTGTTTTTAGAGTTGTTTTCTTGTCTCAACTTTATTACTTTGTCACTCATAGGTGGTCAGCCTGACTTGAACCGCTATGTCTGTTTAAACTTGTCCATAAATCACTTGACTGTACGACAAAATCTCATCCTGCTACGCTTATACATACAAATATATACCGATAGGCGTAATCTGCAAAGCGAAATGTTGCACCTTATTTAGTAAGGTCTCAGCCCTCGGTGGGGCTGCGAATGGAATGTAAATGGTGCGCGCTGACAAGCGCAAAGCTCTCATTTGTTTTTGAACTCTTGTAACCTAGCATCTCCTGAATATAGCGTCGATCTGTGACTCATTCCAATGAATGAGTTGTATAACCGTGGCGCAACTAGTGCAACTTTGCGGACTACTTCACGCTCGATAACTTTATCGCTTTCTTGAAAAACAAATCTATACTTCGCTCCGATAATGTCTCACGGGGTTGCTGGCTGCGCAGTCTTTCCACGCTGACACAATCAATGTCTCGGTAAACTTTGATTCCTTCATGATTTTCGTGTTTAGATTTATAAAAAGTAATTTTTAAACTTTCCATAGTTTTTTTGGAAAGGTTACACATGCCCATATCATGTCTATGCAATTGAAAGCTCCCTCTGAAACTGAAGAGTTTGAAAATATAGTATCAAACAATTCAATAAATTCGGGCCGCTATGAAAGAATATAAATTCACAGAAATTCAAATTGTCAAGATTCTTGGCGAACAGGAACAAGGCAAACCGGTAAGCGACATTTGTTGTGAGCATGGCATCAACGAGCCAGCATTTTATGGTTGGAAGAGCAAATTTGGTGACATGATATCGACAACTTGAAACAAGACATACCCCTAACTCAGGCATGAATGCGGTCATACGATAACGAAAAGACGCACAGTTCGGCGTATTCTCACAACCCGGTCCAATTCATTACGAAATATAAAAAGCTTCACCAACCCAATAGCTTGTGCGAGTTCCTTACATATCAAAATGATAACATCAACAACTGCCAAAGAAGTTTAGTTTTGAAAAAAACAGAAATAAAAGAAACTTTCAGAACATCTCAATTAAATTTAACGTAAAAATAGAATTAACATGGCAACCCCCATATTCAAATTCAAGCATCCTGATTTTATAAATGAAGATTTTTACTTTATTCAAAGTACTTTTTTTGGGCTTCCGCAGACAATTCCAATGGATTTAACTACCTTTATTTATTATCACCTGATGACAGGCAGGAGTTTAAATGGTATATTTTATGGCTGGGAGGATCTTCAAAGCAGAGGTAGTACTCTTGAAGAGGTGCACTTTAATGAATGGTTCAACGAAAATGAGAAAACACAGCTGTATGAAGATGCTTCATGTTCCGATGCGCTCTTTGTTGCGAGCATTAACGAGACTTGCTCGATTGCGCTAAAGGACTTTATAGGTCAAAAACGTTTTGAGAATGAGAGTTTCATAGATTTTTTTCATGTAATTTCTTGTCAGGTAGCCGGGTATTTCAGAGACATAGAATACTATGCTTCTTGGAATGAGTTATTTGAATATTTTTATGAGACGGATAACGATTCAGAAAATGTAGGTAATGAATACTTGAAAAGTGATTATAATGACCCCGGAATAGTTATAAGATTGTACGAAAACTATCAATTCCCGCTATCAATTTTACCTCATAAATACAGACTAATAGATTATTTTAAAAATAAATTTATTAGGTTTAATTTGGGAAATTTATTACCTCGTATTTTTAACGACAAGGATTTGTTATTAGATTTATATAAGGCCTCATTTCCTAATCCATTGTCTTTTCACATCGGTGATAAATTGGCAGGAGATCGAAATTTCATTGAAGATGCATTAAAAGTTAACGGATCAGCCATAGGTAATGCTTCTGTAAGTTTTCGAAATGATATAGACTTAGGTGTTAAGTCTTTGCCTCTTGGATGGTACTATATTTCAGACGAATTAAAAGGCAAGCAGGACATCATATTGGCCAATATTAATGCCATAGATAATGAGTATGGCAATGAAGATTTGGATATGGTTCTTGATTTTTTGCGTGGATTCGTCCCAAGACCTTTGAAAATGGAACTCATCATTGACTGTTTTAAGGATCTCAAAATGCAGTATTGGATGACTAAGAATTTAGATGTTACTCGTTTTATAAACGGTGATGTCATTCTCCAAGCGCAAACTGATGAGGAATGGGTAACAGCAGATAAGAATCGTCAACCGGCCTGGTGCTACTATGATAATGATTCGCGTCATGATTCAAGTTATGGCAAACTGTATAACTGGTATGCCGTTTCTGACCCTCGTGGACTTGCACCAAAAGGGTTTCACATACCAAGTGAACGTGAGTGGAATATTCAAAGAAAATTCATTAATGCGGATAAGGAGTTGAAAGAGGTTTTTGGCAAAGATATTTATGATAAATTATCAATTCCAGAAAACTCTGTGTTTTCAGGTCTTTCTGGCGGCAAACGCTCTTCAAATGGTACATTTAGCACTATTGGAAGGCTAGGTCATTGGTGGAGTTCTATGGGCAGCAACACCCATGCCATGCTTTCCATACTACACGATTCCAGCGAGGTAAAGCTTGGAAAGTCCCTTAGTCCCATGGGTTTAGGATTATCTGTGCGTTGCCTAAGAGATTGATGGTAACTACATATTATCGAAAAGCAAAATTGCTTTATAGTGTCACATTTGGTTAATGCTAGGATGAAGCACATGCAGTTTAAATTAGGATTGGATGAAGTCTGCCACTAGTGCCGATTCTGTTATGTTCCGCCTCCATACCGATAATGCCCGATGATAGTGAAATTGAAAAGACAATCTTCCAGCACTTGACCACTGCCAATATTATGGACGATAAGATACCTAACACCATCGGCTGATTTTCGGTTCACAACTATCCCGATGTGGGTAACCGCTCCTCCGAGATTCCAGCATACAACATCGCCTGGAATATAATCGTTGGCCGAAGTGGTAACCGGTAGCGATATTCCCTTTCTGCCAAAGAACGTCATGAGGTTGGGTACACGACGATGATCAATGTTGCGATCGGTCGATTTTAGCCCCCATTTCTTGGGATACTTTGAAAAATTCGCCTTCATGTCTTCATGAACCTTGCTCTGAAGATCAATGCCCACTTTACGGTACGCGCGTATCACCACATCGGTGCACACTCCCCTATTGGCGGGTACATCGCCATTGGGATAGTCTATTCGAAAATAGGTTGGATCATATGCAACGCTCTGCTGTGTTAAGGTCAAGGTGCTATCCGCTAATCGTGCATGAAAAGCATTTTGACTAAGAGCATCCATTACTGCTCCGAAAATGAGCGCGATGAATAAGATGTGTTTTACCATTCCTTGAACAGGTGTTTCAGGTGTCGTTATCATTCGATGCGTAACCCCAATTTTTATTTCCTTTTGCTTTTCACCTCTTCCTCATGGCCAAACCATACCAGTGCATAGCCCTCATAAATTCCAATACCGATTGCATTCCAGGGCTGTTTCCAAATGCCGATATTCATCATACATGCATGATGCCCAGAGCTACCCTTCCACATTTCCAGAGCTTGCTCCGGTGTAATACCATTACTCGACCAAGCCGCAATTTCATAACCATATCCGGTATAAGTGGTGAGCTCTGACGGTTTGCTCCAAACGAATTCAACATTAGCGTGATCGTCTGTGTAACAGCATTCTCTCCAAGGCCCCTTATCCGACCAACTGTGTAAATTGCATTTGCCGTGAACTGGATTATTTTCAACAAGATCGCGCGCATGCACTTGTGCCACATAGGTTAAGGATTCGGAAATTGGTATTGTGGGAAGCTTCCTCGATTTGCGGTACTTCATGATAATATCATAAAGCTCTTGCTCCGAAGCGGATAGCGTTTGGGCGTAAGAAGCTCTACCAATCATAGCAATCAAGATAATTAAAAGGACTTTTTTCATATCGGAAGATTTTAGTTGCTCATTCATTAAGGTTCACCAACCCCACCGCCTACTGGATAAAGATCGGTGGGTTCAATAGTGTCGCAAATGACATCGATGATTATATAGTACTCTCCGGTCGCCAAGTCTTCACCTTTTGAATAGATGGTATCACAGAGCTTTCTTGATTTGACGGGCTCGTGCATCACGGCATTTCCCTGGAAGCAAATGGCCAATACCACAATTGTGGTCAGCAAAGCGATATATGTGGTGCGCATAGGAATCGTGTTATCCGGTTGTAATGGGTATACGAAAATTCATATCGATTATTGGAATGGATAGAAAAAATTCAACTTTCAACCGGGTGATTATCTCCCCTATGCGCGAAGATTCCTATATCACCAAATAAAAAGTGTTGCAACAGTGAGTATGACCAATTAGGAATCGATAGATTTTTCACTACCACTTCACAATTCTCACCGAACTCGAATAACTTCTCTCTAAAGAAAGTCAAACAACATCGCACAGCAAGCATCTGTGATCGTGGCTTTGGAAATGCTGTTGTGGCGATAGTTTTAAATGGAGTAATCAATCCTTATCTCTCCGCCTAAAATGATGGAGATTGAGCAGCAGAATGAAAAAATTCTGGAAAGCTCATTATCTTTTGTTTTATGGTATTACCATTCTCCTCTTTTATCTGAGCCATTCTTGCTATGGAAAGAAAGAGAAACAGCAGCACAATGAGAATCAGAAGATTCCCTCTATCCAAAGCAGGCTCACGTTACGCCCTCTCCCGCTCTGCAAACTCCCTACAATACTGCTTTACTTCCTCGCGCACGTGGCGAAATGACGCCATGATTTCCTCTTCCGTTCCAGTGGCTTTGGCGGGGTCGGTGAAGTTGTGATGAAATTTGGTGGCTTGCGTGGGGAAATACGGACAGACCTCCCTTGCATGGTCGCACACGGTAATAACGTAATCGAACGGGATATCGCGGTATTCATCGACGTGGTTGGAGGTATGAGCTGAAATGTCGATTCCGTCTTCTCGCATGGTGGCAATGGCCCGCGGATTAACGCCGTGCGTTTCGACACCGGCGCTGTATACATTCGCCCAGTCGCCGGCGTAATGACGTAAATAGCCTTCGGCAAGTTGACTGCGGCAGCTATTGCCCGTGCAAAGCACAAGGATGTTCTTTTTCATGGCACTATACGAATAACCAAATGATATTGATGATGCTGAACTTGGGGTCAAACCCGAAAATCAATTGCAATACGATGACGGATAGCGTGATGATGATCGGCTTCTTGTACTTGGTGATAAATGATTTCATAGATCGAATTAACAACAGGTTCCACCCGGCGTGCAACAGGATGAACCTGCGCTTCCGAGCTCTGATAAGTTTACTTTCTGTTTTACCTCGGGAATTCCACACTTGTCCTTCGCCAAACAATCGGTCTGCTTGGGAACCAGCATGAACATTCCATAATCGACTTCAATGCCGAATCGGCCAATCGTGAGCCCCTGGTATTCTGCTTCAACCTCCAGATTCTGACCCGACCACAAGTGCTCTGCCTTGTTTATTATACTCAACAACTTGGAGGACAGCAAACGGTGCTCCGTATCATCGGCCACCCACAGCTGAAACACCACGCGTTGCTCAATACGCTCTACCCCACCACAATCTATAAAATGTCGCGTGGTAAGTCCTGCTTCAGTAATGTGGAAGTGAGCCGGAACCGGTGCACCGTTGGGCTGCACGAACGACAGGTTTTGTAGACCTTCCAGTGTCGATTTGAATTCAGTGATTTTCATGGTATTCAGTTTTAACAACAGTTCTTATTCATTCGTTTCAGTTGCTTGTTGAGCGGCGTCAGATAGGTCACCACAACTTCCAGCGCATCGGGATTCACACAATAGCAGACCCTCGTTCCCTCAATGGTTCCTTGTATGACTCCCGCATCTTTGAGTGCTTTCAAATGCTGCGATACAGTGGCCTGGGCCAACGGCAAATTATCCACAATGTCGCCACACATACAAGTGGGATGTTCCAGCAAAAACTCCACAATGGCGAGCCTCGCAGGATGACCCAGCGCTTTTAACACATCGGCCAATGCCACGTGCTTTTCTTGATAAACCGCTTCTTTAATAGCTGCCATATGTATCGCAATATTACGATAATCATGACGCTTCCATGTTTTCGAACTATTAATAAAACAAAAAGGCCTAAAGGTTATCCCCTCAGGCCATGAGTATTGTAATAATGAATTGAACTAACGATGCTACCTAGCTCCTACCAACTTACTAGCATCAACAGTCGTGAAATTCCGTCCGTTGTAGCGGTAGAGCGCACCATCATTACCCGCAAACCAAACCGTACCCTTCTTGTCGGAAGCAATGGTATTGACAGACTTTACAGGACAAGTTTCTGCTTCTTGCAAATGATGCATCACTCCCGATTCGAAATAGGAAAGTCCTTGCGACTCGGAGTTATTCAACAACTCCGTTCCCATCCACACTCGTCCGTTCTTGTCTTCGTGCATACAGGTAATACGCATGCTCTCAAATCCGTGGTCAGCACCATAATGTCGCATGGTGGTGCCATCATATCGATATACGCCTGCACCATCTATACCCAACCACACATCGCCACGGCTATCTTGCAAAGCACATTGTATGATTACGCCCGGAATAGTGACTTTCGAAACAAGCTTTCCACCTTCCATCATATAGGCGCCATTGCCCATCCATACGCGGGCATCCAAATCTTCATACACCTCGTGCGACTTGAAAGGCTTAATAAGATCTACATACGTTTGGCCATTGAAACGCATCAGTAGATTTTGCCCAGTAACTGCATCTTCAACAGACATCAGCACATGGTCGGAATGGTTTACCGATATACCGTTCACCAGACGCTTCTTTTCATCAGCAGTAGCGGCCATCCGTTGTGAAGCTGCCACATAAGGCGCTGTCATCGGAATATCCTTCCAAGTTTCATAGTCAAATTCAGCTATACCATTATCGGTTCCGAGCCAAAGATGGCCCTGGGGGTCCAAGGTGAGGTCATAATAATTGGCCCTGGGAGAATGGCCGGGCACGGTGTGCTGAATAAGCGTATTGCCTTGCACTTTCCATAAGCCCTCGCCTACAGTGCCAATCCACAAGGTACCCTTGCTATCCAACCGGCTGCATTGAAAATCGAATGAAGAAAGGTCAGCCTGTGCGCAGGCGCCTGTGGCAAGTAGCATTGCCGCAATGAATGAAGAATGTTGTAGTTTCACAGTCTAAAGATTTGGCAGTAGATACGCCTCTTCTCCTTACAATGTTACACTGATTTTGGTCAGTCAACTTGCTGCAACTCGGGGAGCTTTCAACGACCAATTGTTGGTAGCGGTGAACGGC
>Ga0315905_10005745_pt1 | contig 12622 bp, 9 predicted proteins | sample LakEriMetagenome_5_FD_203522 | JGI IMG/M metagenome (GOLD analysis project Ga0315905, IMG submission 203522) | Freshwater fungal communities from buoy surface, Lake Erie, Ohio, United States - Buoy 4 MA121 | ecosystem: Environmental > Aquatic > Freshwater > Lake | place: USA: Lake Erie, Ohio... | reverse complement strand
CCCATGTACACGCGCGTCGGATCGCCGCCGTCGAAGAGCGCGATCATCGCCGTGGTCGAGGCGACGAACAATGCGAGCGTGATCGCGGCGATGCCCGCGGCGCGTCGCCATCGCCACGCGCCCCAGACGACGACGGGCCACAGGAGGTAGAACTGCTCCTCGATGGCCAGGCTCCACAGATGCTCGAACGCCGAGGGTGCGGCGAAGGCGTCCCAGTAACCGTTGCCCGCCGCGATCTGATGCCAGTTGGCGGCGTAGAACTGGGCCCATGGAGCGTCTCGGCGGGCCACGATCCATTCGCCGGGCTCGGCGATCAACCTCAGCGCCACCACGACCACGACCAACAGAACCATGACCGCCGGCAGCAATCGGCGGAGGCGGCGCCCCCAGAAGCCGACCAGATCCAGTCGGTCGGTGGCGACGAGTTCTCGGATCAGCAGCGTGGTGATGAGGAAACCCGAGAGCGCGAAGAAGAGATCCACGCCGAGAAAACCGCCGCTCAATCGATCGTCATGAAAGGCCAGCACGCCGATCACGGCGAGAGCCCGTAGACCATCGAGCCCGCGCAGATGCTCGCGGTCGGGGCTCGGCTGACTCACACCGTCATCGTACGTCCTGCGTTATCGTGCGACCATGAGTGACGATCGTCCCCAACGACTGCTGTCCGACATGCGCGGTGTCCGCTATGGCGAAGTGTTGGCCGTTCACGCCCGTGGCGACCAGTTGGTCGCCGAGGTGTGGGGAACCCAGTTGTTGCACGACTGCCCCTCCGAGTGGTGGAACTCTCTGAGCGCCGGCGAGTTGGCCAAGGAGATGGGTGCGCTCATGGTGAAGTTGAACGGCCCGAGGTATTGGACCCTCGACGGCTTCGGCACGAAGGTGGCCGTCGTGGAGCCGGTCATCCGCGAGCTCCGAGGCATGCCGATGCGACGCATCGCCGAGGTGGAGTTGGGTGACAACCCGGCGGCCGTTCCGTACACCGAGCGTCACGTGAATCGGGGAGCGGTGTTCTTCTTCGACGCGGGACGCACCGTGCACGAATTGATCGATCCCCGCGGACGCGCCTTCGTGATGCAGGCCTATTGCGTGGGGGTGGACGACAGCCTGACCGCGGAATCACTCGACTCGTTGGGCAACCGTCTGACCTTGCCCACCGGTTGGTCGTTCCGGGTACGCACTTTGGAGTCGGAATTGATCGTGGACACCACCACCCACGTGGCGACGGTGACCCAGGACGATCTCGAGAACACCTACACGTTGCCGTGAGAGGTTTAGGTTCGCTGACGCTCCTGAGAGGTTTTGGTTCGCTGACGCTCACATGCGTGATAGACCCTCTGACATGAAAAGAATTTCGGTCGTCGCGCTGCTTCTGGGAACGGTGCTCTTGTCCGCGTGTGGCTCGGAGTCCACCTCGACCGTGTCGACCGTCGCGCGCGAGCCTGACCCCTCGGTCGCGACCGACGGGTCATCGCCGGATTCGGTCCCCGAGGATTCGTTCCCCGACGATTCGGCGACCGATTCGTCATCGGCGCCCGCGACCTTCGACCTGCCCGTGGCCGATCTGCCCGAGTGCGTCATCTCGCCCACGTTGGCCATCGATTCCACGGGTCGGCCGTACCAGATCTCCGAACCCTCGTGCGCGGGTGGTTGGATGTTCGCCTATTCCACCGAGTGCGAGTACGAATGCGAATCATCATTGGGAATTCAGATGGTGGACGGTCAGTGGCAACTGCGTGGCTGGATCTACAACATGTGTTACGAGGGTGCCACCGGATCCTTCGGACTTCCCGAGGCCGTCGCTATTTGGCACATTCGGTGGTCGTGCGAAGGTGATTCCCCCGACGATGTGTATCGCCCGGTCGCCGAGGCGTCCACCGGATCGTTGAGCCTGGGTGACTTCGGCCCCCGTGTGTCGGCGTTGGACGAAGCCTTGAGTGCGAGTGGTTTCCTCGTGGCGGCGCCGAACGATGCATTCGACTACGACACCCTCAAAGCCGTTCTGGACCTGCAGTTCCAGTTGGGTCTGGACATCGATGGTTACGCGGGCCCGATGACCCTGGGCTCTCTCGGTCTCTCGTAGTTCAGAAAGCGACGCTCGTGCGCACGGCTCGCTCGGCGTCGACTCGAATGCGGGGATGAACCGATGGTTCCACCACCGACAATCCGGCGCAGTACTTGCTGAACGAGACCGTGCGAATGTCGAGTTCGGTCAGTAGGTGGGACGCTCGACTACGGAACGTCTCCGATTTCGTCTCGATCACCACGCCACCGCCGATGAGGGGCCTCCAATCATCGTTGAGGGCGACCGTCAACGAATGATCGATGGTGACGCGCTCCTTGTGCGACGGAGAGTGGAGTGTGATCCGATGGCAGTCGACCGACAAACTCCGACGCAGGGTGCGGGTGTCGAAGTGAGGCAGGAGCGCGCTCAACCAGGCGTGCTCGGTGTCGGTGAGCACCGGCGACATCTCGGCAACGCGAGGGACGCGCGACTTGTCGGTCTGGCCGCGACCGGTCTTCAGTTTCACCTCCAGGAACGAGGTGCCGTCCTCGTAGGTGCGCACGCGCACCTTGAACCGTGGACGTCGGCCTTGCACGTGATCTCGGTACGTTCGGCGCAGAACATCGTCGAAGTAGACGGTGTGGTACCTGGGTGAGCGGCCAGAGGCGATTTCGAGGACCCGCCATCGTTCGTCGAGCGACGAAACGAACGCGTCGGCGCGCGCTTCGGTGGTGACGTACTTGTGGTCGTAGCGACGCATCAACGACGCGTCCACCGACATTTCGGCGAGTGTGACGGTCCCCAAACGATCGAGTGAACGTTCGAGCCGGCCCGCCGTCACGTCAGGATTCCGTGTGGAAGACGACGTCGAGGGTCATGGTGTCGCGCACCATATCGACGGAACGCAGCGACACGGACTTGACCGCCTTGCCGAAGGTGGAACGCAGATGCGCGTTCAAGGCCTCCTCGTCGTGAATGATGCGATCGAGTTCCACTTTCACCCGTGCGTATCGATAGCGACGGCCGATGGCGCCCATGTCAACCAGGAACATGGCCACCACCAGGAGGGCGGCGAAAAGGATCTTGATACCGAACTCCATGCCCGGAAGGCCGGTCATGAGGCCCAACACGAGCGCGACCATCGTGAATCCGATCTCGATCTGCCCGGACTCGTCCGAACGCAGACGCACCACGCTGAGCACCGCGAACAGTCCGAATCCGACTCCAACGTTCAACGGGCCCGACGAGCCGAGGGCGGCCGACACGGTGAACAGGCTGATGTTGAAGGCGACGTAGCCCACCACCTGGTCCCATCGGCGGTGCCGTCGGAAGTAGATGACGTAAACCAGCAAGAAGATGGAGACGAGGTTCAGCACCAGGTCCCGTATCAGTTCGGCCGTATCGAGATTGCCCATGTTCACCCCCGGTTCGCCCAGTGTATAGAAGCGTGTAGAGACTTCTAGAGTGATCGGGTGTCCAGCATCCGTCATCGATCGTCACGCGCGGGAGTGCGGACCATCGCCCTGACGGTGACGATGGCGATCGGCATTTCGACGATCGTGGCGTGTTCGTCGGGCGCGACGGACGAGATCGCCGGAGAGAACTCGGTGCCCGGTAGCTCCACCGCGACCGCGCCATCGACGGTGGATGTTCGCATTTCCGAGGTGCACTACCACGCGCCCGCCGACCGCGAGGACGACGAGTTCGTCGAGTTGGTGAACCTCGGAGGAGCCGACGTTCAGTTGCAGGGTTGGTGCGTCGACGGTATCAAGTACTGCATCGAGGAATCGACGGTTCTGGCCCCCGACGCATTCCTCGTGATCACTCGCGGGTCGTTCCCGGGTTCACTCTCGAACAAAGCCGACGAGTTGAGCGTGATCGACCCGCTGGGACAAACGTTCGACACCGTGTCGTACGGCGACCGCGAGCCGTGGTCGGAGCTCGCCGATGGCGGTGGGCATTCGCTCCAACGCGTCGATTTCGCCCGCGATGGTTCGGACCCCACGGCGTGGTCGTCGGCCCCGCCCACTCCGGGCGAAGCGTTCGTGGCGGCCGAGCGGGCGACGGTTGGTGACGTGGTCATCTCCGAGATCAACTTCCATCCCGAGGACGACGATCCGGCCGCGCGCTACGTCGAGTTGTCGAACACGACGAACGCACCGATCGATCTGAACGGCTGGTGCGTCGAGGGCATCGAGTGGTGCTGGACGTCGTCGACGATCGTCGCCGTCGGTGCCACGCACGTTCTCGCCGACCCCGCCGGATTACCGAGTCTGGCGCGCAACAGTGACCGACTCCGACTGGTGTCGTCCGACGGTGTGGTGCACGACGTCGTTCGTTACGAGGATCGTCAGCCATGGCCGGCCATGGCCGACGGTCATGGGGAGACACTCCATCGGCGTGACCCGCGCGAGTCGGGTCTCGAGCCGGGCAACTGGGAGTCACGCCCGGGTAGTCCGGGAACGTCCGAGGCATCGGAGGGCGCCGGACTGGTGCCGATCGTGGATCAGGTGGACTTCGTGTTGTCGCCCGCGCCGGGCGAACCGTTGGCGGTGGTGGCGGATGCGCGCGTGGATGCGACGACGGCGACGTTGTACTACCGGGTGGGCTTCGCCGATGAGGTCGCCATCGAGATGGCGATCGACGGCGCGAACCTGTCGGCCACGATTCCCGGTCAGCAGGCCGGGGATCTGGTGCGTTTTCGAATCGAACTGTCCGATGGCACCACGACCGGTCGCTATCCGAGAGTCGGAGATGGAGCGGAGTACACCGGAACCGTCGTGGCCAGCGAACCCGATGCACCGTCCCCGCTGACGCGTTTCCAGTGGTTCATACCCGACGACGTGTACGACGCGGCCCGGGTGGAGACCACGTTGCACGGAGACGACGGCTTTCCCGCGGTCTTCGCCGTGAACGGCGAGATCATGGACAACGTCACCATTCGAATCAAGGGGAATCAGGCGCGCTCCAACAAAAAGCGCAAGTGGAAGGTGATGCTGCCCGCCGGCCACCAGTGGGACATGGGAGGCCTGCTGGACGCGCCGGTCGACGAGTTCGATCTGCTTCCGGCCGCCACCGACAAGTCGTACTCGCGCGAGATCCTGACGTCCGACATGCAGGCGATGTCCGGTGGGGTGTCGCAACAGGTGTTCCCGATTCGATTGGAGAAGAACAAGGAGTTCTTCGGTCTGTACATGTACGGCGAGTCCGCGGACGCCGATTGGCGCGACAAGATCGGTTTGTCGGTGGATTCGTTGGTCTACAAGGCCGAGAAGGTGTCCAAGTTGAATCTCGGGAACCTCGATCTCCCGCGGGACGTCTTCGAGGCGCATTACGAGAGGTACTCGCAAACCTATGCCGACGATGACGACGCGCGGTTGCGCGATCTCATCGAAACGCTCGGCACGTTGAAGGGCGACGACCTGATTCGTTTCGCCTACGAACACGTCGACGTTCCCCAGGTGATCGAGGCGATCGCCACCATGCGTGTCGTCCAGCATCCGGAGTGGCAACACAAGAACTACTTCGTGATCTTCGACCCGCAGGACGAGAGGTGGCGTCTGTTGCCGATCGACTTCGACCTGAACTTCGGACGGCGTTACGCCAGTCCGTGCAACGCACGATGTGACGAAGTGAAGGCCGACCCGTGGATGGAATACCCCGGCGGCAACCGTCTGGCGGGCATCTTCCTCAACGAGGATCACTTCCGGACACTCGTCGATCGTCGCGCCCGCACACTCGCCGATCAGTTCCTCGCCCCCGGATTCCTGGAGCAGCGGATGGCGGATCTGTACGCGCTGATGGCCGCCGATGCCGAACTCGATCGCCGCACGTGGGGCCAGTACGGATCGAGTCAGAGCCTCGAGCAGGCGCAGCGCATCCTGATGGAGCAATACGTCGTACCGAAACGCCGCTTCTATTTGGAGTCGGACAAGTACCTGCCACCGTCGCAGGCCTCCGATCCGGAGGTGACGGTCGACATCATCGAGCAGGACGATTCCGGGCGCGTGATCAGGGCCACCGTCACCAACACCTCGGCTGATGCCGTGGATGTCTCGGGTCGTGTGTTCGAAGAGATCGGCGCCCGTCTGCCCGCCGGTGTGGTGATCCCGGCCGGCGGTTCGATCGAGGTGATCTTCGACAAGGCACCGGTCGACATTGATCCTGCGGCGCCGATCGGAACCTTGCGCCTCACCGTGACGGCCCGTCGCTGGTCCCCCGACCAGGAGTGAACGGCGACGAGTGATCGCCGACGAGTGAGTCGGGGAAACGAAACACCCCGCCGCTCGCGCGACGGGGTGTTCGACATTTCTTCAGCGCCGAAGCGCCTCGGTCAGCGACGCTTGGCCGGGGCCTTCTTGGCGACTGCCTTCTTCTTGGCGGGAGCGGCCTTCTTCTTGGCGGGAGCGGCCTTCTTGGCGACTGCCTTCTTCTTGGCCGGAGCGGCCTTCTTGGCGGGAGCGGCCTTGGCGGCGCCAGCCTTGTTCAGCTTGGGGGCCGGAGCAGCGCCGAGGGCGATGTCCTTGAATCCCTTGAGCGCAGTGATCTTGGCCACGGTCTTCGCCGCAATCTTGATCGTCTCGCCGGTGGCTGGGTTACGACCCATGCGCGCCGGACGCTTGATCTTGGCGAACTTGGCGAACCCGGAGATGTTCACGATTTCACCCTTGGCCACGTTGGCCAGGATGACGTCGATCGTTCCCTCGACGGCCGCGGTGGCCGTCTTCTTGTCGAGTCCGGTGTGGTCAGATACTGCTTGGATGAGTTCACGTTTCTTCATGGATGCGAACTTATTACAAGGATTCGCGCCGATCGCGGATTTCCGACCGTTTTTTCACATCATTTTTCCGAGCCCCCGAGGGGCCGAAACCACCGGTTTTCCGAGCGATTTCGGGTGGGCGTCAGCGGTCCGGCGTCCGGTTCGCTGTCGGTGGATTCGCTGACCACACGAAGCAGTTGTCAGGCTGTGGGTATGTCGCGCATCTCCGATCCGGTTTCGTTCACCCACGGTCCCGCGATGCGGAATCGATTCATGCTGGCCCCGCTCACGAACATGCAGAGCCACGCCGACGGCAGTCTTTCGGACGAGGAACACCACTGGCTCACCATGAGGGCTCGGGGAGGATTCGGTTTGACCATGACGTGCGCGGCGCACGTTCAGCGGGTCGGCCAGGGATTTCCGGGCCAGTTAGGAACGTTCTCCGACGATCACGTGCCGGGGCTCGCTCGTTTGGCCCGCGACATCGCGGCCGAAGGAAGTGTGGCGATCGTTCAACTTCATCACGCGGGTAATCGTTCGCCCAAAGATCTGATCGGTACCGATCCCGTCTGCCCGTCCGACGACCCCGCCACCGGAGCGCGGGCGTTGTCCACCGCGGAGGTGGAACAGCTGTCCGAGGATTTCGTCGTCGCCGCGGTGCGTTGCCACGACGCCGGGTTCCACGGCGTCGAGTTGCACGGCGCCCACGGATACATGATCTGCCAGTTCCTGTCGTCGGAACTCAATCATCGTGACGACGCGTACGGCGGATCGCTCACGAATCGCGCCCGTTTGCTCCTCGACGTCATCGACGGAATCCGCGCTCGGTGCGGAGAGGATTTCCACATCGGCGTTCGCTTGTCGCCCGAGAGATTCGGAATGGTGATCGACGAGATCCGCGAGGTGTTCGGGTGGTTGGTCGACGGCGGCAAGGTCGACATGATCGACATGTCGCTGTGGGACTGCTTCGCTCAGACACACGACCCGGCATGGTCCGATCGTCGGCTCATCGACGTGTTCGCCGAACTCCCGCGGGGGAAGGTGAAGCTCGCGGTGGCCGGCAAGTTGTACGGCGGGCCCGACATCGAGCGCGCGATCGACGCCGGTGCCGACATCGTCGCACTCGGACGGGCCGCCATCCTCCACCATGATTTCCCGCGGATGGTGGCGTCCGATCCGAGTGTGGTCATGCGTTCGCTTCCGGTCACCGCCGACGAACTGCGGGCCGAGGGTCTGAGCGACGGCTTCGTGGGCTACATGCGTTCGTGGCCCGGCTTCGTCGCCGAATGAGCATCACGAAATGATCATCATCGACGCCCAAGGGTTGGCCGCCTCGCGTCCGAACCGACCCCTGTTCGCCGATGTGTCGATCACCATCTCCGACGGTGATCGGGTCGGAGTGGTGGGCATCAACGGTTGCGGCAAGAGCACCCTGCTGCGAATGATCAGCGGCGAGCTCGAGCCCCAGGTCGGGGTGGTTCGGCGCGGGCGCGGTGCCCGCATCGGTGTGTTGGGTCAGAATCCGTTGCTGGCGGCGGGCACCGTTCGTGACGCGGTGATCACGATGTCGGGTTGCGAGTCCTCCGATGTGTGGAAGGCCGAGGCCATGCTCGATCGGTTGGGGATGGCGGCGCTCATCGACCGACCCACGGACCGGTTGTCGGGCGGCCAACGCAAGCGCGTGGCCCTGGCGGCTTTGCTCGCCGGCGAGTGGGAGGCCCTGATCCTGGACGAGCCGACGAACCACCTCGACCTCGATGCGATCCGCTACCTGGAAGAGTGGTTGGCCGCGTACACCGGTGGACTGTTGTTGGTCACGCACGATCGTCACGTTCTCGATCGGGTCACCACGAAAGTGCTCGAGATCGATCGCGGTCACGGCTACCTGCACGTTCCCACCGGATGGAACGCCGGATCCGGTTACGCGGCGTATCTGGCCGGACGTGTCGAGCGCGAGGAGCAAGCGGCGACGGCCGAACAGGTGCGACGAAATCTGGCCCGCACCGAATTGGCCTGGTTGCGTCGGGGAGCACCGGCGCGAACCAGCAAGCCCAAGGCGCGCATCGCGGCGGCGACGAAGTTGATCGAGACCAAGGCCGATGGTCCGGCGCGCGAGGGCGATCTCGGTCTGGCGTCCAGCGAACGTCTCGGTGCGCAACGACTCGGCTCCAAGGGAATCGAGATGAGCGGTGTCGCGTTCTCGTGGCCGGGGAACGTTCGGGTGCTGGCGGCGTTCGACCTGGTTCTCGAACCGGGTGACCGGATCGGAATCGTGGGTCCGAACGGGGCGGGGAAGAGCACGATGCTGGAGTTGATCGCCGGGCGGTTGACGCCGACCGCGGGTTCGATCGACGTGGGGCGCACGGTGCGCATCGGCTACTACGACCAGCTCGGGAGGGAACTGGACACCTCGATGAAGGTGCGCGACGCGGTGGCCGGCGACAAGGGCTCACCCTCCATCGACGACGTCACGTTGATGAAGCGTTTCTGGTTCGACGGTGACGCGCAGTTCGCCGAGATCTCCACGTTGTCCGGCGGCGAGCGACGCCGTCTGCAGTTGTTGCTCACTCTGCTCGAGCAGCCGAACGTGTTGTTGCTCGACGAGCCCACGAACGACCTCGATCTGGACACGCTGCGCGCCCTCGAGGATTTCCTCGATGATTGGCCCGGAATCGTGGTGGTGGTCAGTCACGATCGTGCGTTCCTCGACCGCACGGTGTCCGACGTGCTGGCCCTCGACGGCGAGGGCGACGTTCGACCGGTTCGAGGCGGTGTGGCTGGTTGGTTGGCGTCTCGTGCCACGCCGACCCGAACTCCGATGGGCAAGGCGCCGGCGGTGGCCGCGGTGGCGAGCACGCCGGCCGCCTCCTCGGCGACGAACGTGTCTCGAACCGCGTCGGCGAAGTCGCCGAGCACGTTGAAACGTTTGTTGACGCAAGCGCAGAAGGCTCTGGATCAGGCGGTCGCCAAGCGCGACTCCACCAGCGCCGAGTTGTCGACGGTGGCGGCCGGGGCCACGCCCGATCACACACGGTTGGCCGTCCTCAGCGAACAACTGGCGGCCGCCCAGATGGCCGTCGACGCCGCCGAGGAGACATGGATCGAGTTCGCCGCCGAGGTGGAGGCCCGAGGTATCTCGCTCGACGAACGCGACTAGTTTGACCGCATGAGTGATCGTCGCGTCGGTGACTTCGAGGAGGCGATCGCGTCCCTGCGATCGGTCGACACCTTGGCGATTCCCCTGGGTCCCGGCGTTCCCGGTGGATTCCTGCACGCGTTGGGAGATTCCACGCCGGCCGATCGCTTCGTCGACCTGAAGGTGTTCGGCGCGTTGTTGCCCGACCTCTTCTCGTTGTTCACCCGACCGTCGGTTCATTTGAAGAGCGGTTTCTTCGGCCCGGCCGAGCGGTTCCTGCGTGACACGGGTGCCGACGTGGATTTCGTGCCCGCCGATTTCCGCCGGTTCGAGACGGTTCTGCACCGATTGAAGCCACGGGTGGTCGCGGTGGCCGGTTCGATGCCCGTCGACGGGCGCATTTCGCTCAGCCTGCACTCGGGTGCCTTCACCGATGCGATCGCCGACGTGATCGCGGATCCGGATCGGGTGCTCGTCGTGGAATGCAGTCCGCATTTCCCACGTACCTTCGGCGCCGGCGCGTACGAGCATTCCATCGCGGTGGGCGACATCGACCACGTCGTCTTCTCGGATCGGGTTCCGTTGAATCTGGCCGACGTGGCACCCAACGACGCCGAACGCGCCATCGCCGAGATCGCGGTCTCGTTCATCCACGACGGGTGCACCATCCAGACGGGCATCGGTGGGATTCCCACGCAGGTGGCGGCCCGACTGGCCGCGGGCGACGGTGGCGACTACGGCATCCACTCCGAGATGTTCACGACCGGCCTCATGCGACTGCACCAGGCCGGCAAGGTGACCAATCGAAAGGGAACCGAGTTCGACGGTTTCTCGCTGACCACGTTCGCGGCGGGCGAGCCGTCGTTGTACGAATGGCTCGACGGAAATCGCGACGTGCGATTTCTGCCGGTGGGCATCGTGAACTCGCCCGAGATCATCGCGCGGAACCGCGACATGGTGTCCATCAACGGTGCGATGGCCGTGGACCTGTCCGGTCAGGTGGTGGCCGACAGCGTTCTCGGCAAGCAATTCTCGGGCATCGGTGGTCACGAGGACTTCGTTTCGGGGCCGGGGCTCTCCGACAACGGGCGAAGTCTGGTCTGTCTGCCGTCCACGTCGATGGTGAACGGGAAGTTGGTGTCACGCATCGCCGGACGATTGCCCGAGGGGAGCGTGGTCACCACGCCTCGCCATCAGGTGGACGTGGTCATCACCGAGTTCGGAGCCGCCGAGATCGCCGGACTGTCCATCAGCGAGCGGGCGCACGCGTTGGCACGCATCAGTCATCCGGATTTCCGCGACGAACTCACCGTCATCGCCGACGTCTGGCCGAGCGACTGAGTCGACTCAGCGTCCGTACTTCATCGCATCGATCACGTCGCGCACCGACCCACTCGCGAAGCCGATGGATTCGTCGTTGATTCCGAAGGGAACGACCAGGTTGCCGTTGTGGATGATGGCGCCACAGGAGTAGACGACGTTGGGGACGTACCCGTCGCGATCGCCGTCGACGGGGGCGATCAGGGGATCGTCGAGATGTCCGATCATCCGCGTCGGATCGTCGAGGTCGAGAAGAATGGCCGAGATCGTGTAGCAACGCATCGGTCCGACCGAGTGGGTGAGCACCAGCCATCCCGCGTCGGTCTCGAGTGGCGACCCGCAATTGCCCACCTGGAGCGCCTCCCACGGATGTTCGGGTGACTGCAGACGAACCGGTGCGTCCCACGACTCGGGATGATCGGAGAACGCGACGTAATTGGACTCGCCGTCGTGTCGCGACAGGGCCACGTACTTGCCCCCCACGAGACGGGGGAACAGGGCGAGACCCTTTCCCCGCGCGGCCGCGCCGGTCACGGGGAAGACGTCGAACGAGACGAAGTCGCGGGTGTGCAACATTTGTTGGGACACCTGTCGGCCGTCGAAGGCCGTGTAGGTGCCGAAGTATCCGAAATCGCGTGCGGACGAACGGAATTCGACCAGGCGGAGATCCTCCATGCCCCGCCATTCGGCGGCCGAGTGGGGCCACAGGATGCGCACGGAGGGGTCCGTTTCGCTGGGAAACGCGAGCGAATAGCTGCGTTCGGCGATCATGCGGAATCGATGAGCCGTTCCGTCGGCGTTGCGATACGTCTCGCGATCCTTCACCAGTCGTGCGATCTGACGATCGAGGTCGGCCGAGGAGAACTGATCCGTCAGTCCGTCGAGCACCGAACGCGCGTCGTCGTCCAGATCACCGAGACGACTGAGCAACCCGGCGAAGGTCCGCTTGTGCAGGTGACCCTCGGCCTGCAGTCCGGGGTTCAGCGTGCGACCGGGCGGGTCGACGTGCACGTCACCGTCGGCGTCGACACGACCGGTTCGAAATCCGATGGAGGAACGGTGGCCCTCGCTGATGCCCCGCACGCTCATCATGAACGAGGCGCTTCCGTCGACCACGCCGCCGAACGGAACGATCGACGGGTTCGTGAGAGCGGCTCCCTCCACGGTGACCTCGTTGGTGAAGAGGGCGCCGATCAGCATCAATCGGTCGCGCGAGAGCGCCACCCGACGGGGCATGCGTCCGGCCATGCGCTCGGCGTGCACCTCGAGCCAGTAGTCGAGGTCGCGGTGTCGGGGCCCGAACACCGCGGTGACGGCGTCGAGCTCGGCGCGGACCTCGGCCTCGGTGAGTCGCAGGGCGCGGTCCATCACCGAACCCGCGCGTCCACTCGGAGAGCCGAAGTCC
>Ga0315905_10005744_pt1 | contig 12623 bp, 12 predicted proteins | sample LakEriMetagenome_5_FD_203522 | JGI IMG/M metagenome (GOLD analysis project Ga0315905, IMG submission 203522) | Freshwater fungal communities from buoy surface, Lake Erie, Ohio, United States - Buoy 4 MA121 | ecosystem: Environmental > Aquatic > Freshwater > Lake | place: USA: Lake Erie, Ohio... | reverse complement strand
GCAAAACGTTCTGTGGCGCAGGTTGTCAAAACGGTCAACATGCACTTTGCAAGTCCAGCTACAAGCTTCAATAACGCCCTTTGCTGTCTCCATGACAACAGGGCAACGTGGGAACTCAGGATGGATGGGCAGGGGCAGTGCTCGCCCGCGGGTGAAGGTTGGTGCAAAGGGTCGGTCGGCATTCATGCATGCTAAGGCATGGAGGGATGGGAGGGCGCTTCTTGCAAAATGCACGGACCGGCTGCCGCATTAGTGCTTGGCTGTCGGCTCTGCTGTGACTGGCGTGGTTGGCGCGCCAGGGGGCACGGGTGAGGGGGGACCAAACAAAGGCGCCGCGCCGCGGGCGTGCAGCCACACGCTGCGGCTGCGCCACTCCAGGGCGCAGGCGATGGCCAGGGATGCCACAAGCAGCACGCCATGCCCGGCGTCGCCAATGGGGAAAGCCCCCTCGGCCGCCATGGCCGCCGTCACCTCCACGTTGACATAGGCGGCGGCGCTGGCAAGCAGCTGCCACCTGGGCGCCAGGGCCATCAGCAGGGGGAGCACCACGTACACCATGGCTGCGGGCGGCAGCATGTTCTTGAAGCCCAGCCCCGGCAGCTGGAAGTGGGGGAGCGCGCCCGTCGCCGGCACGCCAAGCGCCACAGCCGCGGACGCCAAGGCACTGAGCACCCACAGGGCGTCATGGTGGCGGGCATACGACGCACGCCGCCACACCCACACCGCAGCCGGCACCTGGCCCGCGGCTGCCCACAGCGTGGTCAAGGCGGCCACAGCAAACGCGCTGGCGCCTTGCATCCACAGCAGCGCATGAAGCCACATCACACTGGCCGGCAGCACCACCAGCGCGGCCTGAGACCACAGCACCACGGGAGCAGCCACGGCCACGCGCTGCTGCTTCCATGCCTGATAGGCCTGCTCCTGCGCTGGGGATGCGAATCCCAGCAGGGTGCTGGCCACCAGCGCGTACCAGCTGACATTGGGGTTGGCTGCCGCAGCAGGGGCGGCGCGAGCCTGGGTGGGCGACCCAAGGGAGAGCGGGCCGGTGATGGTCGCGCATGAATCAGAGCCGCTGGCGGGGGGCCGGCCTGCAGGCCAGGCGGCGGGCAGCACCGTCAGTGGGCGAGCAGTGGGCGCGTTTCGTGACTGAGCTGTGGGCAGCAAACGGCAGTGCAGCCGCGACAGGCAGTTGATGCTGCTCAGCACCCTGCAAACAAGCCCAGGATATGTGCAGCTCACCAGCAGTGGAGGCATGCCCGGCAGCTGTGCGGATACCTGCCGCCTCGCGCCTGCTCACGGTTGCTGGGGGGTCGGCAGGCTGGGCGCCGACCTGCACGCCCGCAGCGCGCAGCAGCTGCAGGCAGGCGCGCATGTCTTGCAGCGCCAGGAACGTCTGCATGTGCCTGGCAAGCGGCTGCTGCTGCTCCTGGGTGCTGCCGGGCGCCAGCAGCTGGGCACAGTCCATCACAAACGCCCGCAGCTGGTGGTTGAAGACACGCGCGGCTGCGTTCTGTTGGTCAGCGAGGTGGCCCTGCGCCTTGACCGCATGCAGCATGCGGTCAAACATGCTGTTGACCTCTGAGCAGGCTGGCGCACTGGGCAGCGCCAGCAGGGCGGCTGTGCCCAGCAGCTCGTCCGCGGCGTGCTGCGCGGCGCCGGCTGGGGCTGTGCTGAGCAGGTGCAGCAGCACCAGGGGCCCCTGGCAGGGCGGCAGCTGCAGGCGCAGCGCGCCATCGCCCGGCCAGGCTGCATCACCAGCCCGGATGGAGTGGTCGAGCACCGCAGCAAGCTTGGGCCCGTCAGCGACCACGATGCGCACGCCGCGCCCGGCTGCCGCTGTGGCCGCCAGCAGCTGCTGTGGCAAGTGCAGCGTCAGCTCCTGGGGGCTGTCGGCGGGCCCGGCGGCCTGAGCAGCTGGGAAGGCCGCAGGCTGGCACCACACGCCGGCTGCTGCCGCTGCCGGCTCTGCTGCCGGCGGCATCAGCCTGCACGCCGTCAGCTGCACGTTTGCAGGCAGGTGCTGACGCAGCACGTCGCGCAGCAGCTCATCAGACAGCTGGCTGCTGCCCCCCTCCACCTTCAGCAGCGTCACCACCTGGACGCAGCCTGCAGCGAGCGCGGGAAGGAGCGCACGACTCAAGCGGCCGTGGCCCTGACACACGAGTGATGCACCCTGCGCGGTGCATGGTCAACATGGTGCGCATGCGCTCGGCCCCGCCGCCTCTGCTCCCACCTGGGAAGGTGGCCACCTGCAGCAGCTGCGGGGGAGCAGCTGCCGACGCCTCGCTGCCACGCTGCTGCACCTCGGCCACCGCCCTGGCCAGCACGCCGGGCAGCTGGCTCTCAAACGCCTCCTCCGCCGCTGCGTCCGACCCCACAAGCTTGAGGTGCAGCAGCAGGTGCTGATCAGCGCTGATGGGGCCGCGGTACAGGGACACGCCCCGCGCCGCCTGAGGGCGAGCCTCGGGAGCATGGGGCCGCCGGGGCCGGCCCATCCGCTCGCCCGATACGCCGCGCACCGCCCTGGCGGCAGCCTGCTTGCTGCCGCCCAGGCTCAGGATGCTGCAGCCACGCGCTACCTGCTGCAGCTGCAGCCACTGCCATGCGCAGCTCACTGCCGCTGCCACCAGCAGCGCAGACGCCAGCGCCGGCGCGACCCGCTGCGCGGGTTCGTAATCCAGCAGCCGCCATGTCAGCGGCACCGCGACCGCTGGCAGGGCTGGGTCTGGGCCCTTCAGAGCACGCCAGGTGATGCTCAGCAGCATCGCAGCAGCCAGCGCAAGGAATTGCGCTGCATGCTGCGCTGTGGCTGGCGCGTGCCAGGCGTGCGCAGCTGCGCCCGCCGCCTTGTCGCGCTGGGTCAGTCCTGCGGGGGGAGGCGCCGGTCAGCGTGCCTCAGGATCGCAGCGGCCCGGCCGGCTGCGACGCGGCTTCGCGAGGCAGAGGTGGGGCCTTGGCGGCAGGTTGCAGGCGGGCTGGCGCAGGCGCGCGGCGCTGGCGGAGGGGCGTCAGCCTCGCGGCCCACCTGGCGCCATGCGTCGCCGTTCACGACCCAACGCTGCACATGCCTGCTGCCGTCGCGTGTGCAGCCACGCCGCCCCGTGCGGTGTGCGTCAAACCCCGACACGATCTCCGTGCTTGCTCAGCAGGGGCAGCAAAAGCAGCGAAAGGAGCGCTGCGCTTCGGCAGGAGGCAAGCAAGGTTTGTGTCAGGGTCGCCCCCTGCTGGCTGAGGTCGCCCGCCGCCTGCCGCCCGCCGGCTGCCGGGCGGCGCTCCCGCCGCCCCTCCGCGACCCATCGCCTGCCTGCGCCCGGAACCCTGCTGCCATGATGGCACGACACGAAGTTACACACCTGCTCTACAGCCGGCTCCAGCCCCTCGGTTGCACACCGTGCGCGGCGGCAGGACTAGTCCACCACTGCCAGCTGTGCAGCCGAACGGGTGCCCCCTGGGTCTGCAACGCTCACGCCTTGCCCTCCGCCGCCGCACTGCGGGCGTGCAGCCACCTGCTGCGGCTGCGCCACTCGAGCACGCAGGCAATGCCCACGGATGCCGCCACCAGCACAGCATGCCCGGCGTTGCCAATGGGGAAGGCGCCCTCCGCAATGCTGATCGACACAGTGATGTACCCCGAGCAGCTCACCACCCTATGCTGATCCAATCATGCGCGCCTCGTGTCGAAAACGTGGTTGAAAAGGGTCACAGCTCCCAGAGAGCGCGACATGGCAAAGATTGTGGCGGGTCCATTTGATGTGTATAGATACCACGCAGCAACGCCGCACCCAGCAGGGCTGGTGGGGTGCAGCACAGTTGCTGCTGACAGGCTAGAGGAAATAAAAGGGTGGGCTGCAGCCCGTGCCCATCTGTCACTGGAGGTCTGCAGGCTGCAGCAGGTGGCTCCTCGCCTCCTGAGCATGCAGCATGCGTTGAAAGGTGCAGAGCGCACCACGTTGTGCGCGAGGGCAGCCGACTCTCGCTGGCAAGCCTCAGACGTTGATGGGGCACTGGGTTGGAGGAGGGTGGACGGAGCAGTCTTTGCCATGCGTGACATGCATGCGGTGGGTGTTGCCAACGGCAATGAGGAATCAAAAGCCCGGTCGCGCTGGCATCATGCATTGACCTGCACCCGCCGGTTCACTGCTGCTGGGCAGGGGCTGCACCCAGCTGCAGCAGTGCTGGCGCGCGGTTGCGCCACTCCATGGCGCAGGCGATGGCCACGGAGGCTGCAACCAGCGCCACGTGGCCGCCCGGGCCCATGGGGAAGGCCCCTTCCGCTGCAATGGCAATGCTGACGGACATGGTGATGTAGCCTGCGATGCTGGCGAGCAGCTGCCACCCCGGGGACAGCTGCAGCAGAGCCGGCAGCACAAAGTAAAATATGACAGCCGGCGCCAGCATGTTGCGAAACAGCAGGCCCGGCAGCTGGAAGTAGGGCAGCAAGCCGCAAGCTGGCAGGGCGAGCGCAATCGTGGCGCCAGCCAGCGTGCTCAGCGCCCAGATGGCGTCGTGGTGCTGCGCGTAGATCGCGGGAAGCCACATGCGCATGACGGCCGGCACATGACCCACCGCAGCCCACAGGGCGGTGACTGCAGCGACGGTCACGCCGCGCCCGCCCCGCATCCACAGCAGCCCATGCAGCAAGAGCACACAGGCCGGCAGAAGGACCAGCAGCGCCTGCGCCCACAGCGCACAGCCATCGAGTTCGGCGAGGTGCTCCCGCTTCCAGTCCTGGAAGGCCTGCTCCTGCAGCGGGCAGGGGAAGCCCAGCAGGATGCCGGCGGTGGCAAGCTGCCAGCCAAAGCAGCATCTGGCTCTGGTAGCAGCGCTGCTTGCTTCTTCTGGAGCAGCAGCTGCTGATGTGCTGACTGGCGGGCCTGCGGCGCCAAGTGAGAGTGCCACGCGCTGTCAGCAAAGGCCGTGCAAGCAGGAAGCAGACAGTCACCGCTGCAGCAGCCGGACACACAGGAACCGAGGCCAGGGTAGCTGCCTGCCAGGTGCACAAGATTGCAACGACGCATAGCCTGTGTGGCAGCCAACTTACCAGCTGCGCCGCCGTGTGCAGCCCCTCTCTGCATCCCTGCAATGCCAGGGCTGGTCCTGGCAGACGCGACGGCGCCTGCGTGGCCCAGCTGGGCGCTGACTTTCACGCCCGCTGTGCGCAGCAGCTGCAGGCAGGCGCGCATGTCTTGCAGCGCCAGGAAGGTCTGCATGTGCCGCGCCAGCTGCTGCTGCCGTGGACCGCCGCCGGGCGCCAGCAGCTGCACACAGTCCATCACAAACGCCCGCAGCTGGTGGTTGAACACAAACGCCGCAGCTGACGGTCTGTCAGCGCGGCCCCCGGGCTGCGCCTCCTGTGTCATACGGTCAAACATGCTGTTGACCTCTGAGCAGGCTGGCGCACTGGGCAGCGCCAGCAGGGCGGCTGTGCCCAGCAGCTCGTCCGCGGCGTGCTGGGCGGCGCCGGCCGGTGCTGTGCTGAGCAGGTGCAGCAGCACCAGGGGCCCCTCGCAGGGCGGCAGCTGCAGGCGCAGCACGCCATCGCCCGGCCAGGCTGCATCACCAGCCCGGATGGAGCGGTCGAGCACAGCCGCTGACGTGCCTCCGTCAGAGACCACGATGCGCACGCCGCGCCCGGCCGCTGCTGTGGCCGCCAGCAGCTGCTGCGGCACGTGCAGCGTCAGCTCCTGGGGGCTGTCGGGCCTGGCAGCCAGGCCAGCCAGGAGGGCTGCCGGCTGGCACCAGAGGCCGCTTGCTGCATCAGCTGGCGCTGCCGTTGCCTGCTCTGCTGACGGCAGCATCAGCCTGCACGCCCGCAGCTGTATGTTGGCCGGCAGGTGTCGCTGCAAGGCTTCGCGCAACAGCTCATCAGTCAACGGCTGACCACCCGTTGCCTTCAGCTGCGTCAGGACCTGGATGCACCCTGCAGCGCGCAGGAAGGTGCAACACACGAGCAATGCGGCTGTGAATGTCACTGACAAATCAGCGGCACTGTCAGACACAGGCGGGCGGATGAGCAAACATAGGATCCGCCCCGCCGCCTCTGCTCCCACCTGGGAAGGTGGCCACCTGCAGCAGCTGCAGCAAGGCATCTGCCGACACCACGCTGCCACGCTGCTGCAAGTCTTCCACCACGCTGGCCAGCACGCCGGGCAGCTGGCTCTCAAACGCCTCCTCTGCCGCTGCGTCCGACCCCACGAGCTTGAGGTGCAGCATTGGGTGCTGATCGTCACTGGCAGGGCTGTGGTACGAAGACGAGTCTCGCGACAGCCTCACCAGGCTGCTGGCTGCCAGCTGCGTCGCTTGTTGCTGCCCCTGCTCGTCTGCCACGGCCGCAGCCCTGGCTGCAGGCTGCTGGTCAGTGCCGCCACTGCCGCTCGCAGCAGGGCTCCTGCTGGCGTCAGTGCCTCCTGCCGGCTTTTCTCTAGGCTTAGAGGGGCCAGCGCTGCCGCCCAGGGGGTGCTCAGCGCCGGCACTGCCGGCACTGTCGCTGCTGGCCTGCCGGGCTCGTGCTGACTGCCTACGCTGTAGCCACCGCCAGGCACAGCTCACCAGCAGCGGCAGCATCAGCGAGGACAGCACCGCTGGCAGGTGCTGCTGCCACTGCTGCTGCTGGGCCGCAGCCAGCAGCCGCCCAGTCGTCAGCGGCACTGCAGCATGCTGGCAGGCGCCGCCTGCGATGCCGTACCGCGCCTCGATGATCAGCATGACGGCCACGCACCCGCCATACAGTAAGGCGCCCGTGATCAAGGTGTGCAGCCCGGCCGGCAGCAGCAGCATGGCAGCGCCCAGGCCAGCACACCAGTCCCCTGAGAGCGATGCCAGGAACTGCAAGCAGCAGCACGACAGGCGGTCAGGCGGTCAGGTCAGCACATACCACACATGATGGCGCCCAGATGGACATGCGGAGCTCTTGGAAGAACATGGATGTATGTGTTGCATGCGCATGCAGGGCGCTTGCAGGAAGCTTGTGGCGTGTGGAGCAGCAGGCAGCCCGCGTGGGTGGGCTGCGTGTGTCAAACCACGCTGGCCACATGCTGATGGGCCCCCACCAGCCCCCCACACGAGGCAGCGCATGACCATTGGCCCTACCTGGTGGTAATGCGTGGCGGTGGAGCAGGCCATGGCCGCCGCTGAGCTGGACCTGGAGTAGTCATCACATGTCGTCAGCTGCTGTGGGCCCGGGGACATGCCCCAGGTAGCTATGGAGCATGCCGCCGGCAGACACCTGCAGCCAGACGCAGCCGGGTCGCTGAGCCATGCAGTAATGGTGAGCGCGGCACGAGCCGGCAGCAGCTGCGTTCCAAGGAAGGCAGTAGAGGCGATGCCCCGGGGCGACCGGCCGCTGCGCCGGGCGCGGCTCGCTCAAGGCCTGTGCAGCTGCTGAGCCACCTACAGGAGTATAACCACCACGTGACTCAGAGCCCTGCCTCGAATCCAGCGTCCAGCGACCCTGGCGCCCACAGCCGCAGCCACCAGAGCGACACCGCCATACACCCTGCACAAGCGCCAACAGCAACGGCGCTGGACCCGAAGGGCTGGTGGGACATGCCAGGCATGAGCACGAGCCCTGCCCAGGCGGCAGCCGGAGGCGCGGGTGTGCATGCTGCCAGTCGGAGGAGCTGCCTGCAAGCGCGTGCCCTCACCTGTGCACCAGGTGCACGTGGGCCATCAGCTGCGGCAGGTGGCGCAGGAAGTAGGCGGCCTTGGCCGACGCCGCCGCCTGGCGCGGCCAGCCCGCGTACGCCTCCGCGGCAGCCGGCCAGCCGTTGATCAAGGCTGTCGCTGCTGGCATGAGAGCAGGGTCTGAGGCCTCCAGGGCGTGCCAGCATGTGGTCAGCAGCACTGCAATCGCCTTGACGACGATGCCGGCTGTGAGCTGGGGCATCGCCGCCGCGGATGCGGGCTGGGGCCTCGCCGCCGCATGCGCCTCCATGCGGCGTGCGGGGCCTGGGGCGCCACCCCTGCGGCCAGAAACACGCACCACGTGTGCTTCAGGACCATGGTTGAGCGGTGCACCCACGAACGTCGTTCTGCGATCAGCCGCCGCGGCGGGCCGCGGTCCCGATTTTCGACTCATGTCTGACCGACTGCCTCTCCTGCTCCATACCTGCTGGGTCCTGCCGGTGACATCTAATGCATGACCATCAACTAGCGCTGGGGTGCGTTCGTCAGCGGTCAGCGAGCTCGGGTATCGTGTGCAGCAAACCGGGCCAGAGTCCTCTGAAACTGATCGAACCAACAAGTCGTGGCAGGACGGTTCCAGTGGTAGACTGCAGCTGGTGCTCGCGCAGGACGCCCAGGCGCCCGGCCCCGGTTGCCGGCACGCTCAGCAGTGTGCCGTGGGGGGATGATCCTGAGCTGGGACCGTGCGGCGGGTGGAGGCTGATGGCATGGTAATGATATTACACTCGCCCCCCCCCCTCGCCTGCCAGGACCTGCTCGTCCGGATGTGCTCTGGTGTGTCATGCAGATTGAGTTGATAGACAGTGCTGGGTGCTGGGTGTCGGCGCAGCCCTCGCCAAGCAACCACTGGGCCGTCCATACGGGCATACCAGGCAGCAATCCTCAGGCACGTGTATGTTCAGGTGACGAACAACATCTGCACGTCACGCAGCAGGGTCAATTTGGGGGGATGATGGCAGCGGGGGTGATGGCTCGCAATTTCATGGTGGGGTGTGACGTGGCAAACTCATGGTGGGGTAGACCTTGCCGCGAGGGCCGAGGGGAGCACCCTGCTGGTCCCCAGGAGTGCCTGAGGTGCTCCTGGGAAGACCCTGGAAAAGTCCAACAGGGCCCAGAAGGTGACCCCAAAATGGACGCAGCAGGCAGCTCACTCCATTGACTCGAAGCTGGAAGGCATTGGGACGCCCGGAGGCCACATGCCCACAGCAGCCTGCATCAAGGAGGGATGCACGATGACTGGGCGTTGCTGCCAAATGGCGGCGAACCAATCTGATCAGATGATGAGCAGTCTACAGCCCGGTCCAAGCCGTGAAATGAAGCCCGAAACCGCGCCTGCGATGCCCAATTTTGGCTATGCAACAATGTGTGATGCCAGCGGCGGCTGTTGTGCCTGGCACGTTCCGACAAGCCCAAAATCAAGACACCTTCCGAGGGCGCAGCAGATACGCAGCGCGGCACGTAGGAGCCAACAGTGCTGCCCAGAACTCCCGCTGGCAAACCTGCGCGTTGCACATTCACTTCAACGTGCTTGGGTCAGGACGCAACAAGGGGCATGTATCCCTGCTCAGCCCCCGTCGCCGACAAGATACTGCCAACATACTGCCAGCACTTCATCTGAAACTCAACCGCATGAAGTGGTGATGATTCTCACTGCACATCACGTCTTCTTGCCAGACGGCCCAGCTGCTGCTGGCGCCACAGTATTGAGGGAGGTGTTGGCACCGGCGCCGGGCGCAGGGGCCGCCACGCGGGCGTGCAGCCACCTGCTGCGGCTGCGCCACTCGAGCACGCAGGCAATGCCCACGGATGCAGCGAGCAGCGCGACATGGGTGGCGTTCCCCAGGGGGAAGGCGCCCTCGGGGGCAAGGGAGGCGGTGACGCGCATGATGACAAAACTAGCCGACCCCGACACCAGCTGCCAACCGGGTGCCAGCTGGGTCAGCATGGGCTGCACAAAATACACCATCAACGCCGGCATGAGCAGATTCTTGAACCAGGCGCCAGGCACCCTGAAGTGGCCCACCGAGCCGGATGCCGGGATGCGCAGCATGATCAGCGCACACAGCAGCGCGCTGGCGGTCCAGATGGCGTCGTGGTGGCGTGCGTAGGCCGCCGGCCGCCAGGCGCTCATGGCAGCCGGCAGGTGGCCGGCAGCAGCCCACGTGGTGGTGATTGCCAACACCGCGAGCGCGCTGGTGCCACGCAGCCACAGCAGCCCGTACAGCCACAGCACGCAGGCGGGCAGGGCGACGGTCGCCGTCATGGCGCACAAGGCAGCCGCATTGAGCGAGGCCAGCTGCGCCTGCTTCCACTGCTGGTATGCGCGCTCGTGCAGCGGGGCTGCAAAGCCCAGCAGCAGCCCAGCCGCCAGGGCGTGCCAGCTGGCGCGGCGGCTGGCGGCGGCAGCGGTGGCAGCGCCGCCGGCGCTCGCGCCGCTGCTGCCCGGACCGGGGTGCCCCAGGGGCTGCAGCGCCCTGGCAGGCGGCCCAGGTGATGGCGTGCCTGCAGGTCAGCCAGCGACGCTCCCAGTCAGCGCAGCAGGAGGGCAGCTGTTGACGCTGATGACAGCTCCAATGCAGGCAGCAGTGGGAGTTGCAGGTGGCTTGAGCTGTATGCCACCGCTGGTCTGTCCCAGTGACACTCCAGCAACTGTGCAAGATGGGGGGTGGGCATGATGGGGGAGGGGAGGCTGCTCACCAGGCGAGTGTGCCACTTCAACCTCACAGCTGAGATCGACGCCATCACGAGGCAGGTCCTTCGCCGCCTGCGTCTCGGCAGTCTGCACCCTGAGATGGACCCCAGCTGCGCGCTGCAGCTGCAGGCAGGCGCGCATGCCGTGCAGCGCCAGGAAGGTCTGCATGTGCCGCGCCAGGTCCTGTTCCTCTGGGCTGCTGTCGGGCGCCAGCAGCTGCACGCAGTCCATCACAAACTCCCGCAGCTGGTGGTTGAACACATGTGCGGCAGCGGATGGCGCATCATCAGCGCCCTGCGCCTGCGCCTGCACCTCCTGCTGCATGCGGTCAAACATACTGTTGACCTCTGAGCAGGCTGGCGCACTGGGCAGCGCCAGCAGGGCGGCTGTGCCCAGCAGCTCGTCCGCGGCGTGCTGGGCGGCGCCGGCTGGTGCTGTGCTGAGCAGGTGCAGCAGCACCAGGGGCCCCTGGCAGGGAGGCAACTGCAGGCGCAGCGCGCCATCGCCCGGCCAGGCTGCATCACCAACCCGGATGGAGCGGTCGAGCACAGCCGCTGACGTGCCTCCGTCAGAGACCACGATGCGCACGCCGCGCCCGGCCGCCGCTGTGGCCGCCAGCAGCTGCTGTGGCACGTGCAGCGTCAGCTCCTGGGGGCTGCCGGCCGGCTTGGCGGCCAGGAACGCTGCCGGCTGGCACCACACGCCTGCTGTGGCCTGCGCTGCTGCCGCTGCCGCTGCCGGCTCTGCTGCCAGCGGCAGCAGCCTGCACGCCATCAGCTGCATGTTGTCAGGCAGGTGCCGCTGCAGTGCGTCGCGCAGCTGCTCGGCAGTCAGCTGGCTGCCGGCTGCTTCCTTCAGCAACGCCAGGACCTGGACGCAACCTGCAGTGCGCAGGAAGGAGCGGCACACAAGTGAAGCGGCTGTGGGTGTCACCGACACATCAGCGACGGACTGCGCGCGGTGCATGGTCAAACGAGCGGGAGCGCTCGCTGCAGCGCCTGTGAGAGCAAGTGCTGGGGGGCGAGCTCTGTGACGAGGTGCAGGGTCAGTCGAGCGTGCATGCGCCCATCGGGCCCCACACACCTGGGAAGCTGGCCACCTGCAGCAGCTGCAAGGCAGCTGCTGGGTTGACGCCGCCTGGCAGCTGCACCTCGCCCACCATGCTGGCCAGCGTGCCGGGCAGGTGGCGCGCAAACGCCTCCTCCGCCGCTGCGTCGGAGCCCTCCAGCTTGAGGTGCAGCAGCAGGTGCTGGTGCTGGCCGATGGGGCTGCGGTACAGGGACACGCCCCGCGCTACCCGTCGGCCAGGCGCAAGCTCGAGCTGCGTCTCTGGCTGTTGGAGCTGGTCTGGCTGCCTGTGAGTGTCGGGATCGCCTGACTGGCTGCCTCCGTCCACAGCCGTAACCTCCTGCTGGGCGCCGCCACCAGCGCTCTGGGGGCCAGCACTGCCGCGAGCTGCAGCGCACTCAGCATCGTCCGCCAGTTTTGCACGTGATTTGCTGGGGCTGCTGCTGCTGGCAGCGCTGCCACCGCTGCTGGCGGCGCTGGCATGCTGGGAGCGCGCAGCTGCATGCTGCTGCACCCAGCCCCCGCACCAGCTCCAGCCCCAGCTCAGCAGCAGCGGCAGCAGCACCGCCTGCGCAAAGGCGGGCAGCACCAGCTGCCACTGCTGCTGCTGGGCGGCGCCAAGCAGCCGCCGCCACGTCAGCGGCATGGCAGCGTGCTGGCAGGCGCCGCCTGCCATGCCGTAGCGCGCCTCGATGACCAGCTTGAGGGCGAAGCACCCTCCGTACAGCAGGGCGCCGCCGTTCAGCGCGTACAGGCCGGCCGGCAGCATCAGCATGGCGGCGAAGACGCCGATGCGCCAGCTTGCTGCCATCGTGGTCAACAACTGCAGGCAACAAGCCAGGAAAGGGGGTGCGACGGGGGTGCGTGGAGCGACTGCCACCTGTGCCACGCCGGGTGAGCCGTGCATGGCAGCACGGTGGGCGTGGGTGCCACAGGGGGCCAGGGCGTGCTGCGGGCAGACCCGTGGCGCTGGTCGCCGGTCGACAGGGGTGAGCGGAGCGAGACGCCACGTGCCGAGCGGCGCGCCAGGCCGGCAGGGCGTGACACGACCGGCCCCGCTGCCTACCTGGTGGTAGTGCTCCGCTGTGGAGCAGGCATTGGCGTCAAAGACGCTGCGCCTGACGAACTGCTCGCACGGCAGCCGCTCGTCCAGCCCACGGGACCAGCCCCATACCATGAC
>Ga0315905_10005743_pt1 | contig 12623 bp, 10 predicted proteins | sample LakEriMetagenome_5_FD_203522 | JGI IMG/M metagenome (GOLD analysis project Ga0315905, IMG submission 203522) | Freshwater fungal communities from buoy surface, Lake Erie, Ohio, United States - Buoy 4 MA121 | ecosystem: Environmental > Aquatic > Freshwater > Lake | place: USA: Lake Erie, Ohio... | reverse complement strand
TGTGTGTGTGTGGTGTGCGTGCATCACACACACACGGCACACACGCACACAAACACACAGACCTGGCAGCGACCAATGAGGTCGTGGCCCTTGAGGATGTCAGAATCCCACACGCTGAGCTCCAGCACGTGGAGGTAGCGGTAATTGGTCTTGAGGGTCTCATTCCAAACGGGATTGTTGTTATTTTGCACTGTCTTTGTTTGCATCTTTTGGTGTCCGTCTTTGGTAAGGCACCTTGGTCTCTTTTGACACTAATTAGGTCTCTTTTGGTGTCCGTCTTTCAGACACACGACCACGTACTCATCACTCTGGGAGCCTACATCGAGACTCGGGAGATTGCAAGCGCTATTCACACGAACAAACAGTATGCCGGAAAACTCCGTCGCAGCTATTTCACACTCGGTCCGCTTCTTGACCTCAACCAGCGCGCCTACACACACACACACACACACACACACACACACACACACACACACACACACACAGGTACGCCATCCAAAATGGCAAGCCCACTTGCTGAAGACGAGGGCAGGAAGGAAGTGCGCGACGCCGGAGCCCAGCATGATCATGGCACAGATATGATGGACCAGGATTCGGAACCCGCACAGCGCGATGGAGTGAGAATGAGGTCGTGAGGAACATGTATATGTATGTATCTATCTCGCGTTTGTATCTATCTATCTACACACACGCACATAACTATCAAGAGACGAATTTTAGTAAGCCGTGTCTGGCACCCTGCAGCCGCTCCTGATGTGCGACTGATGGAGCGAGCTGTGTGTGCGTGCGCGTGCGTGCGTGTGTTTGAGTGTGTGTGTGTTATTACATTACACACACACACACACACACACACACATACATATACATATGTACACATGTATGTACAAACACAAACACACTAAATAGCTGCGCTCGGCCGACGCTGCTCGGCCGGGTCAGCCGGGTCGAGCTCCACGCTTGATAGCTCCAGCGCGTGCACCGGCGTCGACGGCTGGATAACACAACCTTCCTCCCCACGTGCCTCCGCGCCCTTATGAACGGCTCCTGCCTCGGGCTCACGCATGGCGCTATACTGGGCGCAGGGGAGAGGGACTTGGGCCCCTGGTTGAATTTGGGATGGGCAGACACGCCCGCGCAGCACATTTTTTGCGCGGGCACTAGAACATTCTTTGACAGACGAACTGTCTGCGTTGCTCTTCGATGTCCTGACTACGTCTGCCCCGAGTTGTTGCCGTCTAAAAAAAAACAAATTTGCTCGCCCCAGCGGACGGCGATGACGGTGCATCCTCAGCAGCGCATGGGGGTGATTCTTTCCAACTGTGTTTTCCCTGCCCGGTTCCCCGTTCACTTTCCTCGATTTGCCCAGCGTCAGAAACCCGAGGGCTCCGTGGAATCAGCTCGTCGTGGCTGGGATGCGGCTTGAGTGCAAGCAACATGCGGCCTTTTGAGGTCGCAAACTGGTAGAAATACGCCCACGTGTTTGCATCAGACGCAAAGATGTCAATCGCTGTATCTACATCCAGCTCCCACGCAAGGACGGGCGTGTCTGCCCTTACTGACAAATATCGACGGGGAGCATCATCAGCTGCAAGGAAGCACGAAGAGGCCAATCCGTCTCTCTGCAAGATGATTTCGTTCTGTATGATGGCCATGCAGCCAAAGCAATCGCCCATCCCGAGTTTGTCAATATCCTTCCCGTCCTGCACTGCCGAGCACAGCCCACCGTCGATAAAGAACATTGAGCCCGCTTCATCGCCCTGCCGCACAAGCAGATCGCCTGGCGCAAACTCTTGCTCCTTTCCGGCCAAAAGCAATCGGTTTTGCGCTGCCGGGTCTAAGCGCTTGAATAACGGACAGCTGAACAGCCCCTGCAGCCTGGCCCCAGTGCGCATGTCCTCGGCTGTCAATGCGGCTGTCAATGCCCTCACCAGATGTCCAAGCGAGGGTGCCGCGGCCTGTCCTGCCCACCTGTCCTGCCTGCCGCCGCCCCAGCGCTCCACGGCGGGCGTCCGCAGGGCACCTGCTAAAAAAAAAAATGTAAAGGGAGAAACCCCGGCAAAAATACTGAGTTTCCCTAATGAATTTCAAATTCTACCCACCCGTTTGAACGCCAATGCCATCGTAAAAACAGCGACAGGTGATAGATAGCCTGCTGCCGCGTGCCACGCCGGGGGCCTGGTAGCTGAACGTGAATTTGCGCACCATCGTGGACACGGCAGTGCTGATCCCTTGTCGTGCTTCTGGAGCTGTGCAGACGAACGACGGACATGCCGAAGACTGCCTCTGCTGGATGGTGCTGGGGTGGGGAGTGTCTGGGGCTCGGCAAAAGGCACGCGGGGGGGGGCTCGGCTATCGGGCGTGAGTTTGCAGAGCCATGGCCTTTTCCCGGGGCGTGGTTGTGCGGGGCCATGGCCTTTTCCCGCTTCCACGACGAGGGGTCTATCGGCAGCGGGAGCCGTCAATTGGCAGCCGGAGCGATCGAGGACACCAGCTTCGCCCCCGTTGCAGCGGACAACACCAGGCTGCTGTTAACCAGGAAGAGGCTTAGTCTCCTGGCATCACCGGGGGATGGGCCTGCTAGCGTGCGGCGATACGCTCTCGCTAAGTTACTGGAGAAGAGGCTGAGCTCGATTTTGGTCGCGTCTACCTTTGATCTCTGGCGGATGCAAATGTATTGCCGAGTCCAGCATGAGTTTTGCCAGCAGGCAATCACGCAGATGTCGATGCACCACCAAGAGCTGGTGCACAGTCTGGAGGCGAGAATTGCAGAATGGGAAACAGGTCGTAGACTCTACCCGCGCGTAGAGCCATCGCATCAAGCAGCAGGCGACCTACTTTACAAGGAGCCAGCGCTGGAAGGGACGATGCAAGCGCGTGCGCCTTATGCGTTGCCCTTGCGTGCGCAAACAGGAGACGAATCCACGCTGAGCGTGGGATTGAGTGAGCTTCTGGATCAAGGAGAGGCTGCTCTAAATGCCGCCAACGACAGAGTGCGTGACCTCGAGACAGAATGCATCACCTGGAGATTGCACAACTCAGAACTCCAGAAGAAGCTGGACGAGTCTCAGGCGATGTGCTTTGAGCTGAAGAATTGGGCCTCATCACACCAGGCGCTGCTGCATGAGCAAATGAGCTCATTCTTGATTGATCCGAGTGAGGCTCATTCGGAGGGCGAGCAAGTCAACTCCAGCAACCAACTGCAGGCAGACGCCAAGAAACCGCAGAAGAAAGGGCTATCGCCTCCTCTTTCCGCGAGCGTCCACGCGTACAGGTGTTCAGAGTTTGGAACGCCCCAGGCCGCAAAGCAGACGGCAAGTCTGGCAGTCTGCCCAGTCTTGGAAGAGCGACCGGCAGCAACCACAGATGCAACCGAACCCTCCAACCCCAAGCCCACCCACAACGCCAGACCTGCTGCAACCGAACCCCCCCAAACCCTAAACCGACAACGCCAAACATTCCCCCGCCACAACTCGCCCTTGATAACGAGCTCGCTTTTCAACGTGAGTACCGAGAGCGTAGGCGGCACTCCAACCAAGCTGCTGGCGGCCATGAGTGCATCTAATGCTGCCGACGAAAAAGACAAAGAAAACCGAGCGAACGGACAGCATGTGGTAGATGCACATCCTTCCCCATCGACCGCCGTCCTGTCGCGGGAGAACTATGGCAAGACAGCCTCTCCGAGGTACAGGCAGCAGCTTGCCTCCCCGCGGTACAGGCAGCCAACAGCCTCGTTTCTTGCTAAAGATTTGCGGCGAGCAATCTCCTCGGAGTCCAGCAACCTGGCATTTGAGAGGAGGTTTTCACTTTGAGAGGAGCTCAACGCTAGCTCCAGGGGCCCTCGAGCTGGTCAAGGTCTGACGAAATTGAGAGAGGAACTCACGAGATAGACAGGAGAGGAGTTTTGGTCGACTTGCCGGCTCCTCAAGCTTAGACAGAGGAGATGATGGTGATGACCAACGAAGGATTATGGACACACACTGTGTGTGTCCATTCGGTTTGAGTGCTCTCAGACCGAAAAGAGGCGTCGGCGGCGGCGGTGGTGGCAAAGGAGGAGGGGGAAGAAGGTTTACCCCAAGCAGCCGCAGTGATTTATTCAAAGCAGCCGTTGTGAACGAAGGAGGCTGAGCTTGGACCGCGGAGGAAGGGAGGGGAGTTGGGGAGGATCAAGTCCCGCCTGCAACGCTATACCCCAACCGTGACGTCTGTGACAATGTCCAAATCATGTTGTGATGCACTTGTGATGCACTGCTACACATGTAGAGCCTCTTGTTAATCTTATGCAAGTCTGAGTAACCGCAGTTACCACAAGTACAAATGCTTGTTCAGCAGAGAATCACCTCAATGGGGAATGGGTACGGTATGTTCCTCTCGTCACCGGCCTCCCTTGCAGGGAAGAGATGTCGTCTGCGCTCCGGACCGCCCTCCAAAGAGGTGGTCGGCCGGCGGTAGTGGGCGCGCTCTGCTCAGCACAGAGTCATCCCATCCCTGCAGGATCGCGCTTTTTTATGCTCGCCCCCTCCGGCCCGCTCGGGGTTCAGGTCCGCGGTGCAGCGCACCCACTGTCCGCCTGCCAGCCGCTCCCACCGGCGCCCGATCGCGCCCCTGTCTCCCGACGGGCCCACCCTCCTTGCCTTCCCACTTCCGCACCCTATGAAACGCACGTGCAAGGACAAAGCCCAGCACCCCGGGCCCCCGACCGCGGAAACGCTTTCCGAGCTGTGCAAACAGGAACCCTGGCCGCCATCGTCCCGTCGACACCCCCTGGGCCTTCGACCGCACCCGTACGCCGCCGCTAGCCCTCCCACTTCCTACCTCCACTCGTCGGGACTGCCGCCCACGTCGGAGGTCATGGCCAAGGTTTCCCCTGCTCTCTCCTATCCGGGGCTCTTTCGAGTCACGGGGTTTCTGCTGTCGCTCGTGTTTCGGACCGAGGACGTGTGGCAGAGGTGTAACCAATTCATCGAAACAGCGGAGTTCTTAAGGAAGAGACACCTTTGCACTTACACCAGTCACATGGATTCCTAGAACAGTCCTAGGGACTCCTGGTATTCACCACGACGAGGAATCGATAACATTCTATGATTCATCCGCAAAACCAAAACGTAGACCGGGATCTAGCGCCAGAAAGAGAATGAAAGATCATCAACCATAATCACATCACACATATATTTTCCACCAATTGTCTTGAATAAACTGAGTTGAAACGGTCTAGAGTACTCCGGTGCTTGGGGCTGAATCATTAAACATGTCACCCAACGCCAAAAACACAACATAATCACTGCATGCAGCGTATACATTTCTTCAAAACCACCCAACGCAGCCCCGGCTGGCGAATACACGGAGGTGTAGAGTGTAGAGGATACTAAATTCAGTACCAATAAACAACACACACACACTCTCTAGCTTCTCTCCCATCCGAGTCCTGCCCTGCCTGCATTGTAGGAGTGAGAAGGGGACACACAAACCCTGATTGAGAACTCCGCTGTTTCGATGAGCTGGTTACACCTCAGCCAAACATCCTCGGTCCGAAACACGAGCGAGGCGGAGACCCCCGACTCGAAAGAGTCCCGGGTAGGAGCGAGCACGGGAAACCTTGATGAGGACCTCCGCCGTGGGCGGCATTCATCTGCCTGGATTGCTTTCTGGGCCTTGCGGATGATTACGTTACCACGAAGTGACATCTCCAAAGTCCAAAAAGCACCGGGAACAGCAGGGTCGCGGCATACGTGGCCGCGGGGCTCACAGTGCGTGCACATTGGCCAGCCGGGCAGCAAAATGCGCACAATTCTCCGGCACATCCAACGCGCCTATTTTCGTCGCAATCGACGCACGGGGGGTGGCGCTAGGTCGATTACAGTGCACTCGCGACGATGCTTGCCGCAGCCACGCCACTGTACTCACCAGGCGCACAGGGCATGGACACGGCGGCGCCACTGTTCTGAGACGGCGAAACGGTCGGGCCTTGTGCCCGGGATTCACTCACAATCAACGTTTTTGCACAGTCGCTTTGCAGCGGGTCGCATGGGAGCGACTGTACAAAAAGAAATTCATGTCGATTTTTGGCGTTTTTCATACAACTTTTCTTTCAAAAGAAAATTTGAGTCCGAAGAGGGCGCCTGGACCAGTTTTGATTCAACACACACCACCGGGGATCTTATTCATTATGATCCTCAGCATAAACCCCGAAGGGGTTAGAACTACGGTGGGAGCTACGGTCTAAACCCTCACTCGAAATTTAGGAGGGGTTGCTCTCCCTTTTCCGCTGGCGCGGCACACTCCTCCTCACTCCTCTCTCCTATTGCCGCCATCCCCAAAAATCTCAAGACATTGCGCGAGATTGCCAGACATTGCCAGCGCTTCATTTCTTCAGGTCTGCAGATGCGGGTTCTTTGCCCTTGACGTCTTCGCCCTGTCCATCTGACGCTGGCTTCGACGAAGAAATGCTGGCCCCCTCCCCAGTTACCTTTGCCGTTACACGTACCCCATCAGCAGCCGACACTCCTGCAAGCGCAGACGCCGGCGGGAGCGAGGTTGGAGGTGGCGGCTGACCAGGGGGCGCGACCATGCCTTTGGCCGGTGCTGACGTCGCAGCTGTCCCGGGCGCACCAGCAGCCATGCTGCCAGACCCACCTCCCGCGGCGGACCCTCCATCTCTAACACCATCATCGGTCTCCATGTTGCCTTCTTCGTCGGTGCGGTTGTCCGTCAAATGACCTGCGGCTTCTCCACCTGCGGCTTCTCCACCGGCGCCTTCTCCTTTTCCCTCAGCATTATCCTTTTCCCTCGGCGCGCTGCGGCAACGCTGGTGCAGGGAAAAGAAATCGGCACACACATGCACACACGATATACACACACACACGCCCAAAGTTCTGGGCTCGTTCGCGTGTCTCCTCTGTCCTCACCCCACGCCAAGTATGCCATATAGTTCACGTCTTCTCATACGCCAACTGTGTGTCTGCGCCATGGGGCATAGAGAGAGAGAGAGAGAGAGAGAGCAAAGCATGGCGCATACACGCCCACACAGCATGGCGCATACACGCCCACACAGCATGGCGCATACACGCCCACACAGCAAAGCATCCACCACATGTCGATCTCAGCACCATTGGTTGTGTAAGCGTTCTATTGTTGTGAAAACAATAGAAAAGCCTTTGTACGCTTTTCTATTTACTGCGCTGTAATGCTATTACAGCGCATCTTGCAGTGACTCAGCGCGCACCAATAGGAAAGCATACACATACATCTCATACATAGAAAAGCACACAAGCCCTAAACCCTGTACCCTAAACCACTGCAGGTCCTGGGACAGGGATGGGAAAACAACGGATGGGATGTCACATGGGAAACAACCCACACACACAAACACGCACACACACAAACTAACAACAACATCGCACCTTCCCAGTACTGACATCGTTTAGTTCAACTAACTACTACTACTTTACATCGCACCTTCCAAGTAATTACTACTACTTTAGAGTACATAGTGCCATTGACTGACATCGTTTAGTTCAACTAACTACTACTACTTTAGAGTACATAGTGCCATTGACTGACATCGTTTAGTTCAACTAACTACTACTACTTTAGAACATCGCACCTTCCAAGTAACTCTGCGCGCGGCTTTAGGCACACAAAACAAAACAGCGCACCTTGCAATAGCTTGGGGTGCGGCCATGCTCGCAGAATGCCACGCCTCCACAATGTTTACATCTGCCAGATATTCTCAAAAGTCAGTGGCCTATTGCCTGCACTATATAAACACAGCCAAGAAAACACTATTGAGAATCTCTGCCGGGAGCGACGCTTGCCTATGTGTGTGTATATATGTGTATGTATATATGTGTATGTATGTATGTATGTATGTATGCAGGAATGTATGTATGAATGTATGCATGTATATAAACCGGGAGCGCCGCGTGCCGTGCGGGCACAAGTTCCGGGGCCGAGGCATGCTCTTCTCGGGTTTGGGTGGAGCTGGCTCTGGAGGGGGCAAAGGATCGGGCTGGGGCACCGTGTGCCTCCACGTCTGCAAAGTTCGTGAGTTCGTTGGGTTTCCGTTAGCATAGCATGCCTCCGACTCGCTCCACACCTCTTTACATACCCTGCGATGCACACACTGACACCACGCAGCTGATACGCAGCGCGCGCGCACACACACACACACGCACACGCACACGCACAAGCACACCTGGAGCATGAAATGATTCCATTTGTGCTCAGACGGCACCAGACCATGCTGTGCCTGCTGTGCCTGCTGTGTCTGCCATGTCTGCCACGGCAACGGGGGCGGGCCCTGCAAAATGCTGCACGCGTGCGGCTGCTGCATAGCAGCGACAGATGCTTGCTCTGGCGTCATGTCTATCTCCGCTGGTCGATCCCACTGCGTCTTGTTGGCGGCAGCGTTGTGGTAGTACTTGCGCGCGTCTGTGGTGGTATACTGCCTCCACCCATTGCCCTCTTTGGGTCCTTCATTCTCAGTGAGAGGAGTAGCAGGTTGTTGTTCTTGAGGAGCGCGATCCATTGCTGATGGGCGCGACCACTGGGTGATGTTACGCGCGGCGTTGTGATAGTACTTGCGGCCCCTATCGTCCAACCACAGCTTCCACCCAGCAGCCTCGGTGCGTCCCGTCTGCCTCTCTCTCTCTCTCTCTCTCCTCTCTCTCTCTCTCTCTTCTCTGTCTATCGTCTTTCCTCTTCTTCTCAATCGAGTCGCCGCCCTCCCCGTCCTGGTCTTTGTCTTCCGCTTCGCCGCCTGAGGTTGCTTTGTCGGCCCCTATGGGACAGCCATCGGCCCCTATGCGACAGCCTTCATGTGGTGTATACTAGTCAATTCTTTTCCTTACTGTATATATTAAGGCTGCTTTGTCGCCACATGAACACACGTGTAGTATACTACTGAACTACACGTGTAGTTCATTTGTTCTTACTATATACTAGTTCATTTGTTCTTATTATATACTAAATGTAGGATACAGAAGACACAGAAGATACTCACCGCTCTCATCACCGGTCTCACCACTATTCCCTTCCCCCGTCTTTCTGCGCTTCGCGCGAGAGATCGAGAGGGCAAGAGCGACAGCGAGAGCGCTTCCTGCAAGAGCGCTGCCAGGGAGAGCGCTTCCTCCCTCAGCGTCGCTCTTATCGCCCGCTGAAGCAAATTCTTAAAAGTTAGTGCTCTAGTTAGTGCTCTAGCACATTTCCCGACGTAAAATCACCTGAAAGAGTACTTTTGAGACATTTTTGCCTTGCGCGCCTGAATGCGCATCCCCTTTGCCCTTGCCGTCTACTTCTGCTCCGTCAGCCTTGCTCCGCTTTCTCGGCGCACCCTCTCTGCTCTTCTTGCCGGACGGCCTTGATGATGCGCTGGCTGCTTCCGCCGCAGATATGGCAACTGCCTGCGCATGCGCTGCAGCTTCATACTGAGCGGTAATGGAGTAAATGATCGACACCATTTCCAACTTCATCCTGTCACAGTCCAGACAGGCCTCACGCCTCCGTCCATGCTCGCAAACTTTCTTGATTCTGTGCTTCATCGGCGTCGTGTGCGCGGCAATTCGCATCCTCCAGCGCTGCGCGATGATGTGATTGGGGTCTATGACCTCTTTGATCAACTCCCAGGCAGCCGTTGCCGCCTGCTCAGCTGCGGCAGACTGGCCCGGAGCCAAGAGGTGCAACACTGTGGAGTACAGGCTCTGGTGATACTGGTCAAAGACCAGTTGCTGCAGAGCCTTCTGCGACTTTCTCTTCTTGGTAGACTGCGTGGTCTGGGGGGCATGCTGATTCCGAGCCATGATTGCGGCCTGCTCTGCCTCGTATTGCTCCATCGAGAGGATGCCCTCATTGAAGAGTTCCTCCGCCTCCTTTAGAGCCTTCTGTATCGCTTCGGACAATTGCGTGGAAGCACCATCAGAGCCAGAGGCAGCCGCTACCAGAACATCACTCGCGTCCCCCTTCCCTGCAGCCGCAGCATCCTTAGCCGAAGCTTCCTCAACACCTTCTTTGCCCGCACCATCTTCTGCGCCTTCGCCTACACATATACATGCATACATATAATATGTATGTATGTACACACACACACATACATACATTTACACACACACACACACACACATACATACATATACATGTATATATCCTTGGCCGCACCATCTTTTGCGCCTTGGCCTTCCTTGCCGTTCTCCGCTGCGTCTTTCCCTGCTTTGGCCGGGGCCTTGGCAGCTCCTTCTAGGGCCCTTGCCGCTTGTTTGTCACCTTTGTCCCTATTGTCGGCAACCGGAGCCTGGGGCTCATTCGACGCATCCGTTGCCTTATGTCGCTGCTGAAGCCAGAGGACATGCTGATATACCATCTGCTTGCACTGCGCCTCTGTCATGGGGGGAGGGTGTCCCGCAGCGATGAGCGCAGCCGCTGCCTCTGTCTGTGCCTGAAAACCCTCTCTCTGCTGCTGGAAGTGCTGCTGTGCCTGCCTCTCCTGCCCGGGGGCAGCGACGGGAGAGGCGAAGGCCTGGGTTGCAGTCTTTGGTTTGTGCGACAAAACAAAAGGTTGCATTCTTTTGTCGACAAATGAATGCACCAGCCCTTCCTGCGCCTGCGTCACAGCACAAACAGACACACACATACACAGCACAAACAGACACACACATACAAGTCAGGATACCCACTGCTCTGTACACAAAGTGCAGGCAGCCTCCACAATCGCTGTCAGCGGAATTTGCGCGCGCAGAGACTTTTTTTTGATGAAATAGCCACCAGGGCGGAAAAGGGTTGGATGGACAAGCTGGGCTGAGTCATCGAGACGCCACTTGGCTGAGTCATTGAAGACACCACGGCCCCATGCACCGAGGCCAATTTGGCCTCCGGGTCCAAGAGCGCACAAGCCTTGGCCTCACCATCTTTGTCCTGGTCATTGTCCCCCTTTTTCCTTCTTGGCGGCGGCGGTGGAGGCTTCTGACCGGGGTGGCGAGGAATTTCGCCAGGCATCGGCTGGCGCCCATGCTGCTTGATGTGGTGCATCTGCGCTTCGTATTGCATCTTCTGCTGAGGCGAGAGCAGGCCCGTGTACAGGAGCGCCTCGTACTGCTGGGTGGGGATGCTCATGTACTGGAGGGGAGCTTGCAGCTGCTTTTCATGCTGCTCCTGCTGGTGTGGCGACAAGAATCCGCCAGCAGCCATGTGCTGGTACTGGTACGGCGAGATCGAAAGGTATGGAATGTCCACGTGCATTTGCGGAGGGGTCTGCATGAGGGAGAGGAGTTTGGCCTGATAGTCGATCTTGTACTGTTGGTGCATCCCAAATGCCTCTTCATACACCTTGTGCTGATACGGCGAAATTACACCTGCTTGCACCATCTTGTCGAACTGCGGTCTGTCAATCCTGACGAGAAGGTTCCGGATGGGGTACTCGCGAAGCTGCGCCGGTGACAACAGCCCTGCCGTCCGCATCTGCTCGTAATTCTCATTCGAAATGCTGAGGTTTGGCAATCGCAAGTTCATCTGGGCCTGCAGCTCAACATTCTGAAGCGCATGCGCATACGTCTTCGTCTGCTGCTGAAACGACTGCTGCTGCAGCACATAGATGAGCCCGGCAGCCACCAACTTCTCGTACTGATCCAGCTCTACATCCACCAGCACGCCGACCTCATGATAGTGCTCCTGTTGGTACCGCGTCAGCAGCCCAGTTCGCATGATGGCAGGATACTGCTCCTTGGAAATGTTTATCACTGGCTTCCTCACTCCGGGCGGTGCGACGGGCCAGGCGGTGGGGATAGGCACATTGTTCCCCGATGGTACGGGTTCGCCTTCTAGGCCCTTTTGCTTCTTCTTGAGATTCTGAGCTCGGAGCTCGGCCGCTTTCAGAGCTTTGTCCCTCGCCTCTCTTGCCTTCAAAATCTGCCTCTCAATCGCTTCAGCCTTGTCCGCTACCGCCTTGGCAGCCGCCGCAGGATCGGAAGGATTAGCCGCCGCAGCCGCCGCGTTTTTCGGGATGTACACAAAGTTTGGGTCAGGTGGTCTTGCCACCACGACGCCTCCCGGCTTTGGCAGCAGCGGCGGCGCCTCCTGCAGCTGCGGTTGCGGCGGCGGTGGCGGCTGCTGCGGTTGTGCCGGCTGCGGAGGTGGCTGCTGCAAGATCATAGATCTTCCGGCTCCAGCCAACGTCAGTGGCTTTGCAACCTGGGGCTGGGCAGCACCTTGTGTTTGCACCTGGAAAGGCGGTGGAGGCGGCCTCTTAACTCCTGGAATGGGGCCGACGCGCAAACCCAGAATTTGCTGGTGGTGCATTTTCGCCAGCTCCGTAGCCTCGATTCTGGGCGGCTCCATCTGCTTCAGCAAGTATTCATCCTGCTCCCTTTGAAGGGCCTCGCGCTGCTGTTTTTCCCTCAGCTTTTCTTGGGCGCTAGTGTTGAGCTCCTTCGTCACCTTAATGTGCTCACGCATGAGAAAGTCTGCGGCGTTGAGCATGCGCTTGTACTCGTTGAGCGAGTGGAATGCGTCCTTCTTCCTCAACGTCATCAGGCCGTCCTGCCTATCCATTTTGACGCCCTGGTCTGCCTGCCCACCATCGGGCCCGACATCCGCCTTGCCGTCCGCAGCTTGGTCCTGCGCCTTGCGAGCCTTTTTCT
>Ga0315905_10005742_pt1 | contig 12625 bp, 11 predicted proteins | sample LakEriMetagenome_5_FD_203522 | JGI IMG/M metagenome (GOLD analysis project Ga0315905, IMG submission 203522) | Freshwater fungal communities from buoy surface, Lake Erie, Ohio, United States - Buoy 4 MA121 | ecosystem: Environmental > Aquatic > Freshwater > Lake | place: USA: Lake Erie, Ohio... | reverse complement strand
AAACATCGCCAATTGATGTTGTTGCTGGCAATGTTATTGAGCCTGTAAATATTGCGCCTTCTGTAGGAGCTTTACTGTCTAACTGAACCTGTATGGCAGATGTTACTCCGTTTACATATCCAATTTCAGTATTTGATACATCTCCAATAGATGTTGTTGCTGGAAGTGTTACTGATCCTGTGAATATAGGGCCTGCTGAAGGAGCTTTGGCATCTAACTGTACTTGTATGTTTGATGTTACTCCATTTACATATCCAATTTCAGTCTCTGAAACGTTTCCAATTGTTGTTGTTGAAGGAAGAACTACTCCTCCAGTAAATGTTGGTGAGTTTAGTGGAGCTTTGGTATCTATTGCTGTTAATGCTCCCTGTACAACTGAAGCATCAGCCTTTGCTGTTAATGCTGTTGCAACTGTAGATGCAAAGTTAGCGTCATCGCCAAGAGCATCTGAGAGTTCACTCAAAGTATTCAAAACTGCTGGTGCTGCACCAACAAGTTGAGCAAATGCTTGATCTGTGTATGACTCTGCATACATCTTTGTTGCCATGATTGATGTGTCTGCTGTTAATGTAATTGTATTAGCTACATCGTCATATACTTTTGAAACACCTGTTCCAGCTGTTATTGCTGTATTTACAGCATCTTGTGAAAGTTCTGTTATATCTAATTGAGCTGCTGGGACCTTGCCTGAGCTATTAAGTGAAGCTACACCATTAGGCTGTCCAAGTAGGTTATCTTCAAGATAAGCACCTACTCTATTCTCTAAATCAGATAATGGTTCGTTTGCATAAGGAAGTGCATTCCATGCTGTGCTTCCAGTTCCAAACTTAAAATAATTTGTGTCGGACTCAAGTCCAACTTCTCCTGCTGCTAGAATTGGGTTAACTAGAGCCCATTGAGCTTCTGTTCCTCTTCTTACTTGAATTCTTACTGTTGACATATTTGCCACCCCTAATTTAGACTTATTTTGTAATTATAGCATCATAAAAATTCAAAAACAATTAAGCAATTGTTCCTGAATCAAAAGTCATACTATAGCTTGTTGTGCTTGTAGCTCCGCCATCTGCAAATTTAGTAGCTGTGTTATTTACGCCATTTGCATAGACTGTATATATTGGCTGACCATCAAAATCTATGGCCAAACCAATGTCCATAAATGTTAGTGCTCCTGTATCTTCGACTGCATCTTCTAAAAGAGCTATCTCTTTCCATACTCCGCCGACTTGGATCTTTAGTCTTCCAGTCGTCGAATCATACGCTAGGGGTGTTGAATTTAATACAAGATTATCTACATTTACGGCAGAAGAAAATGTTGCTGCTCCTGCTATTGTTGCTGCTCCTGCGACATTCAAGCCATTTTTTACTCTAAAGTTTTTATCTACTGTTGCCATTTAAGTTCACATATCCCCTAATTGTTTTATTGTGGGGGATTTTTAAGGAATCCCCCAAAACCTTTATTTAATTATTTAAGTAATGTTCCAGTTACTTTGATTGTTGAATCATTTACTGGATTTACTCTTATCTGAACATTTGCTCCAGATACTATTGCTGTAATTGAACCTCTTGATCCATTAGTTCCAACAATTGCATATTCTGTAATTGCTACGTTATCTGATGAATCTAGTGTTAATAGAATTTCTGATATCTCATTGTGTGTTCCATTGTCAATTTTAACAAGGAACTTTCCTGAACGATAATCTGCTTTTGGCCACTCGTAAGCAGTCACTACAACTGATCCAAGTGATGTTGATGATGCTGCAATTTGCTTAGCCTGATCATTAACGTTCAGAGCTGTAAATGCTGTGGTACCGTTTTGCTGTGCTGTATTAGCTGCTGCTGCAGTAGCTTCTGCTGCTGCTTGAGCGGCGTTAGCCTTTGAAGTAGCGTCTGCTGCTGCTGTAGCTTCTGCTGCTGCTTGAGCGGCGTTAGCCTTTGAAGTAGCGTCTGCTGCTGCAGTTGCTTCTGCGCCTGACTTCGCTGCGTTAGCCTTTGAAGTAGCGTCTGCTGCTGCTGTAGCTTCTGCTGCTGCTTGAGCGGCGTTAGCCTTTGAAGTAGCGTCTGCTGCTGCAGTTGAAACGGCTGTTGCAATGTTTGCTGTAACATCAGATGAGTTAGCCTTTGTTGCTAAAGCTGATGTAAGAGTTGTTGTGTAATTAGCGTCATCATTAATTGCTGCTGCTAATTCATTTAATGTATTAAGAAGTGCTGGTGCACCATCTACTAATGAGTCTACTGCAGTTGAAATTGCTGTATTACGATTTGTAACCTCTGTTGAGATTGCAGTTGAAAGTGCTGCTGCTGCTGTAGCTTCTGCTGCAGCTTTTGCTGCGTCAGCCTTTGATGTAGCATCTGTTGCTGCTGCGGTAATTGCTGCTGACTGGGCATTATTTGCCGCAGTTGTTGCAAATGACTCTGCTGCAGTTTGAGCTGCATCTGCTTTATTTGTTGCATCTGCTGCAGCGGCTTGCTGTGCGCTGTTTGCTGCATTTGTAGCAAATGTCTGTGCTGATGAAAGTGCAGTATTTGCTTTATTTGTAGCATCTGTTGCTGCTGCGGTAATTGCTGCAGACTGTGCTGCATTAGCTTTTGATGTTGCGTCAGATGCTGCGGTTGCTTCTGCTGCAGACTGTGCTGCTGCTGCTGAACCTGCTGGATCAAATACGCCAGATTTTACGGAGAGTTTTCCTGCTCCATTTACTTCAAGTTGTGTAGCCTCTACGGACTTTACAAGAGTTGCTCCACCAACAAGATTCAGAATATAATTATCTGCACCTGTTTCTGTAAGTATGTTTTGGCCATTAATTGTACCCGTTGTACCTTCTACAATTAAGCCTTGTTTAATTCTAAAGTTCTTATTTACTGTTGCCATTTGCAACCCCCTTGTTAAGCTTTAAGCGCAGTTCTGTAATATCTAGCAGTTACACTAGCGGCTACAGGAGTTACGCATAAACCAATTATACCTGAATTTTCTTCAAAAGTGACGGAAGCAAGCGTGTTATTTGTATTAGAAATAATGTTTGATTCTGCCACGTTTATGTTTGTACCATCATTCAAAATCACTAGAGATGAAGAAACGTATTCGTTACCTCTTGTAATCTGAAGTTCATATTTTACTGTTCTGTATACTGCTTTTGAAAAAGTATCAATTGTTGTTTTGTTTTCTATGCCGTTTATAACAAGATCATTATTACCTTCAAGACCAAAAAGGATATCTCCAGAGTCTGTGGTATTTTGAAGTGTTGTAATAGCAGTAGAAAGCTCTGAGACCTTATAGTCTAATGAGTCTGGATCTGTTGATCCATCTACACCAACCTTTGTCTGAATTGCTTCTAAGGCATCATTGATGTCTGTGTGAAGAGCTGCGTGACCAGATAAAGAGTCTGTTGCTGACGGATTATCTAGGTTGTCTAAATTTGTTGGAAAATCTGTTGCCATGTTGCCTCCATGCGGTGTAACCTTATCTAATTATATCGTATATTTTATTAAGGCTACCACTTTTTTAGTGGACATTCCGCATATTTTATTTTTGTTTTAGCTTTCATTATACATCCACATTCTTTACATTGTGTTGTAAGACTTATGAATCTTGGACACTCTTTGCATATAGATAGTTTTGATTCCGCTTCTTCGTCAGATACATATTCAGTTCTAGGATTTAATAAATCCCATGGTCTTGTATCTCCAAGCTTTTCTTTATAGTTTTCCCACGCAGAAAATGTCATTAGTACCTAAATCCAAAACGTGGTGGTGAAACAGCAAAGTGAGGTGGGAAGAACGGTGGGAAGTGTGGTGGTGTGAATGCAAAGTATGGGTATCCGCTAAAGTACGGTGGGAAGAACGGTGGGAAGTGTGGTGGGAAGAACGGTGGGAAGTGTGGTGGGAAGAACGGTGGGAAGAACGGTGGGAAGTGTGGTGGGAAGAACGGTGGGAAGTGTGGTGGTGTGAATGCAAAGTATGGGTATCCGCTAAAGTACGGTGGGAAGAACGGTGGGAAGTGTGGTGGTGAAAACGCAACGGTTGCACAAGCACCATTTGCGGCGGCGGCCAATGCTGCTGCTGCTGTTGATGCATATACTGTATAGGTTGAAAGCCTTCCTCCAGTTGTATAAACATTTGCTGGAATTGCGGATGCGGTATATGGTCCATCAACGGCAGGTGCAGAAACATAAGTTCCATTTTGCACATCACAAGAAGAAGTTCCTCTATAATACTCTACTGCAATTGGCTCAACATATCCGCAATCTGCAGAGTTCCAAGTCCAATATACAGTTGATTGATATGTCTTGTCTCCATATGTTGGTGACCCAGTACAATCTCTATAAGTGTTTTGTGCAACTCCATTTAAATAATACTGCTCTCTGTAACCATAAATTGGTCTAGACCAAGTCATTTTTGTTGTTCCAGAACAGTCATATCCATAATCGGTTCCGTTGTTATATTGAGTACATGGACCCCATGATGCTACTGGTGCTGGTGCAGAAGGAACTCTAGAATTTGATGTTGCAGTTGCTGATCCTGCGCTATTGCTTGCTGTAACTATACATTTAATTGAAAATCCATCTAGGTATGATGGTGTTGTTATTGAAGAGCCAGTTCCTATATTTATCCAAACTGATCCTTGATCATTGTACTGCCATTGATAAGAGTAAGATGTTGGATTATTATTCCAAGTTCCAACACTTGATACTGACCAGTCTCTATTTGATCCAGATATTACTGGTGAGCCACCAGCCCATGTTGGTGCAATAACTGTAGGCGGCTTTGGAATGGATTGTACTGAATTACTACTCATAGTTGCGCTAGTTGTTCTTAAATCTGTTGTTAATACATAGACTGAACATGTTATTGATTTATTATCATATGCAGTGGTATCATAAAGATTCATTGTATCTGATTCATATATAGCAAAATCATTTATAGCAACGCCGTCTGCAAACCATTCATATAAGTACATTGAGATTGAAGATGTGTTTGACCAAGTTCCAGTTGTTGCCGAAAATATTCTTCCATTTGAAGTTGAAACAGTAGGGGCAACTTGATTTACTGGTAGTGGGTTAACTGGGTAAGATATTGTAAGTCCTGGAGATGAGCTCCAGGAGGTTTCATCAAATCTTGGTGCCGTTCCAGTTACTGTTACTGTAAAGGATCCAAAAGTAGTTCCGCCTTCTCCAAATTGCTGGATATCTAAAGATGTTGCAGATGCTCCTCCAGACATAAATGCAGAAGCATAGAATTGACCATTATTATATACAACCCAGTCTGTCTGCTGTATTAGATTAGTAGACCAGCTTAATCTACCACCCCAAAAGAAAGATTCCATTGTTGCTGTTACCGTAGGCTTGTTTGGTTTTAGGTCATTAACTGATCCATTTTTACCATAACCAGTTACAGTCATTCCACTTGCATTAGAAGTATTTAAAGGATTAATCAACAAGCCAATAGTTCCATCGGCGTTACCAGTATCAAAAGTATATGTGTTTACATCTCCAAGACGATTTACTTCTGTAAATTGAACTTCTGGTCCTTGATATTGTAAATAGAAATCATTTGCTCCAACTGGCTTGACCCAGTCAAGTTTTACAACACCATTTTCTACAACTGTTACAGTTAGGTTAGTTAATTTTTGGGTGGCAATAACAGGCGTTGGTAATGTATATACTGGTTCTCTATTGTCTCCATATTGATTAGTTGCAGTAACCTTACATCTTACTACATAGCCAACATATTTAAGTGTTCTATTTGAATCCCACTCATCTTCATTTAAAAATAATGAATTTTCTGTCTTACCAGGAATATCAGACCAATTTAATGTAGAGAAAGAATGTGGAGCTTTTTGCCATTGGTACTTATAAGATGTTGGAGAATTATCCCATGTTCCAGTTGATACAGATATGGTTTCTTGTGCCCCATATAAATAATTATCTGGCTGTAAAGATATGGTTGGCAATACTTTGTTTATTGGAGTAACTTCTGTTACTGGTTTCCAAGCTGTTCCGTCATAAATAAAAATGCGCTGAGCATCATTCCAGGTAATCCCGTCATGAATCTTTATTTTTTTGAAGGGATTCCATGAGGAACCATTCCAAATATTTAGCGGCATTTAATCTCCTATTAGTATTGTATGTAAATATCTCCAGCTACGGGGCTCACTATAGAAGGTGTCTCTGATGTTCCGTATGCGATTTTGTTCTGTATGTTTGGTGTGGCTGGGTTTGTATATCCGCCTAGTGTTATTATTTCACCTAAGTTTAACATATTCCCATTTATGCCAACCCATGGTGTTTCTATTTTACTATTTGGAATTGATCCAGTTAATGCTGAACTTGGTATTGCTGAATCTGCAAAAGTAACATTAGCGTTAGCAAATGAAACCGTCCCTGCAAACTCTGGGCTAATTAATGTTGCATATAAAGAAAGGTCTACTGTTGCCCATTCTGCAGATGACCCATTTGTTGTTAAAAATTTACCATTATTATTTAATTGATTTGGTAGTGTATTTATTCCAGTAACTGTTGCATTTGTAAAATCTACAGTTCCAGAAAATGATGGTGATGCAAGTGGTGCTTTGAGCTCTAAATCAGATTGAGATACTTTTAAGTCTAAAGCAGATTGTGTTGCTGTTGAAATAGGCTTGTCTAAATCGCTAGTATCATTAACATTTCCAAGACCAACCATTGATTTTGTTATTCCAGAAACAGTTCCTGTAAATGTAGGATTTGCAATTGGTGCTTTAAGAGCAACATTATCAATTGTTTCATATGTAGATGCTGCTGTATGTATTGCTAGCTTTGTTCCTATTAATGTTGTCAGTGCATCTATTGCGCTGTCATCATTTCCTAAAGCAGCAGAAAGCTCTGCAATTGTATTCAATGCTTCTGGGGCATTTCCTACCAGTGCTGCAATTGCATTATCTGTATATGTTTTTGTTGCAATTGTATCTGGTATTACTGACTCTAATATCTTTGATGATGCATTTAATCCAGCATATCCGCTAGGCTGATTTCTCAAAGATTCCAAAACATAGTTATCTAAAGAGTTTCCTATATTTGTAACATCCTGATTTGTATCAGCAATCATATCCATTAAAAATGTTCTCAATTGATCATCTGCATCTTGCAATGATGCTACTCTTGAGTTAATTGTTGGAGTCAATGCTGCAATTGCTCTAGGGTTTGTAAAATAAAGATTTGTGCCTTCTGGTAGGTTAGTAGTAGAAGTTATTATACTTCCGCCGCTTCCTACTGGTATTGCTGCTATTGCTGCTGTAATATCTGGGGCAACCGCATCTTTAGCTCTTTGTGCTGTAAAGTAAAGTCTGCTTCCCTCTGCTACATCGGAAGTTGTAAGATCCATAATTTCAGCTTGTATTGCAATATTTCTATTTATAACTTCATTACCTATAGCTGTGCTTATTGCGGTATTTCTGTTACCAACTTCTTGTGTAATTGCTGTTGATACAGCAGTATTGATTGCAGATGTCGTATCGGTCAAAGCTTGATTAACTTTAGTTGTTGCATCGTTTGAAGCTGTGCTTATTGCTTCTGATTTTGCAGTTGCAATTTTTCCTTCAGCATTTGATATTGCTGTGGCCTGAGCTGTATTAGCTTTTGTTGTTGCATCTGTTGCGGCAGCAGCTATGGCTGCAGCTTGTGCTGCATTAGCTTTTGTTGTTGCATCTGCTGCGGCAGTTGTAGATATGCCTGAAACAATTGAGGCATTTGCTGCAATTGCTCTGGCGTCAGTAAAGTATTTATTTGTTCCTTCAGTTAGGCTTGTTGTAGTTAATGCAGCTATGGCAGCTGCAACTTCTCCAGATACTGAGGTTTGGTTTGGCAGTTGTGATGTAGGAATTTTACCACTTGAATCAAGTGTTGCTATACCATTTGCTTCTCCTGGCTTAAATGCATAAGATGCTATTGAGTTCCATCTTGATCCATTACCTATTTTAAACTTGTTTGTGTCTGACTCTATTCCTATTTCTCCAGAAAGAAGAATTGGATTATTTAATACCCAATTTGATGCGGTATCTCTTCTAAGTAATATTCTAACTGCCATTAGATTGATGCTCCTCCGTCAAGGATATCTCCAACAAAATCTGTTGAATCTCCTCCTATAATTAATGTGTCTTCTGGTGTTTCTTCTGGTTCTCCACCATCAAATAATGTTAGATTATCCCAGCTTGGGTTTTCATTTGATAAAGAAGGTGTTCCGCCTTCTACTCCAACAACTTCTGGGAGGATAACTGCGGGAGATGCAATTTCATTATACTCCAAGAAAGTGATTGGATTTTGAATATCAATTGTATGGACTTCTCCATCAAATGCGTGAGTATGTCTATAAAATGGAGTTGGGTCTGTACTTGGTGGTGTTAGCTCAATCCATGAATCACCATTGTGAATTCTTAAATTTTTGCTAATTACATTAAAATAGACATCGCCTTCTTTTCCAGATGACGGATCTACTTCCATTGTAAGTAAGTTTAACGCAACTTTCATTTGTCTAGACATATTAACCTACTACTACTACTTTAAACTCTCCAGCTGAAGGTGCTAATGCAAAATCAACTTTAACATTATTTTCATCGTGCAACTTAATATCTGCTTCTACAAGTGAACCAGTTGCTGTATCAAATACCTGTACTGTAACCTCTAAGGTTCCAAGTTTATGCTCTACTGTATATGATGTTTGTGATGTCGCAAGTGTTGTTACTGACTTTCTAGCAATTGAGTGATAGTCTACTCCATTGTTTGTTAGTGACCACTTGTCTGTTGATTCATTCCATAAAATTTCAACATCTGCATCTGAACCACGCTCTACCATTATTCCAGCATTTGTAGTTGCAGAACCAGTGGCATTGCTATTAAGCTTTACCTTGTTATCTTCAATGTTAATCTGTGTAGTGTTTACAGAGTTAACTGTTCCAATAACATTAAGGTTTCCACCAACCTGCAAGTTGCCAGTAATCTCTACGTTGTCTGGCAAGCCAATTGTTACGGCTGCATCATGACCACTATTTGGTGAAACTGTAATTTCATTTGCTGTTCCAGCAATTGTAGCTACATAATCTCCTGTGGTCTGTGTGCTCAAAGGAACAATTAAATCTGCCTGACTTGCAGCAGTTAATCTACCTTGCTGATCTACTGTAAATGTTACTGTCTTTGATGTAGACCCGTATGTACCAGCAGTTACTGCTGTATTATCTAGATCTATGGTTGTTACGCCAGTTGTGTCATTGTATGAACGAGTTAATCCAACTCCGCCTTCTACATACTGACCAATAGCATCTTGAATTACTTCTAGTGAACCTGATGTGGAAATCCACTCTGTTCCATTCCAGAAGTACATGATGTTGTCGCCAGTATTGTAGTAAACTTGACCTGATACTGGATTTGAAGGGGCTGCCCCTAAGTTTTGAATTCTAGCATTGAGTAACTCATTCTTGTTGAGATCAATACTAACTAAATATTTTTTTGCCATTTGCTATCTCCCTTTTAGGACAGGTGTGCTGTCCCTGAAAATGGCTGTGCCATTGTCAATGTTATTTTATTAAAGCTGTTGTAATCTATGCCTGTTTCAAGAATATCCCCAGCACTTGACTTCACAGTTACATTTGGATTGTATCCAAGGTTGTGAATAATTTCTACTGAGTACACTCCATCTGCTGGACCCTGAAGTTGAGCAAGTTCCCAGGATGTTGTTAGAGTTGAGTTTGTTAATATAATTACTTTTGCGTCTGCCCAAGAAGAATCACTAGTCTTTGGACCGATAAATTTATTTAATGTCGTTTCATAGTAAAAATCTCCAGTTAGCCCAAGGTTGTTTGCTGGGTTACCGACTCCATTGAGTATTGTTCTACCTCTTGGTCCTTGTGGACCAGGAGATGAAATAATTAGATTATTTTTTTGTTCTTTAACTATTACTTTGTCGACCATTATATAGTTACCGACCTACTGAGAGTAATGAACCCCTCTAGGAGTTTAATCTTATTCCCATTAGTGTCAATAACCATAATGTCATATGCAGATTTTGGATAAAAGAGTTTGTTGGTTTGTGTTGGAGTCATCTTTACATCTAATGTTCCTGTTGGTCCATTGATTGTAATTCCACCCGCTGGTGAGGTTAGTGTGAAAGCAAGCTTGCTGCCACCCTGTGTATCACGAACTTGTAGCTTTGCTGATGCACCAGTAAGATCAATAGCTGTTACCTCGTCATCTTCAGTATATTGTATCTGAAAATTAAATGTAGCGTTTTGATCTACTTCGAAATTCTTTTTTACTGCCATTTGCCATAGTCTCCTAAATAGGAATACTCCTGTACCAATTTTAGCACAGGAGTATTTCTAATCGACTAATTACTTAGCTGGAGCCTTAAAACCAAATTCTTGGTTGCTTGGGCTTAATGCCTTTAGAATAACTGGAGCAACTGCTGCAACTCCACCCATCAAAAGGTCTCTTGGATTTGTATTTCCAGTCATGTACAAAGCAATTGCTGCTGAAAGGAATGCTCTCGCATATGTTCCAAGTGCTGCTAAAATTTGTTCTGTCATTGTTACCTTTCCGTCTTTGTTTAAATCGGCTTTATCGTGTGCCATTTAATCATCTCCATCTCAGGGCGGGGTGCCCAGGAATTTTGGTTTTACCCAATACTATATTCTACCACTATGCTGATATATCTACAATTTCGCAATTTCCGTCAGAAGTACACGCTAGGGTCTGGGTTCCGCTTGTTCCATCCTCTGTCTCATAGAAAGATAGATCTTCCCAGCGAATGCTTTTTGGCATTCTTGAAACAAGGTCTTCATATTCTTCCTTGCTTACTTCTTGATATGGAGCTTGCTTGTATGAGTGTTCTGAGTGGGGCAGGAATGAGATTCCAGATACTTCATCAAAGTGCTTGTATACCCATGCTCCAACTTCCATCCATTCATCTTCCTTTACAGAAACTGTAATAGAAGGCTTGTGCTCACACCATGCACGTTGGTAAACTAACCAAATGTTTAAGTGTTCAATAGCTGTTAGATCATTTCTAACAATTGCACCTTCTGGTGCCTTCACTGGGAATGAGAAAACGTATGTATCGTTTGGCTTCATTACATCATCTTCTACAGGAATTCCGACTTCTTTAAGAAATACAGAAATTGGATCTCCCTTTGAACCACGAACTGTTCTAATGTAATATGGAGAATGCCATGCATGCATTCCTGAAGATACCCCGACCAATTGTGAAACTGTTCCTGATGGCTTCACACATGTAATAGCTGCAGACTCAGGAATCCCAATTTTCCCAGCCTCTTCTTTATTCTTTGCTCTTGCTGATTCTCTAAGAGTCATTAAAAATGATTCTAGCGCAACTAGGTCTTGTTTGCCTGACATAAACTTATGTCCAAATTGCCCAGTCAATGAAACTCCCAGAAGTCTTTCCTCTTCTGTATTGTCTTTCCAAATCTTACGAAGGTACTTAAAGTCTGTAAGAGTAGACTGCCAAGTTCCAAGAATAGTTGCTAACTCTACCTTACGCTCAATATCTTTCTTTGTATCATTTTCACGTAGTACGACTTCTGAAAGGTTACAAAACTGATAAGGACGTAGAATAATTTCTGAGCACGGGTTAGTTCCGTAGTGAATATCTGGATCTCTTCTTCCAAACTTGGCTGCTTGGGCTTGAGCTGCGGCCACATTGTATATACCTCGTTCTCCTGATTTTGAGTCATATAAAGATTTCCATTCTGCAATAAATTGCTCCATCTCTGGTTTGCGAGAATAGGCAACAGAGTTATTTGATAAAGCACGTTGAGTATTATTTTCCCACCAGTTGCCAGACTTTGCAGCAGCCATTTCAATGTCATTGATGTTTGATAAAGAAATCATTGCTGAACGTCTTACTCCACCTACAACAACTACTTCTCCAATCTTACACATTATGTCATGTGCCTCAATTGGCTTTAGTTGACGTCCTGCTGCAGATTTAAACTTTGCAATTGTAAAATCAAAAAGATTAATCAGTGGTTGTGGTCCAGAGGATCTTCCGCCCATAGTCTTAAGTCTTGCTCCTGCTGGGCGAAGTTTACTGACATCAATTGCTGGAATCTGTCCTGACCAAAGCAGTGCTAGTAACTCACGATATGCTTTTGCCCATCCTTGTTTTGAATCTTCAACTGTAATAACGGTTGTTGACTTATCAAATGAATCTGGGACGGCAGGAAGTTTATTAACATACTTATATTCAACAGAGAATCCAACACCAGTACCACACATTAAGATATACATAGTTTCATCAAATGATCTTGGTGAATCTACTGGAACAAATGAACAGTTATATCCTGCTACATGGTCTCTATCTAATGCTGCTCCAGCTGTCATGACTGAACGCATGGATGGCATAACATTTCTGTTATATACTGCTTCTTTTATTTCAGCAACTACTTTTGAATCTGGAACATAGTCCATAGTTTTGAGATGTGATAGCATAAAGTCAAAATATCTATCTACTGTCTCACCCCATGTTTCACGACGATTATCTTCTTGTAACCATCTTGCATATCTTGACAATGCAATAAAGTTTTCATATGGGTTTTCAATAGTTCTTGACATATACGACCTCTTCTCCGCCCTGCGGTGTAATTTTT
>Ga0315905_10005740_pt1 | contig 12628 bp, 7 predicted proteins | sample LakEriMetagenome_5_FD_203522 | JGI IMG/M metagenome (GOLD analysis project Ga0315905, IMG submission 203522) | Freshwater fungal communities from buoy surface, Lake Erie, Ohio, United States - Buoy 4 MA121 | ecosystem: Environmental > Aquatic > Freshwater > Lake | place: USA: Lake Erie, Ohio... | reverse complement strand
GGAGTCCTAAGACCCCCCTGCAAGTAACAACTGCACCTGAATTATGACACACGAACCCAGACTAAGCCATCTTCGTCTTCTACGATCTCTCCGATTTCGTATTCTCCGGATTCTTCGTCTTCGTCGGTTTCGCCTTCGTCGTCTTCGCTGACTTCTTCATCGAACTGGTTGTCTTCAAATTCGTCAGTCACGTCATAGTCGACGCACCAGCCGTACTGCTGTTGGAATTCAATGAACTCTTGGATGATTGCAATTTTCTCAAAATCATCTGTCTCAATGGTTACTGAGTCATCTCCAAATTCCCACTCTGCAATGTTAATCTCAATCTTGTACATGATATTCCCCTTGGTTATGGCATGATTGCCAAGTAAAATCCTATCTCTGATTTATGACAACTTCTAGCAATGAACCGCAAATTTGTACAACGAAAGGCCAAATAAATGAACTTGTCTGCCAATTTTTCTTTAAAAGAATTAACAAGATCAGATATTGCCTTGCGCATGGGTTTGGACAACACCCCCGGTGAAAAAGAAATTGCAGCTTTGAGGCTCTTGGCGGAAAAGGTTCTTCAGCCTGTGCGCGACCATTTTGGCAGGCGTGTAACCGTAAATTCAGGGTTCCGCAGTATTGCTACAAATGTAGCCACGGGAGGCTCAAAGACCTCAGACCATGTCAAAGGACAAGCAGGCGATATAGAAATTGAAGGCATACCCAACGCAGAGCTTGCGCAATGGATCATGGATAACTTAGAATACACACAACTCATTCTTGAGTTCTACACTCCCGGCATACCTGACAGTGGCTGGGTGCATGTTTCGTATGACCCAAACAACCTGAAAAAACAGGAGTTGACCGCTATGAAGGTCGCTGGTAAAACGCAATATGTTCCCGGCCTAGTAGCTTGATGCCATGCCATTACAAAAGATCCTCTTCAAGCCCGGTATAAACAGGGAAAACACAAGGTACACCACCGAAGGGGGTTACTACGACTGCGACAAAGTGCGGTTTCGTCAAGGCACACCAGAGAAGATTGGCGGCTGGCAGCAGATTTCCACCAGCACTTTTGAAGGTACATGCCGTTCATTGTGGACATGGGACAGCTTGGGTGGCGTTAATTACATCGGCGTTGGCACAAACCTGAAGTTCTACATATCCAGCGGTGGTGCTTACGACGACATCACGCCACTGCGTTCGGTGCAGATGAGTTTAAACGGCCCTTTCGCGGCAACCGCAGGCTCAACCACCATCACAGTTACGGACAACTCACATGGAGCAACGGATGGTGACTTCGTTAATTTCTTGGGCGCGGTAGCTCTAAGTACGCAGACGTTTACACGCTCCACAGCCACAAACTTCACCTTGTCTACAGCACTTGCGCAGAACACTCCCGTAATCCTGACAATATCTGCTGGTGGCTCATTACCTGCTGGCTTGGCTGAAAACACCCAGTACTACATCAATGTTGTGTCAGGCACTACGGTTAATTTCACCAACGTGCCAAACGGCGCGGCAATCAGCACAACAACCGCAGGGTCGGGTACGTTCTCTCTGTACGTTAATAGCGGCATCACGGCTGAAGTTCTTAACCAGAGCTTTCAAATTACAGTTGTCAACACCAACTCTTACACAATTCAGTCTTCTGTTGCGGCTGGCGTGTATGACACTGGAAATGGCGGCAATCCAGTCAATGCGTACTACGAGATCAATGTCGGTAAAGATGCTGCTCAACCTTTAACTGGCTGGGGCGCTGGCCCTTGGGGTGAAGGCCCTTGGGGTGTTGGCACTCCAAGCGTGTCGCCTATCAGGATTTGGTCGCAGGCTAACTTTGGGCAGGACTTGATCTTTGCCTATCGTGGTGGCCCGATGTACTACTGGAACGCTTCGGTTGGGGCTTCACCAAACCCAGTAAGCATCACAATTGCAACCCCCGGCGTGTTCACACTTGGCTACGGCAGCTTAACCGACACGATGGCTGTTGTTTTGGTTACCACTGGCGCACTGCCGACTGGGTTGACTTCAGGTACTGTGTACTATGTAAGCGGCGCTTCCGGCTCGACGTTTAGACTTTCAACCACTTATGCAAACGCAGTGGCTGGGGTGTATATCACCACATCTGGAACGCAGTCTGGTACGCATTACGTTTCTCCTCGCGCCATCCCAGTGACCTCTTTGGGCGGCGCATCGGATGTGCCAGCAGCCGTGGATTTTGTCATGGTGTCGGACGCAAGCCGGTTCGCGATTGCGTTTGGTGCTACACCCTTCGGTGGCGGTACGCTTGACCCCATGCTGATTCGTTGGTCAGACCAAGAGTCGGTTGTTGAATGGACACCTGCGGCAACCAATCAGGCTGGCTTTATCCGACTGTCCCACGGCTCTGAAATCCGCACAGCAGTGCAGGCGCGGCAAGAGATTGTTGTGTTTACAGATGCGTCTTTGTATTCTCTGCAATACCTTGGCCCACCATATGTTTGGGGTTCACAGCTTCTTGGCGACAACATCTCAATCGCTGGGTTTAACACGGCGGTCATTGCCTCTGGCGTTATTTATTGGATGGGCATAGACAAGTTCTACAAATACGATGGTCGCATTCAGACCTTACGTTGTGACCTGCGTCAATACATCTTTCAAGACATTAACCTTGACCAGCAGTCTCAGTTCTTTGCTGGCACAAGCGAAGGCTTCAACGAAGTTTGGTGGTTCTACTGTTCGTCTAGCTCAACCGTAATTGACAAGTATGTTGTGTACAACTACGCAGAAGACATTTGGTACTACGGCACTTTGGGCAGGACTGCTTGGCTGGACTCTGGCATCAATCAGTACCCCATCGGCGCTACATACGCAAACAACCTTGTGTACCATGAGTATGGCGTAGATGACCGCACCACAGAAACTGCCGTGGCTATTGAGTCATACATTGCTTCCTCTGAGTTTGACATTGGTGATGGTCACAACTTTGGGTTCATCTGGAGAATAATTCCTGACATCACGTTCCGTGGCTCTACTGCTGCCAGCCCACAAGTAACCATGACCATTAAGCCATTGCAAAGCTCTGGTTCTGGGTACAACACGCCTGAGTCTGAAGGTGGCGTAAGTTCCGGCACTGTCACCCGCACAGCAACCGTGCCGGTCGAGCAGTTCACCCAGTATATTTATGTTCGGGTGCGCGGTCGTCAGATGTCGTTTAGGGTGGACGGCACTCAGCTTGGCCTTCAGTGGCAGTTGGGTGCGCCTCGTATTGACATCAAGCCCGACGGACGCAGGGGTTCGTAATGGCTGGATTTGAACCAAAATTAGCGGATTTTATAAACCCTGTTGCGCCTAACTTACCGCTTGCGCCTAATGAATACGACCGGCAATTCCAAGATCAGTTTGAAAATATTCTGCGGCTGTACTTTAATCAACTTGACAGTGCGTTTGGGGCATTACTTGGCCCGACCGGCGCTAAATACTTAAAGTTTCCATACGGAGCGTTCTCCAGCGACCAAGATCAGACCACAACGGCAAACACCGCCACGCTGATGACGCTCAACACCACAGACTTTGCCAATGAGGTGTCAATCAGTTCGTCCAAAATCACGGTGGTGAATGCGGGCATCTACAACCTACAGTTCAGCACACAGTTTGCAAACACAAACAGTAACGTCCAAGATGTATATATTTGGCTGCGTCAAAACGGTACTAACATTACCGGATCAACAGGCTTTGTATCTATTCCGGGTAGTCACGGAGGTACGGATGGGCATTCAATTATTGGCTGGAATTATTTTTTAAATATGGCGGCAAGCGATTATGTGGAAATCTACTGGTCTGTGCCTAACGCCGCTGTTAGCATCCAGCACCTTGCTGCTTCCGGCGCGCCAACCAAACCGTCCACCCAGTCCGTCGTAGCTACGATGTCATTTGTGTCAAGGCTCCCATCATGATACTATCAATAAACCCGTTTAAATGAGGCAAAAATGAGCCTACAAATCGCAGCCCAACATCTGTCTTCGCAAGGTCGTGGTAATGACTCCATGCTCGTTCACATGTCCCCACGGGAAGTGAACAGTTTAAACGCAATTGCCAAAGCCCACGGCGGTCAATTGACCATCAACCCAAAGACGGGCTTGGCAGAAGCTGGCTTCCTTGAGTCTATCCTGCCTATGGTGGCGGGCGCAGCCCTGACTGCTACGGGTGTTGGCGCTCCTATGGCTGCATTGATGGTCGGTGGCGGCATGACTTTAATGACCGGTAGCCTTGAAAAAGGTTTGATGGCGGGCTTGGGTGCTTATGGTGGCGCAGGATTAGGCTCGTCACTCATGGCTAGTGGCGCAACTCCTGCGGCTGCTGGTGCAGCCGAGTCGGGTATATCTGGAGCAATGCAAGCGCAACACGCCGCTCAAGTAACTGCCGCTCAAACCGCTCAGCAAGCTCAGCAAGCAGCCGCCATACAAAACGCCGCGATTCAACAAGCCGCTACCGCCGCCCCCGTAGTAACGAACTTGCCCCCACAGGGGGTTATGAATTCTGCCGACTTGCTGGCTAAACAAAATGCACTGTCAGGTTCGCAGGCTATTGACGCTTCCGTTGCCGCTACACCGCCCAACCCAAATCATTACTCTGTAATGACGGGTAATTCCCCCGCGTTTCAAGCCCCCGTAAAAGCCCCGCCGTCCTTCATGGACAACCTTAAAACTATGGGTAGCAACATATCTCCATCTAACTTGATGAAGTTTGTTAAAGAAGACCCATTGTCGGCTGCATCCGGCGCGGCTTCGCTATATCCTACAAAGAAAAAAACCCCAGAGGAAGAAAAAGCCAATACGGACATGGGCCAACGCTATGCTTTCAGCCCCGGTTATGTAAACCCTATGCCCGATGCGAGTGCTTCAGGTCAAGAGCAGACCTTTATGAACCCCTCTTACCGTCCCATCGGTAACGAAGAGGCCAAGAAAATTTATGGCTACGCCGATGGCGGCGCTACAGCCGACCCAGCAGCACCCCCAGTACCCACTTCATACACAGCCGCTGAACCCACAACACCTATCAGCACACGCGCATCTGCTTTTGAAGTTCCAGAAGTAGATAGCCTTGCCGAATTGGCTAGAGCAAAAGAATCTCAGCGTTTTATCGACGCATACCTTAACCGTCCTGCGCCCATTGATGTGCAAGCGCAGTACAACGACTACCTACAGAGAACTTTGAACGCCCCGCCTGTTGCTGTGGCAAATTCAGGTTTAAGAGCCGTGACCCCATCTGCATCAACCAACGCAGAAGACGAGTTCATCTTCGATGCAAATACGCAAAGATACATACCAAATCCAAAAAGAGCAGAAGCAGAAGCCGCAAAAGCAAAAGCCAAAAAGAAGCCTTCGATTGGGGGTATTGGCGGTAAAGCTGGAGCGCCCCCAGCAAATAGCTATAACGCAAATCGCGGTAGGTTTGCCGAAGGTGGCGGCATCTCTGACGCAGGCTACAACCTTGGTGGTTACTCTGATGGCGGTAGATTACTGCGTGGCCCCGGTGACGGTGTATCCGACTCTATCCCTGCGGTGATCGGCAAGAAGCAACCTGCACGATTGGCTGACGGTGAGTTTGTGGTTCCGGCACGTATTGTTTCTGAGTTGGGTAATGGCTCGACCGAAGCTGGCGCACGTAAGCTGTACGCAATGATGGACAGGATTCAAAAGGCTCGCGGCAAGACGGTGGGTAAGGGTAAGGTAGCTAAGAACAGCCGCTCTGATAAATACCTCCCTGCGTAACTATGCCTCTGCATCACGTTCACCCTAACCATCTTCCAGTCGTATGGCCTGTTGCTCTGCCCCTCCTCAAAAAAGCGATGGACTTGGAGCCGGGGTCACACAACGAGCAGTTCATTGAGTACAGCATTCGCACAGGTAGGACGCATTTGTTGGTATGGGAAGAACCCAGTGAAGGCATAACCGGTGCTTGCACGATTGAGTTCATTGACTACCCAATGGAGCGCATTGGGCATGTGAATTTGATGGGTGGTAAAGGAATTGTCAGGGACTACGTGTTTGATGAAGCCAAAGAATTTATGCGGCTCAACGGCGCAAAGAAAGCCCAATGTTGGGCAAGAGGCTCTCTTGTTGAGATGTACAAGAAAATGGGTATGGAAAATACCCACCAAGTAATGAGGATTGAATTATGAAGCGCAGCTATTCTCGTCGTGAGTTATACGCATTGGGCGAACCGCTCGGTGATTCTGCGACCTACCGCAAGGCTGGTGGTTTAGTCCTTGGCGACGGCGGCGGTGGTGGTGGCGCTCCCCCTCCCCCTGATAAAACTACACAGACGGTAGAGCTTCCCGAATGGGCGCGTCCATACGCACAGAGTACCCTTGCTAAAGGCGCGGCGCTTACCGACATCAACCAAAACCCATACCAACAGTACGGCGGTAACCGTATTGCTGGGTTTACTCCAATGCAGATGCAGTCGTTCCAAGGCGCTGCAAACATGGACGCAGGCCCAAGAGGGTTTCAAGAGAATGTCGGCGGCTACATGTCCCCCTACATGCAGAATGTGGTGGACGTTGAAAAGCGTGGGGCAATTCGTGACTATCAAATTGGTAACACCATGCAACAGGCGCAAGCCACACAGGCAGGTGCTTTTGGCGGCGGTCGTGAAGCTATCCAACGTGCAGAGCGTGAACGTGGTCTGATGGGAACTCTTGGCGGTATCCAAGCCAGAGGTGCGCAATCTGCGTTTGACCAAGCTTCAAATCAGTTCCGCCAAGGCATTCAGCAAGGCGTAGCGGTCAATCAGTTGCAGAACCAATACGGCGGTCAAATGCAACAGCAAGCCCAGCGTCCGCTGGACATGGCGTATCAGGACTTCCTGAATCAACAGAACTACCCATACAAGCAGTTGGGCTTCATGTCTGACTTGGTGCGTGGTATGCCTTTGGGTCAGAAGTCTACAAGCACTGTGTATGAGGCCCCCGGCAGCACAATGGGTCAGCTTGCTGGCTTGGGTATGGGTGCGTATGGCTTGTCTCAAATGGGCATGAAGTTTGCCGATGGCGGTGAGATCATGGATGGCGAGTCTGTAGTTCGTTATGCAGATGGTGGTGTCACCAGCAGCCAAAACGTTGAAGGCATCCTTGAAAAACTGAGCGACCAACAGTTACAGCAAGCAAAACAAACTGCTTTAGCTAGACGTGATGTTGAGCAAGCCAACATGATTGACGCAGAAATAGCACAACGGTCATCTATCCGCAGTGGTATTAGCGCAGCCATAACCCCTGAGTTTGCTGACCAGATGGAAGAGGGCATGGCTTCCGGCGGCATTGTTGCGTTTGCTGATCGCGGCGCAGTCGTTGACAAAACCAAAAAGGGTATGCCAGCCGTTGTTGAGTCTGCTGTTTCTAAATTAGCAGCACAAACAGGTGAGCCTGAGCAAGACTTGAGAGCAGAGACCCAGAAGAACGTTGAGATGTTTAAACGTGATTACCAGCCTTTGCTTGACCAGATCAACAAGTCAGTTGAAGAAGCCAAGCCCGACAGTGAGGCAATTAAACAGCAGGGTTTGGGTCAGGCTCTGGCTCAGTTTGGTTTCAAGATGGCTGCTGCGGCAGCAAAACCTAAAGCTAGGTTCTTGGAAAGCGCATCAGCCGCCGCACCTGAGTTGGCAACAGCCGCCGCAAAGACACAAGACCTGATTGCGGCTCAACAGCAGAACTACAACAAGCTGAAGATGGATCAGACCAAGTACGAGGTTGCCCTGCAAAACGGCAACATGAAGGATGCCGCCATCTTGGCTGGTCAGATTCGCGCAGGTCGTCAAGCAGACAAACAACTTGCCGCAACAATGGCTCGTTACGAAGACCAGTTCAAAAACGAACAAGCACAGTTGGCTGTCCAGCGCCAACAAGTGGCTGCAACAGCAGGAAGACAGCCTGAAGATTTGCGTTCACTTGCTGCGGTACTGATGAAGAATGACCAATCCTTGACTATGTCCCAAGCTTTGGAACAAGCCTCAAAACTCAGATATGGTATGAGCGCCGATATTCGGAGTGATGCCTCGACCAAGGCGGCTTTGGCTAAAGAGTTGACGGATATTGACAAAGAGTTTCCGCCAATAACCTTGCAGGGCGACTCCAAGTTGGCGCAAAGAAGCAGGGCTGAGAGGCAGGATCGTATAAACAGGCTTTACGCAACCTATGGTATGTCACCGTCTGAAGGCGGCGCTGCGCAGGCAAGCCCAACCCAAACTCCATTAGCTCAAAAAGGGTTTAAACTTCTAGGCACGGAGTAACCATGCCAGTATACAAAGTCCAAGCGCCAGACGGTAAGGTATATCGCATTCAAGGGCCTGCGAACGCAAACCCTGAAGATTTGTTTGCCACAATTGCCGAACAAAACCCAATGGCGGCTAAAACAACCGCAGAACTGGAGTCGGCTAAATCTGCTCCTATGTCGATTGGCGACACACTTAAGTCTCTTGGTAGCGGCGTTGTTGGCGGCGGCAAAAGCATTGTCGACTTCTTTGGCGCTGGCACTGACATATCCAAAGGTCTTGGTGAAGCGCAAAGCTACCTGCAAGAAAGCTTGTCACCAGAGCGCCAAGCAGAGATTGCCCGGCGACAGGAGTTGCAAGACCGAGCCGCCCGTTCGGGTAGCCTATTCCAAGAAGCCAAAGCGTTTATCGGTGGCGTTACTGAAGCTCCCATTCAATCCCTAGCGCAAGCCGCAGGATCGTCTGTGCCAGCTATTGTTGCTGGTATTGCAACTCTTCCCGCTTCAGCCCCTGCTGGTCTGGCGCTGGGCGTAGGAACCATAGCCAAGTTGGCTGTGGGCGCTATACAAGGCGTTGGCGAGATGAAGGGCGGCGTGTTTGATGCCGTCAAAGCCGAATACATGAAGCAGGGCAAGACTGAAAAAGAAGCTGAAGAGCTTGCCATCAAATCATCTGAGTATTCAAGAGAAATGGCTCTTCAAACTGGCGGGGCGGCTTTGCTTGGCGCATTAGATGCCGCCACAGGTGCTGAACCCGGCATTGCTAAGGCTATGCGCAAGGCATCTCCAACAGGTGCAATGACCAAAGAGGCTATTGACGCAGGCATTGGCGCATTGCCAGAAAAGGCCGTCAAAGCCCCCTCTTACCTCGGTCAGCTTGCCAAAGGCGTGGCGACAGAGGCCCCGCTTGAAGGCGCTCAAGGTGCATTTGGTCAGTATGGTGAGAATGTTGCACTGCAACCAACAGGCGCAGATGTAACCCCCATGCAGGGTGTATTGGGTGCTGGCCTGCGAGATGCCACAGTTGGCGCTTTGTTTGGTGGTGCAGCCTCTCCGTTGGGTATGAGGTCTGCCCGTCAGGACTACGCCACCGACCAATTCCTGCGTCAAGCCAAGGAAGATATTGAGCTTGATAAACGTGCGGCTGAATCTGAAAAGATTAAGAGTCAAGCTAGAGAGGGCTTGGGAGCAACTGGCAAACAGCTTCTCCTGCCTGCCCCCGGCAAGACCTACGAAGAGCCTAAAGACGTATTGCAAGATCCTGTCGGTCGCGTCACCGAAGACGAACTCGGCAAGGCAATTGGCAACAACACTGTCGTCAATTACCTGAACAAGTACCGCAAAGACAACAACCTGCCGAAACTGAAGTCCTACAGTATTGAGGACATCAAAGACGCAATGACCGCCCAAAACCCAGAGGGCGAGGCTGGTGCTTTAAACAGTATTCTGGCGTATAAAACAGGATACAAGAACGAAACCTATACACCAGAGGACATCAACAAGGTCGCTCTGGCAAAGAACGTTGCCACTGAAACCAAGGGATTTTCTGATTTCCTGACCCGGGCAACTGGCAAATCTGATTTAAACACCATGACGCAGCCGGAGCTTCATTCGGCTTACAAGGCTTTAAATGCCCTGCCACGCGAAGGCACTGAGGCGCAACTTGTGCTGCCTGAAGGTTCTAACGCCACACGGTTTACACAGGATCAATACAACCAAGGCGTAACCACTGCGCTGATGGGTGTGAAGCAGGGCAAGCCCGTCACCCTTGAGCAGGCTCGTAATTCTGTCAAAGCGCAGACTGATCTCAAGACTGATCGTGACGCAGACCAAGTGCTTAGGACTGCCGCCTCAAACGAAGACTTGATCATCGAAAGAGGTACTGGCTTCCAAGCCAAAAACAAAGCTGGCGATGTTCTTGGCACATACGGAACTGAGGCAGAAGCCAAACGTAATCACCGCAGAGCCGACATTTCACCTGTTGAAACGCAAATTGTCCGTGCGCCAGAAGAGATAAAGACAGAAAAGACTGCACAACTCCCAGAAGGCTACGGCATTGAGAAGGTCGCAGAGGCTGGCGATGAGCGCCCTGCTGCCTATGTTGTACGAGCAGAAGGCTCACAAAAGAACGAATCGCAAACATTTGCTGAAGAGGTTGATGCTAAAGGTCGTTTAGCGTCGCTTACCCGTGGACGCGAGGCAAATGCTAAGGCAAAAGAAGCTTCGGCTGACCGCATCCGCCAAGATCTTGAAAAAGAACAAGCCAAAATTGTTCAGATGGAAGCTGATGGCTTAACAGGTACATCAGAACATACAAAGGCTGTAAATGCGTTTAAAGCAGCAAACGTAACCAAGAGCGCACAGATTACCTCGCTTCTTGATGAGGCTGAGGCTTTCCGTGCGCCACTCAAGATTGTCCCGCTTGGAAAGAAAACAACCAAGGTAGAGAAGCATACGGTCACCAAGGGCGGCAAGAAGCTTGGCACATTCCCCAATAAGACTGAAGCGGAAAAGAGCATCCTTGCTCAAGCAACTGACGCAGAACTCCAGACCATCGCTGATCGCGGCGGTGCATTTGGTAAACGCGCAGAGGTTGAGTTGGGTGAGCGTAAACGCACCACCCCCGGCATCAAGGTCAAGGGAACTGCTGAAGGCTTAGAGAAGGCGGGTGTGCGCACCCCTGAAACTGAAGCCAAGCTCAAGGAGTTGGAAGCCAAGTTGCTCCCGCTGCTGAAGAAGTTTGGCCTCGAACAAGTTGGTTTAAACGTTGTTCGGGCCATCGAAAACAACGCAGAAGGCTCCTTCAAGGGTGCTGACAAGCTGATTCAAGTGGCGTTTGACGCCATCAACCCCATCAAGACCATGCGCCATGAGGCGCTACATGCCCTTAAAGAGCTTGGTTTCTTCACGCCCCAGCAGTGGAAGTCTTTGGAGAAGCAGGCCAAAGAGAAATGGATTGGCAAGTACCTTGAGAACGTCAAGTTTGATGCAGACACATCCCGTTTACAGGCGTACCGCAACCTTGGCCTGACCGAGGACGACATCATTGAAGAGGCAATTGCTGATGCCTTTGCTGACTTTGAGGCTGCTGGCAAAGCCCCGGCAGGTATGCTGGATGCACTGTTTAAACGCTTACAACAGTTCTTTAAGGCGCTGCGTCAGGCGTTAACCGGCGCAGGCTTTGAGTCTGCGGACGAGATCTTTGGCAAGATTGAGCGTGGAGAGTTGAAGGCCGGTAAGCAAGCTGGCGGCAAGGGAGAAAAGTTTAGTCTTGCGCCAGTGTCTTTAAACACTATCGCTGGCCCCGCGCTTAACGCCTACAAATCCGAATATCTTGATCCCATCAGTGAAGCGGTAGCCAAAGGAAACTCCAAACCAATAACACTGAAAGACGGGACTCAGGTTAACTTGGTATTAGGCGCAGAAAAAACTGACGACACAAGAGGGGTGATTGCTGCCGTTGATCAAGAGGGCGATATTGTTGGTCGTCTTGTGTTTTACAAAAACGAAACTGAAGATGGTCGTAGGTTTGGGCCTGATGTCAACGTTAATCAAAATTTTCGTCGCAAGGGATTGGCTACAGCCATGTACGACCTTGCGGAAGAAAATGGTGCGTTAATACCAGATTTAGAGCCAAGACAATTCCGCACCGATGAAGGCCAAGCATTCCGCGAGTCAAGAGAAAACGCATGGAAGGCCAGCAAGCAAACAATAGAAGCCGCAGACAAGTACGAAGAAGAAAACGGTATCCGTCCATATGTGTCTGAGGGCTTCTTAGACTTGCCAACCGATGGCACAAAGTACTCTCTTCAGAAGTACAACCCTGAGAAGCATTTAAGCTTTGATGCGACGCTGGGCGTACCTATCAACAAAAACGGTTTGATCACCCTTTACTACCACACGACCAAAGAGAATGCGGTCAAGATTGGCAACAAGAAGATCATCCCATCTGAAGGCCGTAACCGCATTTACCTGACCAACGAGTCAAACGGCGCAGATGTCTTACGCAACCGTGGAAACTTTGATCAAGAGTTTGACGGCAGCACCGTGTTGGTGTACGTCCATCCCGACATGCTTCAACTGGATGATGTCCAAGACAATGGACGCAGAGATTTCTTTATCCCGTTGGCGCAGGGAGACTTCTTCAACAATAAGATGAAGCTCCAGTCCATCCAAAAATCACGCAAATCTGCGATTGTTGAGTCGTTTAGCTACAGCGACCACGAAATGCGAATTGCAGAAGCTGTTCAGAAGTATAAGGATGCAACTGCGGCAGAACGTAAGAAGATGGTTGCCAGCGCCCGTAAGCTCTTGAAGCTTGAACATAACGTAGGCACGTTGCTGACCGAAAACGGCAAGCTGGAGAAGACTCGCGTTGGTGAGTACGACTT
>Ga0315905_10005739_pt1 | contig 12629 bp, 9 predicted proteins | sample LakEriMetagenome_5_FD_203522 | JGI IMG/M metagenome (GOLD analysis project Ga0315905, IMG submission 203522) | Freshwater fungal communities from buoy surface, Lake Erie, Ohio, United States - Buoy 4 MA121 | ecosystem: Environmental > Aquatic > Freshwater > Lake | place: USA: Lake Erie, Ohio... | reverse complement strand
ACGCCCGTCAACTCCATGTCTTGATCGCAGAGCGCTTGCCCCAAAGCGCTGCTGAGTAGTCTCTCCCTATCGCTGCTGCACGTGCATCGAACGTCTCACGTCTCATGATGCGTTGGGTTGCCGGCCTGAACCTGCTTGCCTACACCGTAGGCCTGCACTGGATCTACATTAGCCTGCACGACTACGGTCAGCTGCCCGCCTGGCTTGCGGCACTGGCCACGCTGCTACTGGCAGCCTATGTCAGCCTCTATACGATGGGTGCGGTGATCACCTGTCGATGGGTACTCCGCTTGCCAATGGCCAGCGAGTCACGACCACCCTCCAGGGTGCGGTCGCGGCTCACACCATTTCTGATTGCGGCCATTGTGACCCTCTTTGAATGGCTAAGGGGCACCCTCTTAACGGGTTTTCCATGGCTTTCACTGGGTTATCTTGTTATCGATACACCGTTATCCGGCTTTGCTAAAGTCTTGGGCGTCTACGGGGTCGGTTTTGTGGCCGCGCTATCGGTGGTGTGGACTTTTCAAGCACTCCGTTACCGTCAATGGTTCGCATTTGCGGCATTGGTATTCGGTCTTGGCTTAGGCGCCATTCTCAATCTTGTGGAATTCACAAGCCCCCACGGCAAACCGCTTCGCGTGGCGCTCGTTCAGGGGGCAATCCCGCAGTCGATGAAGTTTGATCCTGCGCGCGAGTCCCAGTCCCTCGCGACCCAGCTCGCGATTGCAGATGTAGCCGCAACACCTGGCGGAGCACAACTCATCGTATTTCCCGAGACTGCACTGGTTCGGCCCTGGGATCTCGCGCCAACAGAAATACGGGCGGCCTTCTATCGTTTAGCGCAACGTGGGGGAGCTACGATCATGCTTGGGCTTCCCATGCGCGATCCAGATGGTTACCGCAATAGCGTCATTGCAATCGCCGACACGACCCCGGCTGCGAGCATCTATGCGCGCTATGACAAGCATCACCTCGTTCCTTTCGGGGAATTCATTCCCTTTGGGTTTCGATGGTTTGTTGACCAGATGCAGATGCCCCTTGGCGACTTTCAACGGGGCGCAAAAGTCCAGCCTCCGATTGGCGTGGCGGACCAACAGATTGGCGTGAACATCTGCTTTGAAGATCTATTCGGAGAAGAAATTATTCGACCCCTCGCGCCCACACTAGAGGCCGCACAACAGCCAACGATTCTGCTCAATGTCAGTAATCTCGCCTGGTTTGGCGACACGATTGCGCTTGGACAGCATTTAGCCATCGCACGCATGCGTAGTATAGAGACCGGCCGGCCAACCATTCGTTCAACTAACACTGGCGCCACAGCGCTTATTGATCACCGTGGAGCGGTCATTGAGGTGCTGCCCTACAACAGGCCCGGCCTACTGGTTGCAGCACCCCAGGGGATGCAGGGGCTGACGCCGTATTCGCGATGGGGCAATCAGCCCATCCTGCTCACCTGCGTCGTGTTACTGATAATTGGCCTCTGGCCGCAGATACGGCAGAGAATTCGCTAGGCCCGCAAGGCCAATCGGTCGGGGTTCTAAACGGCTAGAATGTCGTTCATGCAAAGCTTTCAGAAAATTATTCTGACTCTCCAGAATTATTGGGACGCGCAAGGCTGTGCGCTGCTTCAGCCCATCGATCTTGAAGTAGGTGCAGGTACATCCCACACTGCAACCTTCCTACGAGCACTCGGCCCTGAACCATGGCGCGCCGCCTATGTGCAACCATCACGTCGACCAAAGGATGGGCGATACGGCGAGAACCCGAATCGGCTGCAGCACTACTATCAGTTTCAGGTGGTCCTTAAACCATCGCCGCAAGATATCTTGGAACTCTATCTGGGCTCCTTAATGGCACTGGGCATTGACCCCGAGGTCAATGACATCCGATTTGTTGAAGATGACTGGGAGAATCCAACCCTTGGCGCATGGGGGCTTGGCTGGGAGGTCTGGCTCAACGGAATGGAGGTCACGCAATTTACCTACTTTCAGCAAGTGGGCGGAATCGATTGCAATCCAATCACGGGCGAGATCACCTACGGCATTGAACGGCTCGCCATGTACCTGCAGGGCGTTGAGAACGTGTTTGATCTGGTCTGGACAACCGGGGCCGATGATCACGGTGCACGCAGACTCACCTATGGCGATGTCTATCATCAAAACGAGGTCGAACAGTCGACCTATAACTTTGAATACAGCAACGTGCCCGTACTCTTCCAACGATTCGGCGAACATGAAGCCGATGCCCAACGATTACTTGAGGCTGGGCTTGCGCTACCGGCTTATGAACAGATTCTAAAAGCAGCACACACATTTAACCTCCTTGACGCACGCGGCGCGATCTCCGTCACCGAGCGGGCCCAGTACATCGGCCGAATCCGCAATCTATCCCGTACAGTCGCCCAAGCCTATGTGCAATCCCGCGAGGCGTTGGGCTACCCCATGCTTAACGGCAGACCAACCGATAGACCGCTATGACGGATTCTTTTCTCCTTGAACTGTTAACGGAAGAATTGCCCCCGAAGGCACTCAAGCGACTCGGGGAATCCTTCGCCTGCGGCATTACACAGCGGCTCACAAAGGATGGCCTCTGTGATCAAAACGCAGTGGTCAGTCCGTATGCGACCCCCCGCAGACTCGCGATCCATATCGACCGAGTGCTGGCTCAGGCTCCGAGTCAGGAGCGGCAAGAAAAGTTGTTGCCGGTCTCCATCGCGATCGATTCATCTGGGCAGGCGACCGCGCCGCTTATTAAAAAACTCGCATCGTTCGGGGTGACACTGGGTCAGGGGTTTGAGTTGGACCAGCTCGATCGCGTGAGTGATGGGAAACAAGATTATCTCGTCTACCGATTCACAGCGCCCGGCGCAACGCTTGCCGCCTCTGCCCAGGGTGCACTCGAGGAAACAATTCAATCCTTGCCTATCCCGAAGTTAATGACCTATCAACGGCAAAATGGTGACACCGTAAAATTTGTCCGGCCCGCTCATCGGCTAATTGCTCTGCATGGCGATCAGATTCTACCCCTCCAACTACTTGGTCTTAACGCCTCTAACCTCACATCAGGCCACCGATTCCATACCCATGAGGCCATCAAAATACCCCACGCGGATCTCTACGAGCAGATACTGTCAGCACAGGGCAAAGTCATCGCTGGATTTGCAACACGCAAAGCGCTCATCGCGCAAGCAATTCAAGATCAGGCAAGCCCTGACCAGGCCGTTATGCCCGAGGGCCTGCTTGACGAGGTCACAAGCCTAGTGGAGTGGCCCGTGGTGCTTGAGGGTCAGTTTGATGCAGCGTTTCTGAGCGTGCCTCAAGAATGTCTGATTCTCACAATGCAACAGAATCAGAAGTATTTCGCATTGACGAACCCCCAGGGTAGGCTCAATAACCGCTTTCTGTTAGTGAGCAATATCGCCTCTCGCGAGCCAGATGTCGTGATTTCCGGCAATGAACGGGTCCTGCGGGCACGACTAGCCGACGCGAAATTCTTTTTTGATCAAGACCGCAAGAAACCACTGGCTAGTCGTATTGAGGGCTTATCTGCTGTGGTGTATCACAACAAAATCGGAAATCAACGCCAACGTATTGAGCGGCTCGCAGTACTCGCAAGACGGTGGGCACCCGCGGTAGGTGCGAACGCCGACGACGCGGAGCGGGCCGCACGCCTGGCCAAGGCCGACTTACTCACGGATATGGTGGGCGAATTCCCCGAACTACAAGGCGTCATCGGAACCTACTATGCCCGCCATGACCAAGAGCCCGAAGCAGTCGCACTTGCGATTGAAGGCCACTATCACCCGCGGTTTTCGGGCGACAGCCTACCCACCAACAACGTTGGCCTCGCACTTTCCTTGGCAGATAAACTTGAGACCCTTGTCGGTATCTGGGGTATTGGTCTTGCGCCAACCGGTGATAAAGATCCATTTGCCCTGCGTCGTCATGCCCTCGGCGTCGTTCGAATTCTGATGGAAAAAAATCTAACGCTTGGCCTTAATACATTGTTGCAAGAAACTGCGACGAGCTTTAAAGATATTGATAACGTACAGCCCGATCTTGAGGCGATTCACTCGTTTATGCTGGATCGTCTGCGAGCCCTGCTTAAAGAAAAGGGTTATGGCGTTGAGTTAATTGAAGCGGTGCTCGGCCAATGCCCCAACGCTCTCCATCAAATTCCTAGTCGACTCGATGCGCTCCATAGCTTTATGCAAAAAGCGGAGAGCGAATCCCTCTGCGCTGCCAATAAGCGTATTGGAAACATACTAAAGAAGTCTGAATCTCGCAGCGATGATATTAATCAACGCCTGTTGTGCGAGCCTGCGGAAAAATCCCTGGCCGATACCCTCGCCACTATTGCACCGGCAGCCTTCGCAGCGGTCGCACAGGGTCAGTATGGCCAGGCACTCGCAGGGCTTTCGGCGCTAAAAGCCCCTGTCGACGAATTTTTTGAACACGTTATGGTCAATGCAGATGATCCTGCGCTTCGCGCAAACCGGCTCGCGCTTCTAACGCAGCTTCATCAGGCCATGAATCAAGTAGGCGACCTCTCGCGTCTCGCAAAGTGAACAGTCAATGACCAGCATACAGTCGCCTCTGATTATTCTCGACCGAGACGGTGTTATCAATCATGACAGCGATCGGTATATCAAATCCCCCGACGAATGGCTGCCTATTGAGGGTAGCCTCGAGGCAATTGCCCGGCTCACCCATGCCGGCTGGTCAGTGGCTGTCGCAACCAACCAATCGGGTATTGAACGCGGGTTGTTTGACATTAATGTCTTGCATGCAATTCACAACAAAATGATGAATGCCGTTGCAGAAAAAGGTGGTCGGATTGATGGAATCTTTTTCTGCCCCCACACTGCAAATACCGCCTGCTCCTGCCGCAAACCCTCGCCAGGTCTACTAAAGGATATTAGCCGCCGATTCGGCAGGCCGCTCAACAAGACGCCCATCGTGGGCGACTCCCTGCGCGACCTCCAGGCGGGAGCAACTCTTGAATGCGATCTCTGGCTTGTTAAAACGGGCAAGGGCCTAAAAACAATGGCCGCTGCAAAGGATCCAGCTACTGCACTGCCTGCCGGGACACGGGTTGTCGATCACCTGAGCGCTGTTGTTGATCACCTACTTCAGGAACAATAATAGTTTTCTATCGCACCCCACGCTAAGGGCCTTATGCGCCGACTTCGATCTGCCGCCTTTCTGCTCTTCCAAATTATTTCTCTTGTGATCTGGGCGACCCTGTTTCTAATTGCGGGCCCCTTCCTGCCAGCGCAGCCGCGCTATCGATTTGCGATGCGCTGGTGTGCCATGAATATATGGGCGGCGCGGGTATTACTTGGAATTCGCTATCGCGTTATTGGGCTAGAGAACCTGCCTGAGGGCCCAGCAATTCTCTTGTCAAAACATGAATCGGCCTGGGAAACCATGTTCTATCCTAGTTTCTTTAAGCGTCGATTGTGCTTCGTATTCAAACGTGAACTACTCTGGATTCCTTTTTTCGGCTGGGGGATTGCGCTCTTAAATATGATTGCAATCAATCGCGGAAAGGGCAGTGTCGCATTCTCGGAAATCGTGAAGAAGGCCAAGCCAGTCTTGCACAACGAAGGCCGATGGATGGTATTTTTTCCTGAAGGCACACGGGTTACACCGGGACATGCAATTCGTTTTAAGACTGGCGGAACTCGGGTTGCAGTCGAGACCAATACACCCGTCGTTCCAATTGCGATGAACTCTGGCGATGTCTGGCCAAGAAAATCATTTATCAAGAAACCGGGTTTAATTACCGTCTCAATTGGTCCTCCCCTCTTGCCTGAACGTCAAGATGCGACTACTCTCATGGCTCAGGCAGAAAATTGGATCAAAAACGAAATGCGCCACATTAGTCCTCATCGACCAGAGAAAGACCATTGATGACATTACTAGAGCAGTTCTTACTGCCCTTTGGCTTCTCAGAATCCACAACTTCAACTTCCGAGAAACCCAATCCGTCTTCAGGTTCGGATAAAGAAAAAAACCCCACTAAAAAACATCGCACCGTTGCATTGCAAGGGCAGACGGTTCCATGGCTTTTGAAGCGAACCCGTCGTAAGACGGTCGGAATGTCGATCGGCCAAGGCATGATCCAGGTCAATGCGCCGAAATGGGTTCCCGTTAGTGATATCGAATACATCTTGAAGGAAAAATCAAACTGGCTTCTCGCCCGATTGGCTGAGTGGTATCAGAGTGACCAGCATCGGCTGTTGCCCGAGCAGCAGTGGGCTCACGGCGCAACGCTTCAGTACCTTGGCAAGCCGATGACACTCGCACTGGCACCACAACTCAAGCAGGTTCAGTTCGACGACTTTCGAAGAGAGCTTCAACTGGCCCTGTCCACAGATGCAAGGCTTGAGCAGATTCGGGATAGCGTGCATGCCTGGCTCCAGTCACAGGCCAAGCGCTTTTTCGCGGCCCGGCTCAAGGTAATCAGTGATCAATCAGGTCGCCAGTTCTCTAAGTTCAGTCTCAGTAACGCCCGAGGGCGCTGGGGCAGCTGCTCAGAAGACGGTCATATTCGATTGAACTGGCGGCTCATTCACTTTGGTCAGGATGTCATTGACTATGTGATTGCCCACGAACTCGCCCACACCCACACCATGGATCACAGCGCTAGTTTTTGGGATGAAGTGGCCGAGATTCTTCCGAACTTCGAAGAGGGCAAGCAGGTCTTACGAAAAATCCGTCTCGACGCCCTGCCCACCTTCTAGCCGAATCCCTGATCGCGCATGAAGCCCCTCAATCGTATGAAGCCCCTCAATCGCGCGAAACCCCCAGAGAATCTGTCAGTGAGTTGGCCAGCCCAATAAACGCATCAACCGAGATTTCCTCAGCCCGTTGGGTTGGACCAATTCCAAGGCTAGCCCAGTCGATGGCATCACCATAGCCTGCCAGGGTATTGCGAAGCATCTTGCGCCGCTGAGAAAAGGCTGTCATCACGACCGCAGAAAAGATCGGCCAGTCCCGAACACGCACATCCTGAATAGGTAGCGGCACCATGCGAACCACTGCAGAATCAACTTTCGGTGCCGGATAAAAGGCCCCCGGCGCAATGGTTAGACAGCGTTCAAGGTGATAACGCGCCTGAAGCATAACGGAGAGACGCCCGTAGATCTTAGATCCCGCAGGTGCAACCATCCGGTCAACGACTTCCTTTTGCAGCATGACATGCTGGTCCTCAAAGACATGCGCCGTCTCAAGACACTGGAAAAGAATCGGGCTGGAGATGTTATAGGGGAGGTTGCCTACCAGTCGGATTTTTCCGCCAAGTTCTTGGGCAAGGGCAACAAAGTCAACCCGCAGTACATCTTGGATTTCAATACGCAGCAGATTCTTGGGGAATCGTTCGCCAAGCCGCGCAGCCAGATCGCGGTCAATTTCAATCGCAGTAATCTGACCTGCTTTTTCAATCAAGGGCGCCGTCAGTGCCGCCTGGCCTGGGCCGATCTCGACAATTCGATCACCAGGTCTGGGTCTAATCGCAGCGATGATCCGGGCAATGATGGTGGGGTCGTGAAGGAAATTCTGACCAAACCGTTTACGCGCAATATGGGGTGCTGCGTCAGAGATCGTCGCGTTTGATTTCAACATAGGCATTGGCACGTACCTCGCGGGTCCAATCCGATACGGCCTCGGCCAGCTTCTGGTCCCTCAGTACCATGCGCGCAGCCGTACGCAAACGCTGCTCAGTCAGAGGCTCTCGCTTACGTTCCAGTAACTGAATCAAATGCATTCCAAATACCGAACGGATAGGTTCACTGAGCTGACCTGGCTGCAACTGGAACATGGCCCGCTCAAACTCCGGCACGAGATCTCCGGGATAGGCCCAATCCAGTTCACCACCGCGCTGGGCAGAGCCGGGATCCTGAGAAAAATCGCGCGCCATTTGAGCAAAATTAGTTCCTAGTTCAATGCGGCGGCGGATATCTACGATGCGGCGCCGTGCCGCCTCCTCGGAGACCTGGGCATCAATGCGGACAAGAATGTGGCGCGCACGATGGACAGCAACCTCTTGGGTCTTAAGGGTTGACCGCTTATCGTCTAACCGCAGGATATGAAAACCGTTTGGGCTTCTGACGGTCTTACTAATTCTCCCCGCCTCGAGCGAGGCCACCGCATCGAGAAATAGGCTGGGCAATCGATCACGATTACGCCAACCGAGATCGCCGCCCTGATCCTTGTCTGGGGAATCCGAGAATTCACGGGCCACACTCGCGAATGCCCGACCCGAGCGAAGAGCCTCTTCGACCTGTCTAAGCCTTGCCTGCGCCGTTGCAATCTCTTCTTTTGAGGCTGTTTCAGTAACCCGCACGAGAATCTGTGAGACTTTTAACTCATCAATCCTCTGAATCGACTGGCCCTGGGCCGCAAGGAAGGTATCAACCTCACTGTCGCTAATTTGTAAACGGTTATCGACCTCTCGTTCGCGCAGCCGAGTGAGGATGATTTCCTCTCGAATGTCTTGGCGAAAACTTGCAAATGACACCCCCTCAGACTCGAGCTGATTTCGAAGTCCGGCAACCGACAACCCATTCTGGTCGGCGATTCTTGAAATACTGCGGTCCAGGGTGACATCGTCGACCCGAACCCCTGTCTCCCGTGCCAGTTGGAGCATGGCCCGGTCATTAATCATGCGCTCTAAGACCTGCTCACGCAGACTCGCAGGGCTCGGAACTGCCGCCCCCTGACGCCTTAAATTCAAGGCAAATTGCCGCTCACGGCGAGCCAACTCACTTGCCGTGATGACCTCTCGATTCACGATCGCTACGACACGATCGATGAGCAGCGGGCTTGTGGGCGCCTTAAGCCCCTGACTTGGCGAAGGCGGCGCCAGCGGCCTTACCTGGGCGCCCGGCCCTAGGGGGTTGACCTGCGCACCCGAAGACGATGGTGCAACCACCTGGGCGCTGACAACGCCCAATCCGGCCATAAACCAGGTGATCGCAATAAAGATGTTGATAACGGTTCGCTGTGGCATTAAGGCTCGGAGTGTCGGAAGAAATTAGTCAAGACCGTAGGTTACTGGAAGTTATCAAATTTCGATGGCAATGGTGTGATCTGGTTGATGAGTTGATAGTTGGGGATACTCCGCGTCAGGACCGAGAGGGGATTGGTTCCGACCCGGCCCATTCCATTGAGTTCAATCTGAAAAAACAACGCCGTATTCTTTTCCGTAGCGCTCGTTACGTATTGCTGCGCAACCACACGGCCGACCCAACACCCACCATCGTACTCAAACCCCGCCAAGGCCTCGACGAGTCCAGAGTTCTGATTGGTTGCTCCACCACCAAGATTGCGCATGGCATGCTGATAGCGCCCAACCGCATACCAGTACCGGGCAACAGGCCACTGAAAGGCGATATCGATCGTATTGGATGACCCACGAACGTAACGATAGGCCGCACTCAACATGCTGGCAGGCTTTGGATTAAACCGATTTACCAATGAAACATTCTGCCACTTGGAATTTGAAGGTGTGTACTGCGCCTGTGAATCGACTGTCCAATCCGTACGCGGCCGCGCAGAAATCTGGCCCAACAAATCTGATTTTCGATCGGTCCGCACCGTGCCCCCCGGCAGGGTGACGCGTTGATCAGCAAAGTAAAACCGCTGGCCTACGGCAGCGCGAAGCTTCTCAGCTCCGCTGCGGTCCTCTATAAATCGTGTGGTGACACCGACAGTAGCCTGATTCAAATCCGCAATCCGATCCTGTCCATTAAAGGCTGCATCCGAGAACATCTGGGCAAAATTCAGACTCGGCGAGCCCGTATCAAAAACGGGATAACGCGACTGGTCTTTATAGGGCGTATAGATGTAAGAAATCTTTGGCTCTAAGGTCTGCTCAATTGCATTTTCACCAACTCTGAGGTCACGCTCGAGAATCGTACTGACCTCTGTGCTAAAGGTCGGCAGCATACGGGTGTACGACTGGGTTGTTGTTCCCACGTTGTTCTGGTAGATGCCGAGTGAAGCATTATTAAATTTCGTGGCCGTTGCGGTTGAACTTCCGCTCTCACGGTGCGCATAGTGGGTCGCGTGGACGGATACCTTCGGCGTAATGTAAAACCCTTGCTGAAAATGCCGCCACGCCACCGAACCCGAACCCACGTAACGCTCTCCCTCGGCAAGAGTCGGATGACGGTAAGACGTCGCCTCCGTGCTGACATTCCAATCCAGAGGGATCGCATCTCGGCCAGGAACCGCTCGGTGGGCCTTTGAGGCGGCGACCCGGGGTGCCCAGCTGTACGGCGTAATCAAGGGAGATGCCGTATCTTGGAGCAGCTGATATTCCTGGGCCTGGGCTTGGATATTCCAGCCTTGTTTCGCCGTAGTTAACGACAAGGTCGCAGGCAAGAGCCGTTGCGATGACGCCAATAAGGAATTACCAAGATCGGAGAAATACTTATCGTCCGATGCACGCTGTGCATTAATGCCCAGTGTCACATCTTTCATCGGCCGATAGGTACTGGTGATTGACCCAAACTGTCGGGTCCTGCCATTCGCATTGTCGTTGGGCAGGACCTCGTAGACGAGCGTTCCAAGGCTATCAGGCCGAAGGAAACGGAATTCTGAACCGAGCTGTACGCCGCGCTTACTAATAAGACGTGGATAGAGCGTCATGTCATGCTCTGGCGCAATGTTCCAGTAAAACGGCACCTGAACCTCGAAACCGAGCTTGACTGATGTCGTGTACGACGGTGGCAGAAATCCTGTTTTGCGCCGATCACCGATCGAGAAGGAGACATCACCAAACGGGAGAATCGGAACATCGCCCCAATAGAGTGTTGATGATTTAGTGGATCCAACTTCTCGAATCTGATCCACCAACATCTCACTCGTACGCAACTCCCAGGCCGGCCGATCCCGAGGACAGGTCGTGTAGGTAGCCTGCGTTAACTTCGTCTCGAGAGGCTGAATAAACTCTGCCTGTTTAGCGGTACCCCGGCCACCGGTGGAGATCAGTTGGTAGGTGACGCTATCAAACACCCCTTGCGTTGTCCCGAGCTTTAATTGGAGTCGTGGGCCTTCAAAATATTCACCATCACGAAATAACTTCACCTGGCCTTGTGAAAATAACTCATCTTGAACAAGGTCATGACGAATGTAATCGCCTTTAATAAAAAGCCCAAGCTTTCGAAACTCGGCATTGCCCCGAGATTCCACAACATCATCAGTGAGCCCTGATACATCTTTTCCGAAGATATAGACCGGCGTATCGTTCACCGATGACGGCTCAAGATTCAGGATGGGGTCAAATTTCAATCCCAGGGGTTTTGCAACATCAGCTGCCAAGGAGATTGGTGGCGGCTCCGTTGCGACCGCCTGGGCAAGCTCCACGCGCTGACAGGTGCCGATCGAGGGCGCGGCTTTGCTGGGCGGTGTGAACCCAAGAACGAGAACGCCCAATCCAATGGCCAAAGCGACCAAACTGGAGTGCGCCACAGCGCGACTCCCCGGCAGGGTGGCGTTCCAGAAAAAAACCATGCTCTATTATAGGGAGCCTCGTCACCCTTGCACCGGACTATCACCCGCTTTGCCCCATGAAGACCGACGGTTTCATTGATTCTGATCCCCGGCGCGACCTCGCCCGCCAATGGGTAGCCAGCCAGATGCCCGGTTTGGGTCGCCAAGGATGGTGGCCTAACCTCGATAGCCTGAGGCCCGCCTCGAGCGATGCGTCGTTTCGTCGCTATTTCCGGATTGATGGACAAGCCCCTCGTGAAGGCGATTCGACAAGGCAAGAGGGCAGCGAATCGGCCTCTCTGATTTTGATGGATGCCCCGCCCGATCGAGAGGACATTAGACCCTTCATAGAGGTTGCCGAGATATTTCTGTCTGCTGGATTGCAGGTCCCAAAGATTATCGCGGCCGACCCAGAACTCGGGTTCTTACTCTGTACCGATCTTGGTCAGCAGACCTACCTGCAACGACTTGCTGAAAACACCGGGCTAGACGACGACCACCAGCACAAGACCCGCACCGAGTTATATCGTGAGGCCTGGCGATCGCTTGTGAAATTGCAAACCTATGGTGATCGCGGCGGTCTGCCAGACTATGACGCGACAAAACTCACCCAAGAGATGCAACTCTTTGACCAGTGGTTTCTCGGTCACCACCGGCCAATAGTCCTCAGCGCAAGCGAGAAGGATCAGCTTGCAACGGTTTATCGTCTGATCTGCGACCGTTGCACCGCGCAGCCGCAGGTCATCGTTCACCGGGATTATCACAGCCGCAATCTAATGATCTGCCCGCCGCATGGCCCCGGTGTACTTGATTTTCAGGATGCAGTGATCGGCCCAATTTCCTACGATCTCGTATCACTTCTGCGTGATGCCTATATCGAGTGGCCTGAAGAGTTACAGATTGACTGGGCGATTGGCTATTGGCAAGACGCAAGACAGGCGGGCCTTCCCATTGCGCAAGATTTCGCCGACTTTTGGAAGGATTTTGAGTGGATGGGATTACAACGTCACATCAAAGTACTCGGAATTTTTGCAAGGCTATATCACCGCGATGGCAAAGAAAATTACTTAAATGACCTACCAGTCGTTATGCGTTATGCCGTCGCTGTTGCACGCCGCTATCAGGGAC
>Ga0315905_10005738_pt1 | contig 12632 bp, 10 predicted proteins | sample LakEriMetagenome_5_FD_203522 | JGI IMG/M metagenome (GOLD analysis project Ga0315905, IMG submission 203522) | Freshwater fungal communities from buoy surface, Lake Erie, Ohio, United States - Buoy 4 MA121 | ecosystem: Environmental > Aquatic > Freshwater > Lake | place: USA: Lake Erie, Ohio... | reverse complement strand
GTACATAGCCTTCCGTACCGACGTTGGCGATGTTGTTGGAGACGGTACCCAGCGCGCGCTGATAAGCGGCAACGGCGCTACTACCAATGCCGAGCATGTCACTCATTATTGAGCCCCGGTGTCAGGCACGGGCGCAACGCGTCCGGGCTTGAGTGAAAATTTATCGGGACGCACCAGCGGCATGGTCGGCTGATTGCGCTGCAGGGTCATACTTTCCTGAACCGGATTCAGCGGCATGGGTTCGGCCTTGGCATCGAAAGTAGGTTGCGGTGCTTTTTCGCGATCGAGGTGCTTGACCAGCATGTCGGCGACGCCCAGCGTGTTGCGCTTAGCGAGCTGTTGCGAGAGCTCGCGGTCATACATTTCCTGGAAGGTGTCTTCTGCGTCAGAACCACTGAGGTCACTCTTCTCAATGGTCTGACGCATGGTCTTCAACATCTCGTTGATGAACATGGCCTCGAACTGCGTCGCGCTTTCACGCGTTGCTTTTTCGGTTTTCTGCTGAGCCTGCCCACGCAGACTCGCCATACCGGCGAAGTCGATCGAGGACTGCAGCGTCGAATTGTTGAGGCCGTCGTTCATATTAGATCACCACCAACTCGGCGCGCAGGCTGCCGGAGCTTTTCAGCGCTTCGAGAATCGCGATCAATGCTGAAGGCGAGGCGCCTACCTGATTGATCGCATCGACAATCTGACGCAAGTCGACACCGGCCTGGAACAGGAACATCGGTTTGTTCGGCTCATTTACGGCGATATTTGCGTTCTCGACAGTTGCCGTTTGCCCGCCTGCAAAGGCATTTGGCTGGCTGACTTCATTGGTCGCGGCAATGGCCACCGAGATCGTGCCATGTGAAACAGCCGCTGCCGTAACTTTCACATTGCGACTAATGACCACGGTACCGGTGCGAGAATTCACCACAACTTTCGCAGCGCTCTCACCCGGCACGACGTCGAGATTCTCGATCATGCTCATGAAAGTGACGCGCTGGGACATGTCGACGGGGGCGCGAACTGAAATCGATACGCCATCAATCGCGTTGGCCGTACCGGCACCAAAATTCTTATTAATGACATCCACGATCGCTCGTGTGGTGGTGAAATCCTGATCTCTTGTATTGAGGACGATAAATTCGGATTTATCAAACGGCGTATCTACCATCCGCTCAACGGTTGCACCGTTGGGAATGCGTGATGAGGTCGGTACACCGATAGCGACTTTGGAGCCGGCTGCATTGGCATCAATACCGGTGGTGTTCACCTGACCTTGGGCCAAGGCATATACCTCGCCATCGACCCCACGCAGACTGGTCAAGATCAGCGTGCCACCGCGCAAGCTGCTTGCCTTGCCGATCGTGCCGACGTTGATATCAATACGCTGACCGGGTTTGGCCATCGGCGGTAACTCAGCTGTGACCATGACCGCTGCGACGTTTTGCACATCAAAACGACCTGCAGCGGCGGCAGCTGTCTCAAAGTCGGACAGCGGTCCATCGATACCCAGACCCATCTTGACCAGCATGGAGCGTATCGTCTGCACCGTGAACATGACCTGAGCACCATCGCCGGTACCCTGCAGGCCCACTACGATGCCGTAACCGACCAGCTGATTGGTACGCGCAGCTGCTGCCGAGGCCAAGTCCTTGACGCGATCAGCCTGTGCGGGCTGAATCACTATCAAGCTTAAGGCCAACGTGCCGATAAGTCGTTTAAGGGAGAGTTTCATGAAAATCTTTCTCAGAACGGCCAGAATTTATAGAGGAAACTCGTACCCCATCCTGCACGCGTGGCATTCGCCAAGTCGCCCACAGCGCGATAAGTAATCTGTGCATTGGCCAGACGACGCGACTGCACGGTGTTAATTGCACTCACATCATTCGGACGAATCACACCGGATACTTGAATCACTTCGCCACCTTCAGCAAGCGACAGTTGCTTCTCGCCGCGCACTACCAGGTTGCCATTGGCCTGTACTTCGACCACGGTTGCCGCTACGGATCCTGACAAGGTAGCGCTCTGATCGGCGATACCCGTACCTTTATTAGAAATGTTCGCACCATCGGTTTTAAGTCCGTTCAACAGCTTGCTACCATTTAAAGCGATGCCGGTGGCTTGCAGCGCCGTCGAAACACCGGCCGGCACCGTATCGTTGGACGACTCGCGGCTGGTTTCGTTGTTAAGCGATCTTGCCGCTTGCGTTGACTCCGACAGCAAGACGGTAATGATGTCGCCGACTCGATAATCGCGACGCTTGGCTTGCCACAGATCGGTGCTATCCGCCGCAAAGATGGCACCTGTTATCTGTTTGTTGACCGCTACGGGCAAAGGTGTCACCGGTGCGAATTGCGGTGAGTGCGCAATCGGCATGGGGCCAGCGCAGGCGGTCAGCAGTACGGCAGATGCCAATGTTGTGACGGTTGTAAGCTTATTCATGGAAGCCTTGTGAATTTTCATTACATGTTGTTATTCAAGAAGCGCAGCATGCCGTCGGCGGCAGAGATGGCTTTAGAATTGATTTCATACGCACGCTGGGTTTCGATCATGTTGACCATTTCCTCCACTACGTTCACGTTGGACGCCTCCAGCATGCCTTGACGTAGCGTGCCGGCAGACTGTGTGCCTGGATTGAGCAACTGAGGTGCGCCACTGGCGACAGTTTGTTTGTACAGATTGCTACCCAACGGTGTCAGGCCTGCTGCATTCACGAAGCGCGCGACCTGAATCTGGCCGAGCTGCTGTGCGCCACCACCGCCAAAGATCTCGACACTCACGGTGCCGTCTTCACCCACTGTGATGGATGAAGCATTACCCGGAATGATGATTGGTGGTGCGAGTGGATTACCACTGGATGTCACTAGCTGTCCCACGTTGGAAAGTTTGAACGAACCATCGCGGGTGTAGGCAATCGTGCCATCGGGCATGGTGATCTGAAAAAATCCCTCGCCGGCAACCGCAATATCAAGCGCATTTTGCGTGTTGATCATGTTGCCTTGTGCGTGATTTTTTTCTGTCGCAACGATGCGGGTACCTGTACCGATCATCAAGCCAGTCGGCGACTGCGTGGTCTGTGCGGTCTGGCCACCAGCCTGACGTACGTTTTGATACAGCAGATCTTCGAACATGGCGCGATCACGCTTGAAGCCCGTGGTGTTGACGTTGGCCAGGTTGTTCGAGATAACGCTGAGTCGGGTCTGTTGTGCATCCAGACCAGTCTTGGCTACCCACATTGATGCGTCCATGATGTCCTCTCTTTAATCTATTCTGTCAGTGCATTAGTTGCGCGTGCGGAGCATGCTGGCACCGGACTCGTCGAGTGATTTCGCTTCTTTGATCGTTCTTACTTGCGTCTCGAAAGAACGCGAGAAATCGATGAGCTTGACCATCGCAGTGACTGGATTCACATTGCTGGTCTCCAGTGCACCTACCGCGATGATGGGTTGATTCGGGCCGTTCTGGAAACTGCCATTACCTCGACGGAATTCTTGTTGCGGTGTATAGAGACTGTCGGGTCGGCGCTGGAAGACGATGTTGCTTGCGTCACGCAGCATCATTCGACCCACCAGAATTTGTACTGCGGGTGCAGGCTGAGCCGGATCGCGTGCATAAATGTCGCCCTCACGCGTGATCTGGACATCGAAACCCTGTGGAATCGTGATGGGCACACCATCTTCCGATAGCACTGGATGATATGAACCGTTCTCAAGTACACCCTGACTGTTCAGATGCAGATCGCCGCGGCGAGTAAACGCCAGCGTGCCATCTTTAGCCTGTACACCCAGAACTGCTTTGTCGAGCAAGGCCACATCGAGCTTGTTACCCGTGGTAATGAGGCCGCCAGATTCCAGATTCACCGCATTCGTCTTGTCGATGAAAGGCTGAATGCGGGTATCAAAGCCATCGCCTTTGGCCTTGACGGCAATCATGGCGCTGTCGAAGCTTTTCTTGAATCCGACAGTCGATACGTTAGCCAGCTCATTATTGAGCTGTTCACGCAGCAGGCGTCGCTCATTGATCGACGCCATCGCAGTAAAGGCTAAACGGTCCATATCAGACTCCGGTTACGATTCCGTATTAACTACGGATATTAATAATGGCCTGCGTCAGCGTATTGTTGGTTTCAATCGCTTTGGCATTCGCCTGGAAGTTACGCTGAGCTGTAATCAGTTCAATCAGCTCGTTGGTCAAATCCACGTTGGCACGCTCACGTGCACCAGCACGAACCGTGCCAAAGCCCGCAGAACCAGCTTCTCCGTACTTTGCGTCACCTGATTTAGAGGTTGCGTAGTAGCTGGCATCACCAATCTGTCGTAAACCCGTCGGGCTGGCAAAGTTAACCAACACGATCTTGGCCAGGGATTTCTGGGAACCATTGGAATAGGATGCCGACACCAGGCCATCATCGCCAATATCCACACCGATCAGGTCACCTTCGGGGCGACCGTTCTGGTCTTGTTTTTGCACCGCGAAAGGCGATGAATACTGTGTCGATGAAACGTAATCGATCGCAAACTGCAAGGTGGCGCCTGAATCACCAATCGTGGTCGATTTGAAGGCAATCGCTTCTAGCGGTGATTTGAGATTACCGGCCGTGTTAAAGGTGAGTTCGCCCTTGTCCAAGAAAATTGGGGACCAGAGATCACGGGTTTCATCTTCGGAGAAGGTACCCGGGTCAGAGGTTTCCAGTCCGTCACGATCGACATAGAGCGGGAAACCGTCGCCGTTCTGGGCCTGTGGTGGCTCAATCCAGCGACTGGTCGCACCACGCGCACTGGGTAAGCTGTCTAGGCCCCAAATACTGTTGGCTGACACCTTCAGGAAGGAGTCATCACCGGTGGTACCGGTGGTGAAGACAAAGCTCTTCGTATTGGTACCTGGGTTGCTCACGATACTGAGCTTGAGACCATTGACTGTGCGGCCAAAGTTATCTGCCAGTGCGTTAATACGATCTTCCAGCGACTGACGGAATTCTTCCATCGTGTAGTCGGCTTTTTCCGGCATGGTGATCAGACCAGTGACGTTATCTACCGTCACAACAAACTGGTTGTTGGAGCCGTCCACTCGAAATTTGTTATCCAGATTGATACCAATCGCATTGCCTTTCAATGCGGCAGGTGTGGAAGTAATCCCTCGCAGCGGTGTCGAAGACACATCGATTTCGGTTGGTTTTTCACCTTGAACGAAGCCAAATAAATAATTGGCCAGAGCAGATCCCTTGGAAATCGAGATACTGGAGGTATCACCGGTGGTACCCGAGCTGATGGTGAACTCACCCTGGGTTTCATCGAATCTCACTTCGACACCATAACGCTGTTCGTCCGCCAACCTGATCGGGCTACCGTTGGGTAATACTGACTTACCCCAAGTGCCTGTATCAGGATCGATGGTAGTTTCAACATCGGTCAGGCTAAACAATTCGTTACGGGAAGTCGTATATGAGCGAATCGAGACATCCACCTCATCGTCCGGCTTGAAGGTAAACGTTTGACGTACCGGGTCATAGCCCACGGTGATTGGCGATGGAAACTCGACTTCCTTATCGACGACGGCCTGCATTGCCAAGATCGCGTCCTCAAGTGTCACTTGAGACAAATCCGTGATGCCAAACTGCCCTTCGGTGAGCGTAATAGGCTTGGATACGCCATCGACAGTCAAGCGGAACATGTCGGCTTCGGTCGAATCTTCCGTGAGCTTTAGCGAGGACAAGTCAAAATATCGCTGATCGCCGTAGGTTTTATTAATGACATTGGTAATTTCCCGGGCAATTTCAATACCCGTAAATTTTTTGGTCGATGCAAGTTCAGTAAGGTAGCTCAGATCAATGGTCACCGGCGTTGCGGATCCATCCACCGTCAAATCGAACACGATGTCGTCAGCGCCGCTATCTACACCTAAAGAGGAGGCTATCAGCGTACTAATGGACGGAATAGTGGCATCCGTACCGTACGCAGTGATGGTAATGGTGGTGCTGCCGTCGGAATTTCCGGTTGCTGCTGCGTCATAAACACGCGTAGAGTCTTTACCGTAGTACTCGAGCGAGTAGGTCGCATCAATGGCTGTGGCAGTACCCGGCTCAATGGTTATACCCGTGGATGTTGCCACTGCGGTGTAAGTTCCATCGGTATTGATGGTACTGATCAAATCCGATATGTCGTAGCCAGTAAACGTCGAAGTGCCGATCACCATGGTCAGATCTTTGACATCCGATTCCATTTCAACGCGCAAACTTGCAATGTCGGAGCCGTCTAGAGTTTCGGTGAAATCTGCCGTATCGACTGATATCTGTGCCACTCCATTGATTTCGTCCACCAATTCATCAAGCGATGTACCCTCAAAACGGTCTGAGTCCAGGTCAAGCGTGAAGGTATCGCTCAGATATTCCACGCGGTAACTCATGCTGCTGGTAGTTTTACTTTCCGGACGAATTTCGTAGCCGTCAGCGAATGAGGCCGTCATCGAAAACTCAGGGATCACAAAAGGATTGACCCCGTCTTTAGGTTTCAGTACCAGCTGACCCGCTGCATTGACCGAGGCTTCGTATTCCAGCGTTTCATCAATATTGATTTCACTTGCCAGGTCATCCATCGTATCGGCTTGCAAAGATCCGGTGACATGACTGAGTTTGTAGTCGCTATTAATCAGCGTTGCGTCATCGGTATCGCCGGTTAGGCCAATGACGAGCGTATTAAGTGTGGTGTCCAGCGCTGCTGTGTATTTTCCAGCGCGATTGATGTTTTCTTCAAGCGTAGCAACGTCTTCACCGGTATACGTATCGTTACCGATAGTGAGCATCAGATTTTGCATACCTGGGTCAGTTGCCCCCGTGCCTGCATCGATGGTGAAGGTCAGCTCAGTGATTTTCTGAGTCTTTGCAGTTTCGGTTGACGGTGTACCGTTCACACCGGTAGTAAATGAGTAAGTCTGGTTAATTTCAGTTGCAGAGTCGAGCGAAATGGTGAGTTGGCTACCGCCGTCAGTGCCCGCATCTGCGCCCACCGCAGTGGTCGTCAAGGTCATCGCGCTAATACGCTTGGCAGTGTCAGACGATGTGGCCACGATGTTGCCATCGACGAGTGCGACACTCATGTCGGCATCAAGTGCACTCAACTGGGTGTTCAGATTTGCTGCCAAAGCGGCCAAGGTGGTCGTCGCTGGCGCAGGCGTCAGAGTGTAGGCAGTGCCATCAATCGTGATTGCAAAATTTGTGAAATCAGTCGTCGCGGGTGTAGTACCAAAGCTGGGCTCGGTAATGGTCCCCACATTCAAGGCAGCCGCATATTGGCCATTCGTATCAATGGCTGCCTTCAGATCTTCGAGCGTCGCACCCGAAAAAATATCACCGCCAATCTCTATCGCATAAGCATCTTCCGAATCCGAGACAGGAATACGCAATTGCGTGATGTTACCGCTCGATGTGGATTCAAGAATGTCGGCGCTATCGACCGACGTCGCAGAAAAAACATTCAGCTCGAAGCCTCCATCGATAAACGTTGGATCACTGGTGTTTCCGGTCAGCTGAAGGGTCAATTTTCCCGCGACGTTGGTCGCCGTATATTGACCATCCGCATTAATCTTTGACACAAGATCATCCAAATCTGCGCCCACATAGGCATCCGAAGCAACAGTTAGTTTAAAAATATTTCCACTTTCTTCCGGCTCGAATACCAGCTTGGTAACCGCAGTTTGCTGTTCTGCTGTTTCGTCAGCAATGGTGGTGCTTGTATTCAAAATATACGACTGCGCATTGACATCAGAAAAAACAACGCCTTTGGTGGGGTTCACATCCAACCAAGCATTGGTACGATCCGGAAAATCAATACCAGTTTTCCATTCGTTGACCAGTGGTACTGGTAATGGGCTGGCGCTCTTGGCAGTCGCTGGTGTCGATGCAATCGGATTTTTCAGGTCATCCAGATTGAACAGCTTGGTCACACCGCGGGCGATATCTTGAGGTGGTATGTAGGATTCCGAGCGAACTTCACCATATTTATTAACGAACTGTGCCTCACCCGTTTTATCTTTTGACTGAATCAGCAATTCCTGCAACTTGGTGTCGCCGATGTAGACATAGGTCTGCCATTTGTTGCTGGGATCTTCAGGTTTAGCCACCTGAGTTTTACGGTAATACACCGTTGCTAGATAATCATTACCGCCAGCGTCATAGACCGTAACCGCCGTGGTTTTGTTGTAGGTCGTTGGATCGTTCTTGTCAAAAGGCAGCACGGGTATCTTGGCGTCAGCAGGCAAATTCAGGCCCAGCTGAATGTCGGTGGTTGCCACAGCATCACCCGTAGTTGCACGCGGAATGATTAATTTAGACAGGTCTTCGAGATCCGCTTTGCCGGAGGAGTCGACGGACGCTGCAATCAGTGCCTGACCCGAACCGTTGACCACGTTGTATGAGTCATTGAGCAGGAAGGTACCGTTTCGGGTGTAAATATCCTGCAGACCATCGGCCGATTTCAGCGGGAAGAAACCATCGCCCGTAATCGCAATATCCAGCGAGTTTGCTGAAAACTGAATATTCCCCTGACTGAATTCTTGGCTCACCTGCTTGAGCGCCGTACCCTGACCAATCACGGAGGAAGCTTTCTGCAGCGGTGAGGTCGCGAAGATGTCACCAAAGTCAGCGCGCGAGCGCTTGAAACCGGTAGTGCCAGTGTTGGCGATGTTGTTACTGGTGACGGACAGCTGTGCAGTTGCAGCGTTCAGACCGGTCAACGAGGTATAGAAAGACATATTTGCTTCTCCTAAATTACAAGCGGGCGGTTATTTTTTAAATTCGCTTTAAATTTGCTAAATTTGTGTTTTACGTTCAATTACCAATGCGTTTAACTTCGCTCAGGCTGACCAGCGATCCGTCACCGAGTTCGACTTTCATGTCGCCAGTAACGGCATCAGTGATTACGCTGCGCACATTGGCCATGGTGGTGACGGGTGCTTTGCTGACGGCACCAAAACGGTTAACGCTGGCTTCAATGCGATAGGTTCCATCAGCGAGCGGATTGCCATCGGCATCGTTGCCGTCCCAGCTGAAGGGGTAGTCGCCTTTTTTCTGCGCACCGAGTTGGCCTGTGCGCACCAGTGCGCCGGTGGATGAATACACTTTGATCGTAATGCTATCGACGTCGTTAGCCAACTTGACCGAGCCTTCAATGGCTTCACCGTTTTTGATAGCCTTGCCATCACCGATAGCAACAGTTTTACCGATCAGGCTGGCTGCAGAACTCATGCGATCGCCTGACATTGAGCTGACCAGGGTTTGCAGTGAATCCGACATCTTGGTCGTGGCTTCCAGCTGGGAGAATTGCGCCAACTGAGCAACGAAGGCTTCGTTTTCCATTGGGTCGAGCGGATTCTGGTTTTGCAACTGCGTAGTGAACAGCGTCAGAAACGCGGTTTGACCCATCTCGCCGCCATTACCATTGAGGATGGCGTTTTCCTGATCTTTTTTGTGTTGCGCCGTCGTCTTGATATTCGACGGCAGCGTGTTCATCGCCGTTGACGATGCGGGTCCGGTGGTGGTGGTTGCCATGTCAATTATCCTTAAGCTTTAATCATGTCGATCGTGCGCATCATCAGCTCGCGCGCGGTGTTAACGACTTCAACGTTGTTTTGATACGAGCGGGATGCCGCCATCAGGTCCACCATCTCGGTAACCTCGTTTACATTGGCCTGATAAACAAAACCCTCGCCGTCAGCCAGTGGATTGTTGGGGTCATAGACGCGGGGAATGGGCTTGCTATCGTCAACAATCTTGTCGACTTTCACGCCGCCGATATAGGGCGCACCGGCATGAATCATTTCTTCATCCATCAGTGCTTTGAATACGGTGCGCTTGCCGCGATAAGCTTCTTTCTCGCTGGCTGCGGTGGTGCCGGCATTGGCCAGATTGGAGGCCGTGTTGTTCATTCGGACCAGCTGCGCATTGAGCGCTGTGCCACCAATACCGAAAATATTATCGATCGACATTCCCATGATTACTCTCCTCTCAATGCCTTGCGTATGCTCGATACGCGGTTTTCAAGGAAAGACAAGGTGGCCTGATAGTCCGCGGCTGCCTTACCGTACTTGGCCTGCTCTACCGACAGCTCCACCGTGTTGCCATCAAGCGAAGCGCTGAACGGCACGCGATAACGCATGCCATCGTCATCCGGGTTTTCATCTGCAAACGGAAAGTGCGTCGTGTGCGTTGAATTCATGTTGTCGCTGGGCTTGAATTCAGCCATCACCGATTTGAAATCGAGTTCGCGTGCCTTGAAGTGCGGCGTGTCGTCGTTGGCGATATTGCGAGCGAGCAGTTCCATGCGCTGGTTGCGCACTCGTAATGCTTTCTCGTGTATGCCTAAGGCGTTGCTCAATACATCCATGTCGTTCTCCTTGTTGAGCGGTCGCCGGATTGCCGACAGTCCGCTCAAGTTTCCAGCTGTCGATCCGACCATTGCAAAGGTCGTGCCAAGGCTTGTTTTGTGGAAATAACGTCAGGGTTGAGTCAACAAGCGGCAAGGATTGACCGCTACAGGATTTGCCTCGGGTGGCAAAGGATTGCCGTGAGGCGGCAATCTGTGGTTTAACGACGCTGGATCCCCCTACGGGCCACGGTTTGGCTTGCAAGCCAAACCGCTTCGGCAGGTGCAACGCATGCGTTGCCAATTCCCTACCTCACCCTGCGCCGGGATGACGGTTCTGAGGCCAACCGGATTTCAAATGGCTTCACCTGCAGGTGACGACAGTAGTGCTTGAGGCGACCCTAAAATTTCTACCGTCATCCCGGCGAAAGCCGGGATCCAGCGTCTTTCTTCGTGCACCTGTAACACCTGCAGATGGACCTACGTCGGTTCACTCATTCTCACAAATCCGAACTCTCGATTTTCGCGACAGTCTGATTAAAATCGCCCAGTCGCTGCTGCGCATTCAGTCGCAAGCCATTCACAATCGAATTGCGGGTAATGACTCCGGCATTCGGATCGCGCCCTTCATATAAGTAGGCGGCCTGGCGTCCGGCGATTTTCAGGGGCACGTCGGCGCGGGGTTCGTTACGTGCGCCGGGGGTCAATACGGTGAGGTAGAGGTTATCGAGCGACGCAGGGCCATAGTCTTTCAAGCGGGTACGGGTGAAATAGCGATCCACCAGATCCAGCTGGTCCATAACGTTGAGGTTCAATATCTCTTTGGGATTGCTGGCGTAACCCACTCCCGTCGCCCCGCTGCCGGCGCAGAACTGGATGATGCCGTGGCAAAAACCGTTGGTTGCCTTGGGGTTCATGCCGTTCGATTCCATCAGGGTCATGCGGGCGAAATCGTCGGGCGCAAAGCGATGTTCGCTGGCCAGCGACAGAATTTTGTTGCGCACCTCGGTCTGCTGCTCGGCTGGCACGAAGCCTTTGGCCACCGCACGCGCCAGGGTCTTATCAAGCACTGGCGTTGCCACATTGGCATTAGCGCTGAGCTGCACTGACTCCACCGTGCCCGGCCGCAACTTCAGGGCGGCCATGGTGGTCATCGGCGTCATGTTCAATACTTGCCCCGGGACGATACGGTTAGGATTGGCGATCCCGTTTTCACGAGCGATGGTCTTGGCCATCTCGTAAATCTGACCATTATTAAATTGGCCGACCGCATTACCGAGGTAATTCCGGGTCAGGTTCATCAAGGTGTCGCCCCGCTGAACCGTCACAGATGCCCCGTTACCGTCCTTGGCCTCGGCCAGAACCTGTCGGAAATCCCCCGCCTTGGCCTTGCGTTCGGCGCCACGGGTGGCATCGGTCGTGTTGGCGGCAATCTGAGCTTTATTGGCTTGAATTTGCATATTGGCTGGCCTTTATGTGGGCTGGAACTCTTTTTGCTTTGGAGCACATACCTGTCGGAAGTTCAACAGCTACAAGCCCGGATGTAGAACGTTTAGCAAGGCTTGTTCCAGTAACCACTTTATTAATGATGCAGATACTTATGACAAAAACTGCTGCTCTACCCCTCCCCCGCCAGCTGCTAGCGCGGATGCTGGTGGTCTGCCTGTTGGTGTCGCCGGCTGCTCAAGCGGCCAGCCCACAGGAGGCCCTGACGGCCGAATTGGCAAAATGGGTTGCATTACAAAATCAGGTGCCTATTGATCAGGTCATCGTCGCCCCGCTGGATACGCGCGTTTCCGTACAGCCTTGTGCCTCGCAGTACAGTTTTGATTACCCTTTTGTCAACCGAGAGAGCGTTCGGGCACGTTGCCTGAAGCCGACCTGGCAGTTGTTCGTCAAAGTCGGATTCACTCAGGTGCAACAAGCTCAGGTGCAACAAGCCCAGCCAGCCAATGCCAAGCCTGCAAGCCCTGTGTCACAGACGGCAGCCACGGCGACCACGGCGCCCGTTCCGGAATCGCGCATGGTGCTGGTGGCAGCAAGTAATTTGACGGCGGGTCAGCTTTTACAGCCAGAGATGTTCAAGCTCGAGAAGATGGATGCCGATAAACTCAACAGGTCCTATCTGTTTGAGGCCACGGGCCTTGAGGGTCAGGAACTGATTCGCGCCATACGCGCTGGTGAAGCCATCCGAAACGTGGATATGCGGCCTGCAATAATGGTCAAAAAGGGTGAGTTGGTGCAACTCACCGTAGGTAAAGCAGGCGAATTTCAGATTTCCGTACGTTT